>Ga0180007_10005695_pt1 | contig 12465 bp, 12 predicted proteins | sample MM_PC_MetaG_FD_121122 | JGI IMG/M metagenome (GOLD analysis project Ga0180007, IMG submission 121122) | Groundwater microbial communities from the Aspo Hard Rock Laboratory (HRL) deep subsurface site, Sweden - MM_PC_MetaG | ecosystem: Environmental > Aquatic > Deep subsurface > Groundwater...
AAGATACTGACAAGAAAGACTCGACTGATGAGGAAAACGGCGACAAAACCGATGATGAGAACGGAGACATTAACGGTGATGGCGTAACCGATGAGGAGGATAAGACTGATGAGGCTGCAGAAGCATCAGAAAACGCTTCAGCAGCAATTGCGGGTATGTGGGTAGCGAACGATTATAAGAAAGGAGATATCAAGGGAGACACATACAAGGTTGTCTGGGAAGATACCTTGTGGGAGATCGCAGAAGCAAGATATGGAAGCGGATTTGAGTGGGTGAAGATACTGGATGCAAATAGCGATCAGATAGGCTTTCTTCCAAATGGAAGTCAAGCTTTGATATTTCCCGGACAAGTGTTGAATCTACCCAAATAATAGTCCTCAACCGACAAGTGCTAGTGTAGGGAACCAGTTAGAGAGGTAAAAATTATCCAAATCTGTAGACAGTAGAGTTTGCAGATAAAAAATCTATGTAGGAGCTGCAAGCGATCTCACGTGAAATTGACTTGCAGCCCGGATATCCAGAAAAGAGGCTTTTATCTTAAGTAACAGCCTCTTTTCTCATGAGTATCAAGTAGCATAAAGCAAATAGCGGACAGAAGATAGTGGCTGGTTCAAAGCCTGCCTACGGCATACAGGTGGTAGCTAAGCTTCTTGGTTGATGTACAGTTAACTCTTTGAATTCGTATACAAAACATTTCAACGATCTAGTCCCGATTATTATCCTTCCTATATTTCAAATAATGAGTAAGCGATATCTGGAATATCGCAACTATAGGTACAGCGAGCAACGCCCCCCACAATCCCATTATCTTGGATGCGCCTAAGATTGCGATCAGTGTGAGCATGGGGTTTATACCAACCACTTTCTGCATAAGCTTAGGAACGATCAAGTAATTCTCAAATAGCTGTATAAGGACGAACCATACTGTAACAAATAATATTTTCCAGAGGGGAAAATGCGATCCTATCGACACGGTGAGTGCAAAGATAAGTGAAATGGTAGGCCCAATGCCAGGGACTGCTTCAAGCAGAGCTGCGCTGATCCCAAGCGGGATAGAAAAATCTGCGCCGATGAGTTCCAGCCCGAACCAGGCGAGAACACCAACCATAGTCATAAGCAGTACCTGTGCTCGAAGCCAAGCTCCAAGATTTTTCTCTAGGGCATTGATAAAATTTAAAACACGCTTCTGATGTTTCCCTGGAAGTAGGCTTAAGATTTTTTGTTTAGAAGGCTCTTTAAACTGTATGAAGTATATAGAAAGAACAAATACTGAAATGACGTTTATCAACCCTCCAAATATTGAGCCAACTATACCAAAAGCCTGCTTGACGCCTGTAAAAAAGTAATCAGAAAGACTAGAGATCTGGAAATTTTGAAGGAAACTCTGCTTTAGGTTTTCAAATATCTGATCCCAATTAAATTTGTCTCTTACAAATGGTATTTTCTCGATCAGCCAATCTGCAAAATTGGTAATTATCGTTGGGAATTCTTGTATGAAAATTTCCATTTGTGTCACGATTGGCTTATAGCTCAGAAGCAAAAGTACAACGAGAGTTGAAAACGATAAAAAGTAGATTAGTGAAATAGATAATCCCCTAGGCATTTTCTTTACATGGAGGTAGTCAATAACAGGACTCAACATTGCCGAGACTGAGAAAGCGATAAAGATAACGAATATGATTTCTGTGAGCTGGATGAAAAGCCAAGCGACTCCGGCAAGAACAAAAGCCTTGATGATGGTCTTTGTTGTAATCTCGATCTTGTATGATTTGTTCATTTGGAATAAGTAATTAGGTAACTATGTAATTTAGTAATTAGTAATCGAGTTTCTCAGATACTTAAGCTCCTTGTAAATTCTCTGTAACAGTTTTATTTAGATTATTTTTTGCTTTTGTGATTTCTTTGTATACATCTCGGAGAAGTATGATAGTAGCAAGGAATGTACAGCAAAGACTAAGGACACCGGTCCAGGGAAACGCTCTTGCTAGTATCACATTGACAAGGAGCGCCAGCAGCGAAAGCCAAAGAACTATCAGCCACACACTGGCCTGAAAATATATCTCGAATGAATCTCCCACTAGGTTTAACAAATTGCTGGTTGCAAGTTTGGCTATGGTCTTGGGTGAAATTTTGGCAGAACTAAAGAAAACTGCACGTATCAAAATTGCTAGAAAGCCTATGAAAACAAAAAGGAACATGACAATGTTTGAGTAAGAGGTTGCTGTGATCTGCTGATCCAGCGTCGGATATACTACTTTTACTGAGAAGAAATTATTAGGGTCATTTAATATACCCCAGTCGAGTTTGAAGACCGTATTTGCAAACCAAAGCCCTGCAACTTTCCCGCAAATCATCACTGCTGCTGGTATAAGCGCAGTATCTATTAACTTGGTAAGAGATTTCGACATGTCAATTTTTGATTACTTAAATCTATTATAACGAGAATGGCAGAGAAAGCAAAGTCGTAAACCGTAGACTGTAAGCCGTAATCCGTAACCCATAGGCTGTAGGTACAATCGAATATTTGAATAACTGTATACGGGATCACAGAATACGGATAAAGGAATACAGACTAAGGCTTACGGATTACAGCTTACGATCAACAGTTCTCCCCAATCTGTTGTATATCTTTTTGACACTCTCGTTCGCTGATACAGCCACGGTTTCCTGATCCCTTCGCTGAGCAATTTTACCTGTCCCCTGCCCCATTTCCTGTTTATGGCGTCGATTGTATTCATCAGAGTTTTTGCTTTCCCATTAGATTTATCTGATTTGAAGATACTTGTCTGTTTTTGTACTTCCGGCTCGATCCCGGATAAGAGAACACCTGATTGCTTGTAGCGGTAGCCTTTCTTGAATATGTTCCGCAGAGCAAGCAGTGCATATTTGGTAAGGAGAATTGTGCTGGAGGTCGCTTTAGGAAGTCTGATGTGGTAAGAGTTTGAATAATATCCGCCTTTAAATCTGTTCGTTCTGACAAAGACGATCACGATATTTGCCAGAGAATTTTGATTTCTGAGTTTCTCTGAAGCTGTAGCAGTAAAGGAAGCAATCGCTTCCTCTAGGTCCTGGTAATCTGTCACTTCGCCTCCGAAAGTTCTTGTGGTGCTGATTCCTTTTTGCGGTTGTGGATTGGTATCGAGATCGAAGCATCTTTCACCGCGCAACTCCAGAACGCATCTTTCTCCAAGCACGGTCATTTTCTTTCTCATGTATTTGCTATCGGCGTGTTTGAGATTTTTTGCGGTATAAATCCCTATAGCCTCTAGTTTCTTTGAATACTGTCTTCCCACTCCCCAGATATCTCTTACAGGAATTCTTTCTAAATAATCATCTACTTCCTTATCTAAAAGTCTTGTGAAGTCTAAAACACCGTTAAGCGATGGATCTTTTTTTGCGATCTCATTTGCCGCTTTTGTAAGCGTCTTGGTCGAGGCGATTCCTATAGAAACCGGTAGTCCTGTCCACCTTAGAATTGTCTGGCGGATTTTTTGAGAATATGCCTGGTAATCAGATATGTGCAGATTTGAGAATGATAAGAATGCTTCATCTATAGAATAGATCTCAATTTCGGGAGTAAATTTTCTTAGAGTTTTCATGACTCTAGCTGACAAATCTGCATAGAGAGGAAAATTTGCCGAAAAAACCTGGATATTATGCTTTCTTACAAGATCTCTGCATTTGAAAGCAGGCTCAGCCATTTTGACGCCCAGTGCCTTTACTTCATTTGATCTGGCGATGACACAGCCGTCGTTGTTAGAAAGGACCATGATTGGAATATTATTTAGTTCCGGAGCAAAAACTCTCTCGCATGAAACGTAGAAATTATTGCAGTCGAGAAGAGCATATATCTGTGAGGTATTGGTTGAGCTATTGTTGTTCACTGTTAGACTGACTTTTTTATGATTTGTGAGTGCCTTCAGCGGTCAGCATTCAGCTCTCAGCTTTTTTATAAACTTTGCCAGCATTTTCTTTACTTCTTGTATGTTTCGAGTTGATTTCAAATAATCATTCTCGTTCAAGTATCCGAGTTGATTTGACAAGAGCAGAAGATACTCAGTTTCACTTGCTGATCCCATAGAAATCTGAAGAAACCGGGCTAAGTCCTTATCAGTAGATCTTCCGCAGCCCTCTGAGATATTTATTGGAACAGAACTGGAGGCTCTCCTTAACTGATTTGTTAGTCCGTAAAGTTCTTCTTTAGGAAAATTCGTTGTTATTGTATAAACTTCGAGTGTGAGCTTATGAGATTTTTCCCAAACCTTTAAGTCTCTAAAGTTTTTCATACAGACTTAGATAAAATATAAAGTAGTGTTAGATTCTACCAGTAGTGAGCAGATCGCTGACAGCTGTAAGCTGATTCCTGACTGCTGACAGCCTCTTTATAACAAACGTCACTACCCCCCAAACCTGAAAGTCCATTTCTTCAGTGATCCTGATCGGCTTGAAACTGCTGTTTTCTGGGATTAGAAATACTTGTTTCTGGCTGATGCGGATTCTCTTTACAGTAAATTCTCCATCTATAAATCCGATGATGATATTTCCGCTACGGGCTTCGAGTGCGCGGTCTACGATCAGAAGATCTCCGTCAGATATGCCGCCATTCTGCATAGAAACTCCCTTTGCTCTAACGAAAAATGTAGCTGCTGGGTGCTTGATCAGATATTCGTTTAGGTCCAGTTTTCTCTCGCTGAAATCATCTGCAGGGCTGGGAAATCCAGCGGATACAGTTGCTTCTGATAGGATTATTCTAGCTGTCATTTATATAGAACAAGATATAGAACAGCCGATTGTACACTGAAGAAAAAAGTTTTGCAAAGATTTGAGAAGTTTTGAAATCTTTTAAGACGCAGTGTAGATGTTAAGTGTCATTGGGAAATGGAAGTAATGAGGAACCTGTGAAGCAAATGATCGGGAAATTAAAAGTGTCTTGCCAGAATATTACTTCTTCTTTGAATCCTTTTTGGACTTGTTGATATGAACAGCAAGTCTGGATTTGTACCTAGAAGCGGTATTTTTGTGGATCAGGTTTGTTTTTGCTGCTTTATCGATCTTTTTAGTAGCTTCAGAATATTTTTTCAAAGCTTTTTCTGTTTCACCTTTATCTGCTAATGTTCTGACATCTTTTATCAATTTCCTCATCTCTCTTCTCTGAGCCAGATTTTTGAGAGTTTTTGTTTTTGTCTGCCGAATAGCTTTTTTTGCTGATTTGATATTTGCCATAAACGAATCAAAGTAACTTATTAATTAAAACATTATTTATCGAAAATTACTATATCACAAGAAATTGTTTATTTCCAGCTAACTGAAGAGTGATTTTAGCAGATAAAAGTGATTACAGCAACAGGATTCCAGGTAAGAACTTGATCGATCAAATTCCTATTTAAGAAGCTTTTTAATATTTTCTACAGTCTTCCTATTTTTAACGACCGACTGAAGTTCGTCTAGCTTTGCTTTTCGAATGTTCTCTGCCGAACCAAAGGCTTTCAGAAGCTTTCTCCTTACAACTTTTCCTATCCCAGGTATTTCATCAAGTACAGATTTTACCTGCTTTTTACTTCTGAGAATTCTATGATATTTGATGGCGAAACGGTGCGCTTCGTCGCGTATTCTCTGTACTAGAAAGAATTCTTTTGACCCGCGGGGGAGTTTGATGCTTCTAAAATTTCTATTCTCAAATTTAAATAGCATCTCTTCTTTCTTGGCTAATCCTACAACTGGAATTTCGATTTCCTGCTTTTTAAAGATTTGAAGTACAGATGAGAGCTGTCCCTTTCCTCCGTCAACGATTACTAAGTCTGGATACGTATTAAAGCTCTTATCAGATTTCTTGCCTCCAGAAGGTTTGAATCTTCTTTCAAATACTTCTTTTAACATTGCAAAATCATCAGGCCCCGTTTTTGTTTTTATCTTAAATTTTCTGTAGCTTGCTTTGTCAGGTTTTCCATCAACAAATACTACCATAGATCCTGTAGCAGATTTGCCCGAGATATTTGATATGTCGTAGCACTCAATTCTGAAGCCTTTTTTAAAAGTATAATCATCTCTGCCAGAGGCAGATCCGCTCTGGGCGGAAATTTTCAATTTTTCAATTAAGTTTTTTACTGCTTCTGCTTGAGACAGCTTTTTGTTTTCATTAAATACAAATTCGTCCATGTCTTTTTCTATCTCCATTCTTTGGGCGATGTACTTCAGATCTTCAAGTTTATTTCTGATGATCGCTGCGTTTTCAAACTTCTTTCTTTCGGCACAATTTTTCATCTCTTTTTCCAATGTTTCTATGATTTTAAACTTTCTATTTCTGAAATAATGCTTGATGTTGTTTACATTCTTTCTGTATGTTTGTTTAGAAATATCGCCCGTGCAGGGTGCATCACAAAGGTTGAGATGAAAGTAGAGGCAGGGTTTTTTGTCTGAGCTGTAGAATTTAAGTTTTCCGTCATTGCCTCTTATGAACCTGATTTCACGGTTGCATGATCTGTATGGGAAGATTTTCCGGAGCTGTTTGAGTGCTCTTTGGATAGGTCTTCTATCGGCATATGGTCCGAAGTAGTCGGCAGATTTTATTTTCTTGTCACGAACCAGGTAGATTCGTGGGAAGTCCTCTCTTTTCGAAATCATTAGCCAGGAATAATTCTTATCGTCTTTCATCATTCTATTGTACTTTGGCTGATATTTCTTTATCAGATTTGTTTCAAGAATTAAAGCCTCAAGTTCGCTGTCTGTTGTTATAAATTCTACATCCTTTACTTGGGCTATCATAAGCGCAATCTTAGGATCTAGCTGTTTGAAGTTTGAAAAGTAAGAATTCACCCGGTTTTTTATATTTACAGCTTTTCCGATGTACAGGATCTTAGCTTTCTTGTTTCTGTAAATATAGCATCCAGGAGATTTTGGAGCCGTTTTGATTTTGTTGAGTAGGGTTTCTGGGAACTGCATGAGGGAATTATAGCAGTAATTGGGAAGAAGTGTATAGCGAGATGATTAGATGAATATAGCTAATCAAGCGACTAGGGATACTGGATACTGACTACACAAGCTGTCGAATATTCGGAATGTAGAGTGTAAAGTGCAAAATGTAAGACTATTATGTTAATTAAATTGATCAAGGTGATTGAAATGATCGAGCTGATCAAGACGATCTAATCGATTAATGATAACAGTAGTTTTGAAATTAAGGCTTGCTGTTTGGGAATTACCCTGTCTTTAGTTTACGGATTACAGTATTCTTTCCTATACTTCACTATCCAGCGCCCTCCTGTATGTTCCGACTTCTTTGTTGTAGATATAGATTCTTTGGCACTTGCAGATGACCTTGTCTTCTCTTTGGTTCAACGGAAACCTGTCTTTGACCCTTTTCAGGGAAATTGTACAGCCGGGACAAATGCCTTTTTGCAAGAGAATTTTCTGTAGAGGAGAAATTAGTTTTTTGAGCATATATTTACGAAACTTTATATTGTAGACAGATTATAGCATATTTTTGAGTTTGGTAGCGATACAATGTAATTGCTTAAATGAAAATAAAATTAGGTGTGCTTACCCCCAAACCACCTTTCCTTACTTTTTACACAAAAAGTAAGCAAAAGTGCTGGGGTGCTTCAGTTTGCTGGCGGATTACATCTAAGGAATAGCTTACAAACCCAAATGAATCACCCCCAGACCCCGTAAGGAACAATCCTGATACAGAAAAATTACATTTGATCCAAAATTTCAATTTTTGTAATATTGTGCATTTAGGAATATACTTAAGTGAGGCCCTAAGGCTCACAAGCTCTCCGGCCCATAAGTCCAAAGAGTTTGTTAAATTTCCGAAAAATAACTATCATTGAGTACTAAGTCTAAATTTCTTAGTGTGCTGTTTATTTACATTTATTCGTTTAATATAATCAGGAACACTAAATTTGTCTTTTGATTTGAGTTTAGATATTAAACAGCAATAATGGAAATCAATGATGTAATCCAAATATTAATATTATCAGCGCTCATCAGTCTGCTAATTTCCTTCCCTATCATTTACTTTCTGTATAAGCTCAAGATTGTTCGGCTTATCGATAAAGATTTCACTTCAATTATTGAAAGCAGAAGGCTGAAGGTAGGAACGCCTCTCATGGGAGGGCTGATCGTTGTTATTGCAGTTCTAGTTGTAAACTTTTTCTTGAATTTAAATGGAACGACAAAAGTTCCTTTAGTTGTGTTCTGCATATCAGCCATGCTTGGGGCCTTTGACGATGTCTTGAATATTTATGGGCGCGAGCGTTCTGTCCGGAGTATAACTAGGACTATCCGATTGGCAAGAATCCATGCAAGTCCCATTATGAGAATTTTCTATGTGGTGACTTTACCCTGGGCAGCTTTCCGCTGGGTATTTTACTTATTAGGCTCGAATCCAGGAAAAGGAATACAGTCTCATGAGAAAATCATTGTGCAAATACTTGCTGGAGCGATTGTCGGCTGGTGGATTTACTTTGCAACAGGGTGGCACAGTCCAGGTGAGTTCTGGATTCCTGGGGCTGGTTCTATAAATTTAGGTGTTCTCATAATTCCATTTATCATATTTGTAGTAGTTGCTACAGCGAACGCTGTAAATATAACCGATGGGATGGACGGGCTTTCTGCAGGACTATTGCTTTCATCTTTTGTCGGCTTTATGATTGTTTCATTAATTCTCGGAAATGTTCCTATCGCGCTGTTATGTGCTTCCCTCATAGGCTCTTTAGCAATTTATCTGTACTTCAACATTCCTCCTGCGAGATTTCAAATGGGCGATGTAGGATCTCTGGCCTTAGGAGCTTTACTTGCCGTTATAGCTTTTGCCCTAGATCGGTTTCTACTTCTTCCTATATTTGGATTTTTCTTCTTCGCTGAAATAGCATCAGTTGTTGTGCAGGGAATGGCTCGGAGATTCCTAGGTCGTAGGCTATTAAAAATGTCCCCTATTCACCATCACTTGGAAATAATCGGCTGGTCTGAACCCAAAATTGTCATGAGGTTTTGGATTCTTTCGGTTTTCCTTATTGTGATAGGAGTTTGGGTTAGTCAATATTGATAGGTAACCGATAGCGGATAACTGGATACCAGATACCAGATACCAGATACCAGATACCAGATACCAGATACATTCCTTCCTCATTGTCTCTTCCATAAACTTGTTATAAAATGAATTCTAACTTAGTGAAAATCTCACATGGCTCAAAACTGGCAGAAAGATGCAAAAAATATGGAGGAAGTTCAGCTGGGAAGTCCTTCTCTCGAATGGACAACCGGACTGCAACATAGGCTTGAAATGATGCAAAAGTATATTGATTTCAAAGATAGAAGAGTCATGGACGTTGGATGCGGCGTGGGTATGTTCCTTGAGAAATTCCGAGCGCTGGGAAGTGATGTGTACGGGGTTGACGTGGATGAGAAAAAAACTCGAAACTCAAAACTCATAACTCAAAACGTAGAAGTCGCACCAGCAGAAGACTTACCGTTTCGAAAAGATTCGTTTGACATGGTGTTTTTTCATGAGGTGATAGAACATGTTGACGATGATAGAAAGTCTATAAATGAAGCATTTAGAGTGTTGAAACCTAGCGGGAAGTTAGTCCTATTTGCTCCGAACCGCCTGTGGCCGTTTGAAACACATGGAATTTATAAAAAAGGGAAGTACAAATTTGGCAATATTCCTCTTGTCACATATTTACCTGACAGCAAGTATAAAAAGCTGATTCCGCATGTGAGAAATTATCGTAAAAAAGAACTGTATGATCTTTTGAAAGGAAATAGTTATAAAAAAATTGTCTACCGGGGAGTATTTCCTGGGTTTGACAAACTATCGTCAAGAATTCCAGTTTTTGGAAAATTAATCGCTAAAGTATTTCGAATTCTGGAAAAGACTCCATTGCATAAGTTTGGGATTTCACACTTTTTGGTGGTGGAGAAGCTTTGAGAAGATCTAAACGATCAAAAAGATTGAATTGATCGAGATGATTAACAGAATCCTGGTGATCTGAATGATCGAAGTGATCGATTTGATTTAAATGATTGAAGTAATCATGGATTGTACTACAGACTTATTGTCATATTTCTGAACTTTTTCTTCAAATGAGTGATCCGATTCACATAGTAAGTGTTATTATCATTCTAAAGTGCAGAGGGTGTTATTTGCTGGTGCAAAGAAGCAAGAACGATTCAATTTTCCCTGGTAAATGGCAAAACCTAGGCGGGAAAGTTGAAGTCGGGGAGCGAGTCGAGGAAGCCATTATTCGGGAAGTATATGAAGAATCAGGGATTAAGCTGGAAAAACGTGGAAAACCAATATTTGTTCAAAGCTATTCATGGGTTAAAGATGAGAAATCTACCAGACGGCTGGGGCTCATCTTCATGATAAAGTTAAAATACAAGCCAAAAAGAATAACTTTATCTAAAGAGCTTGAAAACTTTGGATGGTTTACTTATGAAGAAGCGAAGAAACTGGATACTATTGGACAGAAGTCAGAAACGGGAACTGTGGGACAGCTAAGGCTGGCATAAGGAGGCATATACTAGATCCTGACCAGGAACTTGAAAGTTTATCTTAAAGGGGTTTGTTGGTTAAGTTTTCTTCTTTCGGCCATTTGAGATATCCATCTGGCTGTGAAAACTGTTGTAGCTGCACCAAAAATTAGTAATCCTCCATAGAATGCAGAAGGACCCCAAATCTTATAACAAAACTCATAAAGATGTCTGTCGGCAAGTTTATCCAGAAAAGGACTGTGCACATTCAGCACATTCATTCCTTGTACTGTCATACGTTCTGCAATGCTAGGAAAGTTTTTCAGAAAGTGTCCTAATATATTAAGACAGAACCCTGTTGTGATAAGTAATGCATTCTTAGCTTGCTGTTTCCAGTAAATTCTTTCTGATAGCATTAGTTCAGTGCCTAGTGTAGAGGTTGCAGCATCTCGAGCTGGTCGAGCAGAAACTAGCTGACCGGCTTCTGGACAGATTCCCCTGTTACTTACTCTAGGAGCTGAAACAACTAATTGTGCGCATTCCATTTCAAGCAGTTTAAAAAGTATATCATTAATTATATCACACTATAGGATGCATCTACAATTCAATTTGGTTTATTATATCGTTCATAGCAAGTGCCTGTTTGTTATTGTCATTCAAAAGATAATTAAATAAAATAGAAAGGTCACTTTTTTAAATATGTTGGTTGTTCTGCCCCTTATCTAATTTTATTTTTTTCAAAGATGCGTATAGCTGTAATTGGCACTCAAAGATCGGGTAAGACAACATTAGTAGAACATTTCCAGAGCTGTGAAGGAATTCATATAGTTCGGGAAGCAGCTCTTGATCTCATATTAGAACTAGGAAGTAATATCGTTTTCGATCCGAATTTCCAGGATATGCTTTTCGCTGAGCAGACACGAAGAGAGATTGAAGCCGATCGGCTTTTGAGAGAAGGTGCATCATGTGCATGGCTGTGTGATCGCACAATAATCGACAACCTAGTTTATATCAGATACTTGAGGAGTATATACACTGGTGAGCAAAGTCCCGAAGAAGTTTATCCTATTCGAGCCGAATGGCTTGAATATATAAGAGGGAATCCTTTTGATCTTATCCTGCTATGCGATCCAGGAGATATAGAATTGACAGCTGGAATGAATGTTGCTTGGGAAGGTGATAGTCCAGGAGCTCGAGAGGGTTTGGAAAGTGAGAGGAGAATTCGAGCAGAGATTCACGGTCTTTATATAGAAGTTCTCCGAGAGTTAGGTCTAGAATATACCCTTTTATCTGGATCAGTTGAATCGCGAACTGCATATGTAGAAAGATTTATAAGGGCCAGCGAGATAGCAATTGCTAGAGAAGGTGTCAGTTCTCAAGTTGAAATTGTGATGTGATTTGTTCTTGATGTAGAAATGTTTGTATAATAACCATCAATATAGTGAGAATTAATAAGGTATAGTGAGATAATTAGGATCTAGTACTTTAGCCTCAATATCCACACCGTGAAATGAAAAACCAGTAATGGTGTTGTAGACACAGGAGAATTTATTGAGAGATGAATACTTTAAGTAAATTATCGTAGGTACTCATTTATAATGTTTCTCATTTGAGTGATTCGACATTATATATTTGATAATTTCTTAACAACTTTTCTTTGATATGGGAGGGAATACACTAATAATGTACAGATAACTACTAGTCCAAATAAAATGAAACAAGTTAGCGAATTCCCTGTTGAAGGTAATCCGTATATTAATCCAGCATCGATATTGTAAATATCTTGTTTCGCCGGAAGCGAGATTTCTAGTCTTCCATTTTCATTAAAATCACTATCGACCAAGTTATCACTTGGTACATCTTTACTGGTTAATGAGTAACCTTCAGGAACTATTATTTCAACAGAATAATTTCCACTCAATAAATCGAAGAAAGTATGTTCTCCATTTTCATTTGTTTGAGTAGTTTGTATAACATTATCACTATTAT
>Ga0180007_10005696_pt1 | contig 12464 bp, 10 predicted proteins | sample MM_PC_MetaG_FD_121122 | JGI IMG/M metagenome (GOLD analysis project Ga0180007, IMG submission 121122) | Groundwater microbial communities from the Aspo Hard Rock Laboratory (HRL) deep subsurface site, Sweden - MM_PC_MetaG | ecosystem: Environmental > Aquatic > Deep subsurface > Groundwater...
AGTTGCTCATCAATGGTCTGGTTCTGCAGTTGATAAGCGTTCAGTTGCTTCAACAAGTTAGAAGTCTTGTCCTGCAGATATGTTCGGTCAGTATCAGAAAGTTCTTTTCCTGATTTCTGTATCTTTTCAATCTCTTTGGAAGTCGTTAGAAATTCTGTTCTAGCCTGTCCCTGAGACTCACCAAGAGCTTTGGACACTTCCACGATGCTCTTTGACAACCCCTGAATTTGCCCCTCAGCCAATTGGAACAGTTTTGCATTGGCAACAATCTGCTGGTTTTCATCCAGTTTGCGCCCAATTGATTCAAGTAATGGGATTTGGTCCCTGAGACCTGACAGAACCTGTTTAGCGTCTTTGTTCCTCTGTTCAGCTACAGCAAGTTCTTTGTCTGAGTATTTGGCACGATTGGCCAACTGGAGGCCAGTAACCCGGGCAATCTCAGAGTACTGGTTTTGCAGCATCATTGCCGATTCGAGCTGCATTTTGTTCTGTTCCAGTTTCTCCTGGTTTCCTGATCTGACCATTTCCAGTGTATCGAGAGACAACTTGTTCAGGTGTTCCTGACTCATCAAGGCAAGGCGGTCTTCATCCTGCATTTTGGTTTTCAAGGTAGTCAACTGGTCAGCATATGAGAGCGCGTTCTTCCAGTCCACAGAATAGGCTTCCATGATTTGGTACTCGAAACCTTCGGCAAAATTGGTCAACTCCTTTGTTGCCAACCCATCAATTACCGCCTTCAACTTTTTGGTGTCGTAGATCAGACCGTTTACACCTGATTTGAAGTTCAAGAAAAAATCATTCCATCCATGTTTCAGGGCCTGGATTTGCTTGGCCTGGTCTTCGGTCATCTTGGCTGATAGAGCGGCATTAGCAGCCCTCTCGTTTTTATATTTTGCCTCAATTTCGTTTATGTCCCCAACAGCAATGGTTTGATCCCGATATTTGGCCGTTACCTGGTTCATGATGAGATTGCTCTTTGCCAGCCTCAAATCACGTTCAGAAGCGGCTTTTCCCTGCTTTTCCATCGCTGAAATGTGAGCATTGATTTCAAGGTTTTGCTCATCAATGATAATGCCGTATTCGGCCAGTGCTTTACCTTTGCCAGAAAGAACCGCCTGCTGAAGTTTCTGGAAAACTTGGTCTGCAGCCTCACCAGTTGCGCGCCCGATTTGGACAGCAGCCTTGCCAAGGTTCGCCACATCGTTCAAATTGGCCTTCAAATCACCCTTCACAAGGGCGTTATAGCCTCTGGCCAGCGTCTGAATGTTGATCATGTCGTCAACTGCAACACGTAGCTTATTGATGTCAGAAGCGGCAATCCAAGCGTTTGAACCTAGCTGTGAGAACAGATCAGCACTGGCTTTCTGAGCGGTCATCCAGTCATCATAAGACCCCTTAAGAACGGCAATACCGGCACTGAGACCCCCAACAATGCCACCTGCAGCAAGGATCTTCTTACCAAGGTTCTCAACACCGCTGGTCAGTGAATTACTGGATTTTGTGGCATTCTCTTGTTCCTTGCCTAACTTCTTCAGAGCATTGACGCCCCCCGAAGTATCACCATCAACTTTTACCATTCCAGTTAAATCAAACATAATCTATCCCCTTAAAATAATTAGGTATTTTCGGCTGAAAACGATTCGTAAAGGCTGATCCCTTGCCACAGTCGATAAGGCAGATCAAGCGGGTTCCCAAGGTTGGCTTTCCAGTTCAGGAATTGGTTGATCTCCAATGGAAAGGGTTGACGTGCCCACCATCCTGGACAGGTCTTGCCGTAGTCTACCTTGTGTCTGTTGTCGCTTTGGGCAAGTTTGGAGCGGCCCAAGTACTCAGGTTCCCAGCCACAGCCCAGCAGTTTCTGGTTGCCACAATTCCCGCAGTCAAAGACCAGTTTTCCATCACTCCAAAGATGAGCCAAGGCATACAGAGAGGCCTTGTCAGATTGGTCTATCTTGCTGATATCTTTAGTAAATTTTGCTAGATAAGATTTGAGCGTGAAATGTGGAGTATCTTCAAGGCAACAAAGGCCTTCAGAGAGATTTCCATCAAGAAAAAAAAACCAAATTCGAGAACTGTATCAAGGCTAGTCACTTCGGTTCCAAACACAGGATGCTTTTCCTTCTTACAGGTAAGTTCTGAATCACCCTTTGAAAATCCAGAGAACCCGACAAGCCCAAAGCGGCAGATCTCGTTTAACTTGTCTTGACCGTGCAAGTTCTCAATGTAGTTGAGTTCCCGGCCTGTCAACTGTCTGATTTGCCAACACGAAATAGGGCTACCAGTTGCGGTCTTGGGTGGGTTGGTCTTCCATTCAGGATCGGCGATGTTCTCTAAGTACTTGTCTGCATTATCAGCCTTCCACTTGGGATCAATTTCAGGATCCCAAATGTTGTAAAGCGTAACAATATCATAAGACTTGAGACTACAGGCCATAAGGATAACTCCTAGAATCGAGCCATAACAAAATGAGCTTCACCGGGTTCGGCTGAGACCTGGAGCGTACACTTCAGGGACACTAAACCACCCTTATCAGTAATGGCAGGTTCGCCCTTCAAGAAGACCTTGCCAAAGTAGAAGGCAACGCAATCAGCAGCACTGTCCCCAATCTGGTAAACCAGTTCAAGATCAGTTCTGGCATTGAACCAAGTACGCAGGGTTTCACGTTCATCAACAGTTTCCCAAAGTTCAACCGTGATTTCAGGTTTGCCCGGTACAACAGCAGGGGCACCAATACAGTTGGGCTTGGTAACGTCCTGAGGCCGTACCTCAGTAAGCAAAGTTCCCAGCGCGAAGGCCGAAACATTCGCGTTAATCGTTGTAGTTCCATCTGTGAGCACGAATTTCCCTTCACTTTGCACGACTGCAGGAATATCACCGCAGTTGACAGGGCTGATGGTGGCAAGATCGCTGGTCTCATCTGTCCACTTACCGAACGAACAAGCCAACTTGATCTTTGCCTTACCTTCACCAGCAGACAGACCTTCAAAACTTGGCACCATGTGAACGCCTTCCACAAGGAAACCATTGGTCAAATCGTTGTGAATCGTGACCTTGTAAGTTGCGCGTGTATCATCAGGGGTCAGGGTCTGGCCAGCATAAATGGTCGCTCCATTGGTTGGGGCCACAGAATGGGCAGGCGTGACAGTCAGGGTTTCTGTAACCTTGTTGCTGACAAATCGGGCTTCACCCTGGACTAAAATGAGATCACCAATCGAAATTCCACTTGCAGAGGTTGCATCATATTCTGTGGTAGAGGGCGTCACATCATTGATTGTGCTACCAGTACCGCAAACCGAGGCCCCTACAGAGTCACGCAGGACCTTTCCCAGCTCATCGATAGTGATTGCCCCACCTGTATTGGTTTCCAAAGCAGCGAGGTCCATAGACAGCCCAAAGGACCCTTCCTGAAGTCCCTTTCTAGGCGCTTCACCAGACTGAAAAACCGAACTGATAATGCTGGTATCTTCCAGCGACTGATTGACAAAAGGTTCAGTGTTGATCTGTTCCTGCAACTGAGGCACCAGAACAGTCCCATCCCCAGAACCAAGGTAACTCGTTTCCAACTCTAACTCGACATATTGCAAAGCATATTTCTTCATAGTTTAATCTCCATACACCTTTAATTAGTTTACAAATCTAAAAAGCCTGACACATAGCCCCCCGAGATCTTACCGTCTTGAGTCTGTAGGCTGTTGTGATAGGCGTAAGTGCTGACCCTGTAGCCAGCCTTGAACTTTGTGACCTCTGAAGCTGCAATCAACCTGGTGAACGTGTAGAGGTCCCAGACCGCACCAATAAAGCCAACGTCCCCGATTCTGATAGTCACATCACTTGACCAGTAATCCCAGTCAGTGGCAAGGGTCAGGGTCTCTGTGTTGTCACCAATGATCAGATCAATTGAGGTTCCATCTTTCTTAATGATTACCGCAGTCTCAACACCTGCAAAAATGGTCAGGTTACTTGTCACAGAGACATAACTTGAACCCGACATACCACCCAGCGTAAGTGTTCCAGCAGGGTTCAGGATGACTTGCCAACTGGCGAACTGATCATCAGCACCAATCGAACAATCAATCATCTTGGTTGAAGCGGTAGGCAGTGAAGTCACCAAAGTTCTGAATGCAATGGTCATGTCTTCCACGGGTTCCAAACCGTCATGATTGGCCAGTACAACGCTTTGCAATCGGTTGAAGTCTTTACCATGGGTAAAAATGATCTCAAATTCAGCCGTTGCGGTTTCGAACTTCTCAACCTCAGAAGCCCTGTCAGGTACTCCTTGCCTTCGCCTGGTTGCCGTGATTGTGACTTCCCCTTCCTGTAATGGAGTCAGGGAAAAGGCTTGCCAAGGCTCGACAGGTACAGTATCGATTGCAAAGCGATTTGGCCCAAAGTTGCGATTATCTAACGATACATTTGCAAATCCATAAGTCTGATCAATGCCCAATTCGGTGTCATTGGCGCCATACAGATCATAATGTTTTACGCCTGTCTCTTCATTCATTGGATAAGCGCAAACAGTATCACTTGGAAATGTGCCAGCGTAGTAGGATGCTCTTTCATTTGCGTCTAACTTGCGATTGTAATAAGCAAAATCCTCACAACCAATCATTGCTAAAACATCATCGCCCATCGTTCCAATAGGTTGTAACCTCGCAAAACTTCTACTTTGCTCTACCAATGCATAATCAAGATATTTCCAATATATATAAACAGTTGTGCCGTCTAATACCCAAACCATTTTAATTCTATGTCGATTAATAAATATACCACCGTTGCCAATGGCTCCACAAGCATAATCTGCGCCAATTGTCGCATTGTCTACTGATTGCCTATAACGAAAATATGATTGATTTTCATTATAATGGTAAATTCCAAAGGCCCAATTCATCCTATTTGTGGCATTAGCTTGCATGCTCATTGCTAAAGTTGGAGAATAAAATGCTTTTAAATGTCTCGTCATTGCCTCAGAATTTTTCAGATCATAGGCCATGCATATTGATACTTGATCTCTACCAGCAGTTGCCGCATTGATTGTTGCGTTGCCTTTGGTCGCCTCACCATAGCGACTGTTATAAACTCTGTAGTTTCTGTTTCCCGGCACATCAACATACTCAGGCACAGTGGCAATGCTGGGATCGCTGCTGGTCAGGTAGACCCGGCCTGGTTCGCTGCTGTACAAGGTTGGGCTGGAGTAAGGACCGATTATCTTTAGGGTCATTGGCTAGTTCTCCAGCAGGACATAGGCAGGGCTTGTCTGATAGGTGATAGCCCCAACAAAGTTGAACGTGATTTCTGCGGTCATGATTGTTAAGTCATTGATTTCATTCTCGATTACAGCAATATCCCAATCTAAGATTCTGCCCTTCACTGAGTAGGTTGCATTGGTGATCTCAAGGATGCTGGAGAGTTGCCGCTTCAAGTCTGTATAATCAGAAAAAATGGTGGACTCAACATCATCTACTTGAGGGTAATGAACCGAGACCCTGTAGCCAATCTTGCCCATTTCGTTGGTCTCATTTCGCTGGGCTAGTTCATCCTGGTAGTCAGTTTCCTGAACAATTTCATAGGTTCTGAAAGTAATTGCTGATTCATTTTTCCCCAACAAATTCAGAGAGTTAGAAGGCAGGTAAGAAAAGGTGACCCCTGCAAGTTCCTTTTTCAGTTGTTCCAGTAGGTTGATCTGATACATGGTTCAACCCCTACCAGACTATGCGACGTGCCGTTGACCGGGCCTCATTGCGCTTGTAGTCGCTGTTTGTGTCCCAGTATTGGGGCTGGTTCAGCAGGCTGTTCCATGTCGATTTGAGCCGACTATCAATCAGGTCATAAAGGTTGTCATTCTGGGCAGGTCTAACCCCACCAATCCAAAGAAGGGACAACACTTCCCAGCAAACCAAATCTTTCAAGGTCTGCTTTCCATTCAGCAGTTGTTCAACCTTACGTTCTGAGGTGTGCAACCTGGTCTTTATGCTGGTCCAAGCGTTTTCAATTTTCAGTCTGAGAGTTCTTTCGTTCTGAATCATCCCCCTGAACTGGGGAAACATGGAAAAGAAGTCGCCAACAGAGGCCGGGCATTGCATAGGGTTCTTGGTAACGTACCCCTCGATACGTTCACTGAGAGATTTCCCCCCTGAAACACAGGAAACGGTTAGGTAGAAGTCAATCAGGTCTTCCTGAACCACGGCATAAGGCACGGGAATTTCTACGCTTGCTTTGCGAAGTTCTGAACCAGCAGGAACAGCATAAGGGACAGGTGCTGAAAGAGTCGCAACATTTCCAGAAATTGAAATAATTTCAATCACTTCTTCCCGACTATTAGCCACTAGATAGAAGTCCCCTGGTGTAAGGTCTGTCACGCTGGCAAGGGTCAACTGGTCAGGTGTACTGGTGCCCTTCCCGCCTGCAGTGGAAACCGTGTTAATTGGGGTCTCTGTGGAAAGGTCAATGTCACCTGCTCCAAGTTCTTCATTGTTTTTATTTGTGAAAACGTAATTCAGAAGGTCTGAATCGATAGAAAAGGAGGGAACCAGAAAAGTAATTGTTTGACCATTTTGGCCATAAGCAAGGCTATTCATTCTGGTTCCCCCATTAGGCAGGTAAAGAAGGTCAGGTCATCCCCAACCCCAATTATCATTCACAGATTAAGCAGCAGACAGAGTATAAGCGCCCTGAGACACAATCACGATACCAGCAGCACGGTCAGCAATGTCATAACCACCCACAAAGTAAGGGGTCACGATCATGCCACGGCCATGAGCATCAGCAGTGTTCGGCACAACGCGCAAGCAGAAGTCACCAAACGGGATCTGGACTCCACCCTTGTCTTTCCACGCAAACGGTAAAGCCGCAGGATCGCAATGAGCCTTTGCCAAATAATTGCGCCCCATGATCAAACTACGGTATGCATTCACGCCGTCGTTTCCACCAGCAGAAATCTTCAGGTTGTCATTTGCAACTTCAACCCACATAACACCTTCCCATACACCAATAACACCCATATGAGCCGCAGAAACGTAGGGACTTCCCGCCTGATAATTTCTGAAGTCCTTCATATCACTGGAGGCAGCAGCCAAAAGATCATACTTGGCCTCAGGATGGATAATGCCGAGGAACAGACCATTTCCCCAAGGAAGGGCATTGCTCTGGCAGTGAATAACCGCTTTGCGAACCTCATCAACATCCAGCGCACCATCGGGTTTAAAGATTCCCGACACACCGGGATTTGTTTCGACCGGGTCCACAAGAAAATATTTATAATCTTCGTCACTAGTAGAGGCTGCTTTATGATCAGTCACGCTGGAGAACAGCGAAGAGATCAGAAGTTCCTTGGTCTCTCCCATACACTCAGCAAGGTAAACCAGAGCCTCAGCAGTTGCAGAAGTATAGGTCTGCAATTCAGCCATACCCGAAACCGTGATCTTTTGCTTGCCGTACTCGTCAATGGTGACTTCACAAAGGTTCGGGGTGTAGGCGGTCTCGACAGCGTCTGAAGTATTTTCATTCAGGGTCGCGGTAGAACCAACAGCCTTCGGGCGAATCGGCACAACAACTTTCTTCGCCTTGCCGTCAAAACTATTAACCAGCTCAGCAGGTGCCTTCATTGCATCGGTTCCCTGCACAATTCCCTGCACATCAGAACTAGCAACGCCGGTCTTGAACAGACTGTCCAAAGCGGCCTTCGAGCCGTAAGCCTCGACAACTTGCGCGAAATATTCGGTATGGATCATACCAGTTAATGAATTTGTGTCCATAGCCATAATCAAATCTCCATTTTTTAAGCCTGCAATAGGCTAAGTTAGTAAAATAATCCCCCCTGATAACTTTAATTAGTTTTCAGGTTTGGTTTTTCCTCTCAACTCATCAACCTTTTTTCTCATTTCGGCAAATGTCATTTTCGATAACTCGCCCAAACTGACAAATTTGCTGTTTTCAACTTCATCCTTTTTTTCTGATTTCTTTTCGGTCTTCTTCTCTTCCTGATTCCCGGCCTGACCTGGTGTGTAGTCCAGCAATGGGGAGTTGGTAGGTATGTTCAGTTTCTTGGCCAACTGAGCTTTGTAGTCATTCAAGACCTTCTGTTTCTCTTCCTTGCCCTTCTTCTCGTTTTCCTCAAATTCCTTGGCTTCCTTGGCCACCAATTCCATGATGGTTTCGGGTTCCTCGGTTGACTGCGCATACTTGGCCTTAATGGCCTCTGGTGCGGTCTCCAACGCCTTCTTGGCCAGCTCAGTCAGAATCTTATTCTTGTTCTCAATCTTGCCCTTGAAGCCCTCCAGCAACTCTTCAGCAGCCTTCAGTTTGGCTTCCAGTACGGCAGGATCAGTTACCTTCTCGTCAACCTTGGTTTCTTCTTTAGTCTCTTCAGTTTTATCCATATTCTATTACCTCGCTAACTTTAATTAGTTTAATTTTTCTGTTTCCAATTTTTGCCGGTCTTCTGATTGCACCATGGAAGGACCGGGACCACCAAGCGCCCCATTTTGCTGAGGGGTTGCCCCAACATCGGGCAGGTTTAGCGCCCTCTTGATGTTGATTTCACTGGCAAAGTAGGCAAGGTTGTCATCGTACCAGTCTTCGGCCTCTTCCCGGCTTTCCAGCCATTGATTATTTGCAAGGATGTAATCCAGCGTGTTCTGGAGACCGTGTTTTCTTTGCTCCAAGAAGAGTTCAAATTCGGCCTTCTTGTCTACTAGAATAGGGTTGGGGCTGTACTGAACCTGAACCCCTGGTAACATCCCCAGACCGTTTGCAATGGACTCCCAGAGGGTCTCCTCTACATCGGTCCAAAGTTCCATCTGAGAAGCCCACAGGGCCTTAAGTTCTGGGCTGATGTTGACAACTGATGTTCCATTGCTTTGGTTGATATTGGCGAAAAAGAGTTGTTCACTGATTCCATGCTGAGAAGACAGGGACTGCAGTTTCTTCAAAATCAGGTCTTCATAGTTGCTGTCCTTGTCCATTAGATCAATCATCTCAGGGGCAAGGGGCCATGGATTGCCCGGGCTTGCTTCCAACTGATCTGGGTTATCCCGAAGTTCTGGCGAGTCAGGCGGCAAAATTGGTTGCTTGAAACTCTTCAGGTAGTTGACCCTGTTACTGAAGGTCTCCATTTCTGCAATGCTTATGGTTCCAATGATCAGATCATTCAGGGTTTGGATGCTTTCCTTGACTCCCATTAGGCCACAGATCACAGGTGCATACACATCGCTGGTAGGATCATCATCTACCGTTACAATGCCTGTCTGAGCATCATAGGCGTAATAGGTCTTCTCAATTTTTGAAACTACATCAACCCCAAATCTTGTGACCTCCCATTGTGAAAGGTGGGCAAGGCCAATCAATATTTCAATCTTGCCATTCTTCATCATGGGCCACAGAATCACGTTGCCGGTTGCATTGGTGGTTTGCTGAGCCTGGTTAAGAGCCTGGTTGATCTTGCGCTTGACCCCGTTTGCCAGCACTTGGAGGTTAGGATCGGTAAAAATGCGTAGTACCGGGGAAATGTAGAGTTGTGACCGAAGTACAGCAATACGCCTCAATGGGTTGTAGATCGGGGCAACATATTTTGCATATTCGCCATAGACATGACCAGAATACTTGCTGGCAATGTCGGTTAGAACATGCCTAGTGAAGTCATGGTTGAAAATATCATAGGCCACTGATTGCAGATATTTTGTTGAGTAGTTGCTGAACTCTTGGCTGATCCAATCCAAGCGCCAAGTATTTTTAATTCTATTTTTAAGAGTGGTCACGCTCATATAAGTTCCCCCATCAATATTAATTAGTTATTTTCTAATTTTTACTGTAGAGCGCTTTTTGCCTGGTATTTTTCACTTGATTTTTTATTCATCTATTCAACTCGAAAAGCAGCCCGGCCCAATCACATGAATACCGAATCAGTTTGGTTGCATCCTTTATTGATGATTTAGAAAAGGCGGGCGTGCACTGGGCAACGATTCGAAAAGCGCGATCTGACTTGGCCAAACTGGAAACATTGCTTGCCAGCCTCTGCGACGACTAGAGACAATAACATATAAATTATTATCTACTAAGATGTATAAATATCTTTCTATAATACAGTGCCGTTATTCTCACTCTGTAATTGTCATACTTTACTATATTTTAGGAGGCAATATTCCCAGCAATATCTATGGGTTTTTCTGTGGACATTGCGCGAAGATGAAAACTTGACGGGATAGAAAAGTAGGTTACTTTTAGGGGGCGAGTTTGACAACCGGCCTGCAACATGGCCAGAAAGTATGCAATAACATGACTACTCAGAATCAGAATAATGTAATTGATGAAACCGAAACCTCTAACCTGAAAGATAGTGCCGCCATGAATCCCGTTGATTACGATGCTCTGTATGCTGCCAGTTTTGAAAACGAAGCCTCTAACCTGGAAGACAGTGCTGCCATGGAAAACACTTTTACGCCTGTAACAGTTGAAGATCTTGAAGAGTTGAATAAGAAATTTTACGCAGATGAGCCATTATTCGTTATTTCTTGTGGAAGAAGTGTATGGTTTGTGTGTGGACATCCAAGCGATAATTGGTTTTTTGTGCGTGACACTGGCGAAGATTATATTACAAGTGCATATGGATTACTTGAAGGTTTTAATGAAGGAGAAAAAAACCAAGATGAAGAAATGCGTAACAGTCCTCATTTTAAATTTATAGTATACACTGCCATAAGAGATAAGGGTTTGTACAACAAATTCGTCAAACTGGATAATCTTTCCAGTTTGATTGACACTTACAAGGATACTGAGCTTTTCCAACTGTTGCTTTGGCTGAATTGGCAGATTGGGCGCTAACAAATAGAGTTATAGTATTTCAAATTATTTCACTTCTTTTAAGGAGATCTATCATGCAAAAAGCAATTAACCACCCATTTTTTAATGCTTACAATGATTGCCCGACATATTATATCAAAAAGAAAGTACTTAATAGCAAATTGGAAAAGATACTTCCAGAAGATTTTGCATATTTAATCAATAATCCATATGTTTTCACAACTGAGGAAAAGACTTATAAAATACTTGACGAAATGATAGCGCGTAATTTATCAAACAATGATAATCCTGATCAATAGAATGGAGTTAAGCTACTTTCGCTTGGTCTGCCATTTGCTGTTTCAACTGTTCATATGGGTGCTTTGACCTCACTACCTGGTCCAAGGTCTCCCCAATTTTGGCCACCGTGTAATAGGTCCCCGAAAGGTTGGAATCGTCCAGTTTGTGCAATTGAACCCTTGGATACAACCTATATATTGGATATGTCCATGCATCGTATTGGTGAACGTGTTCGCTTCTGAGGTCTGGCAACCCTTGGTACAGTTCCAGCGATTCGCAAACCTTGATCAGGTTCTCACAGTGAGAAAGAATGTACAGGTGGGGCTGCTGAAATTGGTCAAGTAGCCTGGTTCTAGTGGTTTCCATGCGTTCCCCTCTGGAAGGATTGCGCCCCAACATTTGCTTGTTTACCGTTTTAGCGTTGCTGTTCCTGACAACTGCCTTAGGAGGCATGGAATAGAAACCATAGGCCTGCAGGAACTTCTGAGCCGGTACAACCAGAGCATCCTTTGTATTGTTTTTCCCTGTACCCTGCCACCAACTGGAAGCATCAGCCACGATAACAACACGTTTCGCCAGTTCCTTTTCATCCTTGATCCCGGGGTACATTGACTTGAGCCATGGAAGCAGCTTGTTCCTGATGAACTTTTCTGTGTTCGAATTGAAGTCAATCAGTTCATCATGAGTAACGAGAGTTCCCCCAAATGGATCCCAGTAGATTTTCTGAATGGTCGCGACCAGCGGGTTTTCGTTGAAATCCATTCCAAGGATAAATCCAACATCCTTCTTACCCCACATTTTCAAACAGAATTCTGTTGTAATATCAATTAGGTAACTTGGCACAGACTGAACCACATGAACAGACCTGCTGAAGTCATAGAGTACCAGCCCATCAGTCTTGCTGTACTGTCCAAGTATCTCCCTGGTGTACTCGTCTTTGGTCATGTTCTTGGCAGCATCACGAACTTTTCGCTTTGCTTTCTCGCTCAGAAACACATTGTCCATTGTGCTGCCAAATTCAACCACCCTGATAGGCTCAGACACAGCAGGATCAGGGTTCAACGCTTTACATTCCTGGTGGTAACAGGCGTCAAACCATGGGGGGGGCGTGTAAATCGCACAGAGGCAACCATCATGCTGAATGATACTTCCCCGCACAGACTCCAACAGGAAGGGTAAATTTTCATAGTAGGGTGCCTCGTCCAAAATTAGATATGAAAAACTGTACGATCTCCCGGCTTTACGATAGTTCTTTTGGCTGAAAAAATGGATTTGACTTCCATTGCTCATGTACAGGCAATGGTTGATGGTATCGTACCGTTCAAACCAGTCAGCACAGCCAAGGTTCTGAATCTTTTCAAGCATGTTCTTGCCTGACTTGTGATCAAGCG
>Ga0180007_10005697_pt1 | contig 12460 bp, 12 predicted proteins | sample MM_PC_MetaG_FD_121122 | JGI IMG/M metagenome (GOLD analysis project Ga0180007, IMG submission 121122) | Groundwater microbial communities from the Aspo Hard Rock Laboratory (HRL) deep subsurface site, Sweden - MM_PC_MetaG | ecosystem: Environmental > Aquatic > Deep subsurface > Groundwater...
TCTCAATTCTCGTCATTCCTGCATGTCTTCAGCAGGAATCCAGAAAAAAACAGCCGTATTAAGGGCGATACAATCATGACCTGGATTCCCGCTAACAACACGCGGGAATGACACGGTAGATAGTATTCAATGTTTCATTTACTTGCGCTAAGTGGATACCCCGTATAATTCATTATAAGCTCTATATCGCACAAAACACAAAAAGAAGCAATGAGCGTCATGGGCAGGCATTGTCGAGCACCGCTGCCGGCGTTTGCAGAACAACGTTTATGGAGCGGTAAACGATTTTCAGGACAGGCTGCAGTGAGTCGGCAGCAAGGGAATTGTATTTTGGCGGCGAAACGCTCTGACCCTCATAAAATCAAGGGAATATTGAGCGCTTTATTTCTTGTTTCCGCCCGCCATCTCCCGCAGGTCGAAGCCGGAGGGATACTGGAATACCCGGAGACCGAATTCGGGGACGATAGCCAGCAGATGGTCAAAGATGTCTGCCTGGATTGACTCATAAAGCGCCCACCTTTTTTCAGCGCTGAAAACATAAATTTCGATGGGCAGTCCCTGGGGAGTGGGGGCAAGATGGCGCACAAGAAAGGTCAGCTCCTGGTTGATATTGGGGTTATTGTGCAGATATGCCTGGATATAGGCTCTGAAAATGCCGATATTTGTCTGTCTCCGCCCTCCATACTTTCCCGGCTCAGGGTGATGGCTCCTGTTGTATTCTTCAATCTCCTTTTCCTTGGCCCGCAGATAACCTTCAAGAAGTTCGTATTTTTTTAAATGCTCAAGCATTTCATCAGTGCAGAATGTGATCGAGCCGGTATCGATGTACATGGCGCGTTTGATTCTGCGTCCGCCGGACTCCGTCATGCCTCGCCAGTTTTTGAAATCCTCATTAACCAGATGATAGGTGGGGATGGTGGTAATGGTTTTGTCCCAGTTCTGCACCTTGATCGTGTGCAGGGATATGTCCACCACATCCCCGTCGGCCCCCCGCTTCGGCATCTCGATCCAGTCGCCCACCCGGATCATGTCGTTTGCCGTCAGCTGCAGATTGGCGACAAAACCCAGGATCGTATCTTTGAATATCAGGAGGAGGACCGCGGTCAGACCGCCCAGGAAGACCGCCCAGGACGCTGATGATCCCCCAGGGGGACTTGCCGGTGAGAATGGAGACGATGAAGATGGTTGAAAGAATATAAAGAATGATTTTTACGGCGCTGATATATCCTTTAACCGGCCAGTCAGAGGCCAGTTTGGTGTTTTCGTATATCTGCTGGAATGAGCGCAGGGCGGCATCCGCCACGCGGATGCCGGTTATGACGAGCAGGATCAAGGCAAGCCGCTTGATGATCATATTGATGTGGCCGTAATCAGAAAAAACGAAATCAGCCGCTTCGTATAAAACCACAGCGGCCGGCAGAGGGGCCAGCCTGTTGAAAAAGTGGTTGTTGATAAAGATGTCATCCCATTGAAAGCTGCTGCGATAAGCTGTTTTTTCCATAACCGGGATGATGACGCGCCGGGAAAACCAGTAAATGGCCAGTGCAAGCAGGGCGACAAGCAGTATGGTCACTGATAGATACACCAGTTCCTGTGTCCCTTCAGTGAGACCGTAACCTGCCAGGTATGCGCGAAATGTTGTCAGCATGATCAATATAACCAATATAACCAATCAGATTTTTTCGTATTCTTACGGGAGGATGGCAATCTTGTCAAGTGCCGGTCCTTTTTATGTTGGCGGTAAAACTTGACAAAATCCTTTGATAAGCATAATTTGCAGGCTTTGGGCTTGGCTTGGTAATCCTTTTGCGGGTCAGGAGGCATGCTTTATAGCCTTTTTACGAGCCGATGATACGGCGGATTGACTGCCAGGTCAGGTGAAGTTTTGGATTTGCTTTGCGAGAAATATAAGGAAAAGGTCGATTCCGATCAGGCCGTCTGTTCCCATCCGGTTGAATACTGCCGTTTCAGAACATCATGCATGATCCATTTCATTGAAAAGGAAAATAAGAGGGAACAGCGTTCAAAAAAGCAGGAAAAAACGATGCAGAAACTCAGATTTGACAAGGGGGGAGGGCTTCTTCCGGTGATTGCCCAGGATCATGTGACCGGCGAGATACTCATGCTGGCATATATCAACCAGGAAGCCTGGGACAAAACCCTGTCCACCGGCAAGGCCCATTACTGGAGCCGTTCGCGCAACAAGCTCTGGAAGAAGGGTGAATCATCCAACCATGTGCAGCTGGTCAAAGAAATTTTGGTTGATTGCGATGAAGATACAGTTGTATACAGGGTTGAACAGTTGGGAGGCGCGGCGTGCCATACAGGATATCGCAGTTGTTTTTTCCGCCGTGTGCAGGGTGACGAACTGGTTATCAAAGACAAGCCTGTGTTTGATCCGCAGGAGGTATATAAGAAATGAATCAATTAAAGCTTGGTATTCCGAAGGGCAGCCTCGAAAAGGCGACTATTGAGCTTTTTGCCAAATCCGGTTGGCAGATTAAGCTTTCTTCCAGAAACTATTTCCCGGAGATTGATGATCCTGAAATTTCCTGCTCGATCTGCCGCCCCCAGGAGATGTCCCGCTATATTGAAAACGGTATCCTTGATGCCGGCATTACCGGCAAGGACTGGATTCTGGAAAATGGATCGGACGTGGTTGTTGTTGAAGATCTTATCTACTCGAAGGTAAGCCGGAAATCCACCCGCTGGGTCATCGCCGTGCCGGGCGATTCCGATATCAAGACCATCGAGGATCTGGAGGGCAAGAAAATCGCCACGGAACTGGTGGGCTATACCAGGCGTTTTTTTGCTGAAAAAAATATCCATGTTGAAATCGAGTTTTCCTGGGGCGCAACCGAGGCCAAGGTGGTCTCCGGTCTTGCCGATGCCATCGTCGAAGTGACGGAAACCGAGTCCACCATCCGTGCCCATGGATTGAAAATCATCTATGAACTGATGTCCTCGAATACGCAGTTGATCGCCAACAAGGCGGCCTGGGATGATCCATGGAAACGCGAAAAGATTGAGAATATCGCCATGCTGTTGCAGGGCGCGCTCAGGGCGGATAAGATTGTCGGCCTGAAGATGAATGTGCCGGAGGAAAAACTTGAAGGGGTGATTGCAATGCTGCCCAGCATGAATGGCCCGACCATTGCGCCTCTCTATAACAAAAAGTGGTTTTCAGTTGAGACCGTTATTTCCGAGCATCAGGTGCGTGATCTTATTCCCAAGCTTCTCAAGGTGGGTGCGGAAGGTATCATCGAATACTCCTTGAACAAGGTGATTTAACTTATGGCCATATGGAAGGACGGAGAGGCGCATTTTGTAAAAAGTGTTTTTAACACATCCCAGTTGCCTGAGCCGCAATATGCTGAAATAGCCTTTGCCGGCCGCTCCAATGTGGGCAAGTCGAGCCTCATTAACAAACTTTTGAACCGCCGTGCTCTTGTCAAGGTGAGTTCCGTGCCCGGCAAGACCCAGAGTCTGAATTTTTTTCTGCTCGGTCAGGGGCTCTATCTGGTTGATCTGCCAGGCTACGGCTTTGCCAAGGTGCCGAAGAGGATTAAAAATGACTGGAAGGGTTTGATCTCTTCCTATATTCTTAACCGGCAGACATTGATCTGCGTCGTGGTGATTATTGATATCCGCCATGAGGTGAAAAGTCAGGACCTTGAACTGGTAACCTTGCTGAAAAATGAACATATTCCACTGCTGCTGGTATATACCAAGCAGGATAAGTTGACTGCCAATAAACGACTGCACCATGCTACCGTTCTTGATGCCGGTTTCGGCATTTCCAGGGAGGAGCGTGTGCTGTTTTCCGCGAAAACCGGTGAGGGGAGGGAGGAACTCATTTCTAAAATCGAACAGTTTGCCGTATAGTGTTAAGCGTGTGGGCCTCAAGCAGTGCATGAGGCTCGAATTGATCATCTTTGAATAAGGGGAAACTCTTGAGTGAGAGGGTGGAAATGCTTAGAGAGACAATATTGAACGAGGTGGAAGTACCATTAAGTGAAGTGAAAGTGATGTCTGTAAGTTCTCAATATGCCTGTTGGGAAATTATGCAATGCGGCAATCAGAAATGCGCTGCCCGCGTCCAGGGCAACATGCCCTGCTGGGAGATTGCCAGTAAGCTTGATGATTATCGTAGCGCTTTAAATGTCTGTCCCGACTGTATCGTTTATCTGAGTCATCATAACAATCCCATTCTCTCCAGTAAGGAGATTGATGAGATTCTCAAACAGAAAGGAGTATGCATTCTGCGTGATGGATCCCGGCAAAAAGCAGATTGATTGACCCGCGGAAAAATTGCCGATCACCGGCGGTGAGGGGCCGCCTTGCCTCTGCCCTGAGGGAGATGCGCGGCATTTTGTGAAGCCGCCGCAGTTGATGAATGTTACCTGGGCCTGCCCCAGCCCCCGCCGCCGGGTGTCTTGATAATCAGTCTGTCGCCCGGCTTGGCGGCAAGGTTTGTTTTGCCGGCTATCTTTTTGATTTCCCCCTGGCGTATCAGGAGATTTTCCCCTTTCCGGCCGGATGATCCGCCCTGCAGCCCGTAGGGTGGAATTTCTCTTCGTTCGGTCAGCAGCGACACCTGTCCTGTTGACAGTAATCGATAGGAGCGGATGATGACGTCTCCTCCCTGCTGTTTTCCCTTTCCCCCTGATCCGTAGCGGATCGCGTATTTTTCAATCTGCAGCGGATAGCTGTGTTCCAAGGCTTCCACCGGCGTATTCATGGTGTTGGTCATATGGGTATGGATTGCGGAGATGCCGGCGCTGCCCGGTCGCGCCCCCATGCCGCCGCCGATGGTTTCGTAGTAGGTGTATTGCCTGACTGTTCTGCTGTCGATGCCGCCGATGGCGATATTGTTCATCGAGCCGCACTGGCGGCCGGTATTTTTGCGGGACTTGCCTGCGCCAGTGCCCCGAATTTCTGATGTCCCCGAATTTCCGGCGTTGACGGATTTATTGCGAGTCTGTCATTTTGATTGATTCCTCAAAGGGTTTCAGATATCTTTCACCTATAAATGGGGACGATTGGGTATGGGCCTTGAGTACACTTCAGGTGGGGCGGGGGTTCCCCTCCTGGCCCAGGGCAGGTCACCAAAAAACGATTGCTTGCAACCTGCAACTACCTATCTCGTGCAGTCAGGCGTGAGGAGCGGACGATGACCGTGGAATTCTTGTTGAAAGGGGGGATCCTGACTTGGCCCATACTGCTCTGTTCCATTGCCGCCTGGACCATTTTTTTTGAACGGTTCCTGTGCTATCGGGCTGCCTCCAAAATCCACCGCCAGTTGATCAACTCGATCTATCAACTGGTGAGCAAGGGCAAATTTGAGGAGGCCCGCGCCAAGCTCCTGGCCAGGGAGCGGGGCGCGGCCAGCAAGTCCCCGCCGGCCGAACGTATCCTGCGCGAAGGCCTCACCGTTGATCCGACCGACCGCGAGACCCTGGAACTGGTCCTCTCCCATAGCGTCAACCGGGAGCTGAAGCTCATGGAACGTCATCTCGGCACCCTGGCAACCCTGGGCAACATTGCCCCGCTGCTTGGTCTGCTCGGTACCGTTTTCGGTATGATCAAGGCCTTTATGGCCGTCCAGGAACTGGGCGGCCGTGTCAATGCCTCGGTCCTGGCCGGCGGCATCTGGGAGGCACTGCTGACCACCGCCTATGGCCTGGTCGTCGCCATCCCGATCGTATTTTGCCACAATTATTTGGAAAATCGTTTGCAGGAGCTGCAGGCCATGCACGAAGAGGTCGCAATTTACCTGGTTAAGGCCTGGCTCTCTTTGCAACAGGAGTGATCTATGTTCACCTTTTCCAGACGCTCCCGACCGGAGGTAGCCGTTCCCCTTACCTCCCTCATCGATATCGTCTTTCTGCTGCTCGTTTATTTTCTGCTGACCAGCAATTTCGTCACCCAACAGGCCATCGATATCCGGTTGCCCCAAGTGGACACGGAGACACCGGCCGCCGAACAGCTGGTGGTGATCACCCTGGACCGCCAGGGTAATTTCTACATTGCCGACACTTTGGTGGGAGAACGGGAGCTGGCCTACCAGGTCCGGTATGGCCTGGCAGCCGCGGATCGGCCGGAGGTGGTGATCAAGGCAGACCGGGAAGTACGGTATGACCGGGTGATAGCTGCCATGGATATTGCAAAAAATAATGGGGCCAGCGTCCTGCATCTGGCCATTGAACGTAAATAAGAGCACCTCGGAATTACGGAATTACGGGGACATAGAATTACAGTGCCTGAAATATGGTGAAATATGGGGTGAAATCTTTATCCTTGAAAGGTATCCATATGTCAAAGATAAAGATTCGACCCCCAAAAGCTTCGACCCCCAAAAGCCCTTTACTGGTTAGCCGAACAATTAATCATAGAAGCCAAGAATTCATCTTAAAAAACATAACAAAAATGCTAGAAAGGGATATCATCGCTAATTGATGAATAAGGTGTTTCGATAATTATAAGCCGTTCCATCTCCCTTTCTTTTAGCATCTCGTTTAATAGCGTAACAAATTTTGCAGACGCAATAATCATCTCGTTTTCTTTGCAGTTTTCTCTAATCTTTTCAAGATGCTTTTGTGGTAGGGCTTCCGCTGTTCTTAATAATGTTAATTTGGCTATTGCATCGTCTTCATTTTTTGCCAACGTAATTTGGTCTGCTAAAGCACCAGCCAATACATCCTTAGTTTTAGGGTGATTTGATAGAATTTTAAATATTCCTTCCGCCACTTCTCCTATTGTTTTTCCCTCTCCTTGCATCCCTTGATATTTTCCAATAAAGCCATAAGGATCCATTCCTTTCCTGATCGGTATTATCAGTACTTCTCTTCCAACTGCAACCCCAACCTCTTGATCAGTCCAAGCGCTTTCATTAAATTTTGGTGTGAGTATCGCGCAAAGAGCATCCATTGAATGGAGGGCTATTTCAATTTCGTCCTGCCACTCTTGAGTAGGTTTAATATCCTCATGAGCCACAAAAGATGAGATTCCGTATGTTTTTAGTTTTTTTTGAAGCTGAGCAGTTTTAACTTTAAAAGTTGATATATGACTTAGGAATAGCCTGAAGTGATTTGGGTGCCAGAATTTACTATCAAGTATTTCATCAGTAGATTTATATGTATATCCATGTTCTATTTCTAGTTCATCAGCTATTTTGAAAATGGTTTGATCAGGTACTTTTGCTAGGAGATCTTTTACATAGACCCATTTGCTTCCGCCATTGTCAGTAGTAGGTATGTTTATGTTTACTCCAACTCCTGATAGATACCCCTGGATATCCGAGTAAGTCATCGTTGATTGGAGTTTTCTCCCAATTCTATCGATGAGGTTTATCCTGTCAATTCCCTTCATGGGTTTATTAGAGTTACCTAAAGGGCTTTTTTTCTCTATTAAGGCTTCGAGATACCCACGCTGTTTAGCTGAACCATCCCATGAGTTGCTATTGTTGTTAAGGCTTTGAAATTTCTCTGCTATATCGTGGCCGAGAGTTTCCTTAAGGTAAATTTCAACCCGGAGTTGCCATCTCTCAATTTCGTGTGTTTCCTCACAGTTACCGAGCTCTGTGAGGAAATCATGTATTTTATTGCTCATACATTTTCATAGGTGTGCTTGCAGCATTTTATAGATTTTTTTACGGCTAATACCGGGGCTGAGCCGCCGCGAAGCGGTCGGTTTCGTGCCCCTGGTTCTCCCGGAGCGCAGCGGAGGGAGAATACCGGGGTCAGGTAGAAGGGTCAGGATTGCGTTATTGCATTATTGAGAAAAAAAACATTACCCGGAATAATATGCAGTAATTCAGATCCGATCTGGCAATTCCAGGTTTTACCGGAAGTAATTATCACTTCAAATTCAGGCTACCATCTTCTCCGGACAGATTGTTCTTTCAATAGGGCAGTGTCAGATTAAGCCTGAACTCATTTCAATTTGTCCTTATCTTTCGTCGGATTTGAGGACCGCCAGAAAGGCACTCTGGGGGATATCCACGTTGCCGACGGTTTTCATCCGCTTTTTACCGGCCTTCTGTTTTTCCAGGAGTTTGCGCTTTCTGCTGATATCACCGCCGTAACATTTGGCTGTAACGTCCTTGCGCAGGGCGGAAATGGTCTCCCGGGCAATGATGTTGCCGCCGATTGCCCCTTGGATGGCGATCTTGAACATCTGGCGCGGGATTTCCTCTTTCAGTCTCGCGCAGGCGTGCAGTGCCCGTTCCCTGGCCTTGATGCGGTGAACGAGCTGGGAAAGGGCATCCACCTTTTCACCGTTAACGAGAATGTCAAGCTTGACCAGGTCGCTGGGCCGGTAATCGATCAGGGTATAATCAAAGGAGCCGTATCCCTGGGTGATTGACTTGAGGCGGTCATAGAAGTCATAGATCACTTCAGCCAGCGGCAGTTCGCAGGTGAATTCAATCTTGCCCGGCATGGGGTAATGGTAGTGGGTATTCTCGCCCCGTCTTTCCATGCACAGGGTCATGATCGCGCCCATATAGCGTTCCGGCATATGAATGGTCGCCTTGATGAAAGGCTCCTCGGTGCGGACAATGGAGCCCGGATCAGGGAAATAGGCCGGGTTGTCCACCTCGCGCATGGCGCCGTCCGTCAGGTAGAAATGATAGCATACCGAGGGAACGGTGAGAATGAGCGGGATATCAAATTCCCTTTCCAGCCTTTCCTGGATGACCTCCAGATGGAGAAGACCGAGGAAGCCGCAGCGGAAGCCGAAGCCAAGGGCGGTGGAGGAATCTTTCTGATAGGCCAGAGAGGCGTCATTCAAGGTGAGTTTTTCCATGGCCGCGGCCAGGTTCTCATATTCGTCGGTGGAGATGGGATAAATGGACGAAAAGACGACCTGCTGGATCTCCTTGAAGCCGGGGAGGGCCTCCAGGCAGGGATTGTCCTTCAAGGTGACGGTGTCACCCGCCCTGGTGTCGCTCACTGTTTTGATGCCGGCGAGAATATAACCGACCTGGCCTGCCCGCAGTTCCTTCTGGGGGACGCGTTCAAGTCTGAACAGCCCGACCTCGTCAACCTTGTAGGCCGCTTTGTTTGACATGAACATCATGGTGTCGCCGGCCTTGACAATGCCGTTGATGATACGGCAGGAGATAACGGTGCCGCGGAATGGATCATAGTGGGCATCAAAGATGAGTGCCTGCAGGGGGGCGTCCGGATCTCCTTCCGGCGGCGGCAGCAGATTGACAATTGCTTCCAGAAGGGTATCAACCCCTTTGCCTGTTTTGGCCGAGCACATCTGAATGGCATCCGGGTCAAGGCCGAGATCTTCCTCTATCTGCATGGCCACCCCTTCCGGATCTGCGGAGGGCAGGTCTATCTTGTTGATGACCGGAATGATCTCCAGATCGTTTTCCATGGCCAGATAGAGATTGGCCAGGGTCTGCGCCTGAACGCCTTGGGCTGCGTCGATGAGCAGCAGTGCCCCTTCACAGGAAGAGAGCGCACGGGAAACCTCATAGCTGAAATCAACATGGCCCGGCGTGTCAACCAGGTTGAGCAGATATTCTTTGCCGTCCTTGGCTTTGTAGGGAAGGCAGATTGTCTGGCTTTTAATGGTGATTCCCCGCTCCCTTTCGATATCCATGTTGTCCAGCAACTGGTCTTTGAATTCCCGGTCGCTCACCATGCCGCATAGCTGGATAAGTCTGTCTGCCAGGGTCGATTTTCCGTGGTCAATGTGGGCGATTATGCTGAAATTTCGGATATTTTTTTGCTGCATGAGTAACTGACAACCTCTGTTTTGCTGGCGGAATTTTCTGAAATGATGTAAATTTTATATTTTTTACCTATAGAATAGGTAGAGAACTATGGACATTCTTTATAAGATAGGTGGATATATAGTGGAGGTTTCTGCTTGTCAAGAGAGAAACAGAAACTGCGCTTCACTCTAAAATACAATCATGACAAAAGAAAGCGAAATCGAAATCGAAATAGAGAACTCTGACGAGCAGAAGATCTATCATCCGCTGCTGGCCCTGTCGGATGACAAGCATCTGCCGGCGCTCACCCACCCCGGCCTGCATCGCTATCTGCAGGAGATCAACCAGCACAGGCTCCTGACCAGGGAAGAAACCGAGGAGCTGGCCATGCGTTTCAACGAAACTCATGATCCTGAAGACGCTTATCAGCTGGTGACGGCCAATCTGCGCCTTGTGGTCAAAGTGGCCATGGATTTCCAGAAGTACTGGATGCAGAATTTTCTCGATCTTATCCAGGAAGGCAACGTGGGACTGGTGCAGGCAGTCAAGAAGTTTGATCCCTATCGCGGCGTCAAATTCTCCTATTATGCCGCCTATTGGATTCGCGCCTATATCCTTAAGTTCATCATGGATAACTGGCGGCTGGTGAAGATCGGCACCACCCAGGCCCAGCGCAAGCTGTTTTTCAGCCTCAACAAGGAAAAGAAACTGCTGGAATCCCAGGGGTTCAATCCGGAAACAAAACTTCTGGCCGAAAGGCTTGGGGTCAAGGAAAGCGAAGTGATCGAGATGTCCCAGCGCATGGACAACTGGGATGTGTCCCTTGAGAGCCCGGTGCGGGAGGATTCCGATGAAGAACAGAAGAATTTTCTGCCGGACGCCAGCCCATCCGTGGAAGAGTTGGTTGCCGATATTGAGATCAAGGAACGGATGGCCGAAATTTTAGATAAACTGCAAGACATCTTAAATGAAAAGGAGAAAACGATTCTGGGGGCCCGCCTCCTCAGTGACGAACCGCTTACCCTGCAGGACATTGCCGATCAGTTTGACATCTCCAGGGAGCGCGTCAGGCAGATTGAAGCGAATTTACTGAAAAAAATGAAAAAATATCTTGAGCAGGAAATTCCTGATATTCAAATTTTCTTGGAACATGTATATAAGCAGTGGCAGAATTGATCAGTTTCGAGCGGAACCTGCCCGGCTTTATATAATGAACATTATCTTAATAATATAAGTAACTACTCAGGTGAATAGTCTGTAGGTGTTTAGTCTGTTAGTGATGAAAAATTACCAGATGAGGCCCGCTTTGAAGTCTTCATTTCGACCTGTTTGTGAACAAATTTTAGCCTTAATACTTAACTGACTGGCTTGGAATGCTTTGTTTTTTTACCTAACAGACTACAGTCTAATAGTCTAAACAACCTGAGTAGTTACTAATATAAACAACTTAAATTTGCTGACTCTATGAATATTCCCTTACTTGACTTGAAAGCGCAACTCGATCCGATCCGTGATGAGATCATGGCGGCCATTACTGCCACGGTAGATTCAACCTGCTATATTATGGGGCCGCAGATCGAGCTGTTTGAAAAAAATATGGCGGATTACTGCGGCGCCAAAACCGCTGTCGGCGTTTCCAGCGGGACTGATGCACTGCTGGCCGGTCTCATGGCCTTAGGGGTCGGTCGTGACGACCTGGTGCTCACCACCCCCTACAGCTTTTTTGCCACCATGGGCAGCATTCTCCGCCTGGGCGCCCAGCCGGTATTTGCCGATATTGATCCTGTCACCTTTAATATTGATCCGGGTCAGGTGGCAAAACTGCTCTCTGATTCTTCTCTTGCTACGAAACTGAAGGCGATCCTGCCGGTTCATCTTTTCGGGCAGTGCGCGGAAATGGCTCCTCTGTTAAAAATGGCCGGGGAATTGAATATCCCTGTGGTGGAAGATGCCGCCCAGGCAATCGGGTCATCATACCCCATGCCGGCTGATGGCGATCTGCTATGGCGGAAGGCCGGCAGCATGGGCGTGTGCGGCTGTTTTTCCTTTTTCCCCAGCAAGAATTTAGGCGGCATGGGGGATGGGGGAATGGTTGTCACCAACAGTGAAAAGATGGACAAGGATCTGCGCCTTATCCGGGTGCATGGGGATATCAGCAAATATCAGCATACCGTTGTCGGCGGAAATTTCCGGCTGGATGCCATGCAGGCGGCGATTTTGAATGTCAAGCTGCAGCATCTGCACAAATGGCATGCCGCCCGGCGGCAGAACGCCACTCTCTATAATGCGCTTTTCAAAGATGCGGGCCTTGTTGAGGCAGGCTATGTCGCTTGCCCGCAGGCAGTCTATCAGGAGGCTGCTGCGGTGGAAAACGGTGTTGATTACCATATATACAACCAGTATGTAATACGGGTGAAAGACCGGGATGCACTGAGAGATTATCTCCTGGAACAATCAATCGGCGTGGCCGTCTATTATCCTATCCCGTTGCATAAGCAGAAGTGTATCTCCGAACTGGCGGCCAGCAGCCTTTCCTTCCCGGAGGCGGAAAAGGCTGCCGCTGAGACCCTGGCCCTGCCGATCTATCCGGAACTTACTTCGGATATGCAGGAGTATCTGGTAGAGCGGATCCGCGCTTTTTATATGAAATGACAAGTAGTTAAATCTTAAATCTTACTGATGAATAGAATCTTTCTCCTGTTATGTTGCTCAGCCTTGCTCAGTTCA
>Ga0180007_10005698_pt1 | contig 12460 bp, 8 predicted proteins | sample MM_PC_MetaG_FD_121122 | JGI IMG/M metagenome (GOLD analysis project Ga0180007, IMG submission 121122) | Groundwater microbial communities from the Aspo Hard Rock Laboratory (HRL) deep subsurface site, Sweden - MM_PC_MetaG | ecosystem: Environmental > Aquatic > Deep subsurface > Groundwater...
ATCTAGTATCTAGTATCTAGTATCTTGACTATATACTATCAACTATATACTAACGACTAATCAGGTTTCCTGCTTTATTTCCACATTTACCCCTGCAGGTAAATTCAACTTTCTTAGAGCGTCAATCGTCTTTGCCGTAGGATTATCTAAATCGATGATTCTCTTATGCACAGCTGTCATAAATTGCTCTCTAGATTTCTTATCTGTATTAGTAGAACGAAGGACCGTATAAATTTTTTTCTTAGTCGGCAGAGGTATGGGGCCATGTATCTTCGCCCCTGTACGCTGAACTACTTCCACTATCTCCTTGACAGATTGATCTAAAATCCGATGGTCAAATGCCCGTAATTTTATTCTTATATTAAGCATCTTCTCTCCAAAATATCCCCTGCTCTCCGCCCTTAGCTCTTCGCTCTTAAGCCCTTAGCTAATAATCTCAATAACTACTCCTTTTCCGATAGTTTTTCCTCCTTCACGGATAGCAAACCTTAACTCTTTTTCAATGGCTACCGGCTGAATTAGCTCTATTTCTAACTCAGTATTGTCCCCCGGCATAACCATCTCCACTCCTTGTGGCAACTTAGCTGTTCCAGTGACATCGGTCGTACGAAAATAAAATTGAGGCCTGTAACCGGAGAAGAAAGGAGTATGACGGCCGCCCTCTTCTTTCTTTAATACATAAATCTGAGCCTTAAATTTAGTATGAGGAGTAATGGAATTAGGCTTAGCAACAACCATTCCTCTTTCCACTGCCTCTTTGTCTATGCCTCGCAGAAGTAATCCCACATTATCTCCTGCCTGGCCTTCATCAAGCAATTTTCTAAACATTTCTACACCTGTAACTACTGACTTTTTTGTCTCAGCGGATATCCCCACCAACGCCACTTCTTCACCAACCTTGACAATTCCTCTTTCTATTCTTCCTGTAACTACGGTCCCGCGTCCTGAGATAGAAAAAACATCTTCCATAGCCATAAGAAAAGGCTTATCTACCTCTCTTTTAGGGGTAGGAATATGCGCATCAACTGCTTTCATCAGGTCAAAGATGGGCTTACAGTTTGGACAATCCTCTTTGCCGCAGCCGCACTCCATCGCCTTTAACGCCGATCCTCTAATCATAGGAATATCTTTACCGGGATATTCATACTTGGTAAGCAAATCCCTTATCTCCTCCTCCACCAAATCAACTAACTCCGCATCATCCATCTGGTCAGTCTTATTAATAAACACCACGACTGCCGGAACATTTACCTGACAGGCTAGAAGTATATGTTCTCTTGTCTGAGGCATAGGGCCATCGGTAGCAGCAACGACTAAAATTGCTCCGTCCATTTGAGCGGCACCGGTAATCATATTCTTGATATAATCCGCATGCCCGGGACAATCAATGTGAGCATAATGACGGGCATCTGTCTCATACTCTACATGAGAAATATTTATTGTCAGCCCTCTTTCTTTCTCTTCAGGTGCCTTATCAATGTCTTCGTATCTAAGCGCCTGGGCTTGCCCCTTTGTTGCTAAAATCTTGGTTATCGCCGATGTAAGCGTAGTCTTACCATGATCAACATGCCCAATAGTTCCAATGTTAACGTGGGGTTTTGTTCGGATGAATTTCTCTTTCCCCATAAAGCACCTCCCTTTCCTTTAGATACAGATAAACCAAACTCTTCTACCTGTGTCTTTTATATTCCTAAAATCTTTGTCAACAACCCCTCAGGGACTTTTTCGTAATAACAAGGCTCTATTGTATATGAACCTCTTCCTTGTGTCAAGTTTCTTAAGTTATCAGCATAGTTAAAAACTTCCACCAAGGGAACATTAGCTTTTATTACTTTTAATTTTTTCCTCTCGGCAATAGAAGAGATTTTTCCCCGGCGTATATTTAAATCAGCGATAACCTGGTTTAAATACTCATTTGGAATAATAGCCTCTAAATCCATAATTGGCTCCAAAACAATTGCCGCGGCTTTCCTTAGGCCTTCCTTAAAGGCTAATTCTCCAGCGACTTTAAAGCTGAGCTCGGAAGAATCTACTTCATGCGATGAACCGCCGATTAAAGTTGCTTTTATATCTACTACAGGGTAACCTCCCAGAATACCGCTCTCTCCTGCTTCCACAACCCCTTCTTTTATAGCAGGAATAAACTCACGAGGGATAATCCCTCCTTTTAATTTATTTTCGAAAATGATCCCTTTTCCTTTTTCCTGGGGCTCCATAATTAAAACAACATGCCCGTATTGGCCGCGGCCGCCTGTCTGTTGAATGAATTTACCCGCTGCCTCTACTTTTCTGGTAATTGTCTCTTTATAAGCAACCTGGGGCTTACCGGTTCTCGCCTCTACGTTAAACTCCCTTAATAATCTATCAGCCATAATTTCCAGATGAAGCTGCCCCATCCCGGAAATTATATTTTGTCCTGTTTCCCGATTATAAAAAACACGAAAAGAAGGGTCTTCTTCTTCTAACTTTTTTAAGCCCATGAATAACTTTTCTTGATCTGCTTTTGTTTTTGGCTCAATTGCTACTGAAACTACCGGCTGGGGAAACTTCATCTCTTCTAAAACTATCGGGTTACCCTCTTCACAGAGCGTGTCTCCGGTAGTAGTTTCCTTTAGCCCAACTAAACAAATTATATCTCCGGCTCCAGCCTCGGTAATAATTTCCTGTTTATTAGCATGCATCCTTAAAACTTTAGTAATTTTTTCCTTTGCTCGTTTAGTCGCATTGTATATGACCGAAGAAGAATTTATCTTTCCCGAATAAATCCGCACATAAAATAACTTACCAACAAAAGGATCGGTAAATACCTTAAAACATAAGGCAGAAAACGGACTGGATGAAGAAATTTCTCTCATTAGACAATCTTTACCATTTACGCTAAGACCTTTTACTACCCCTAAATCACGAGGGGAAGGCAGGTAATTACATACCGCGTCTAAAAGGAGTTGAATTCCTTTATTTTTTAAAGCTGTTCCGCAAAAAACAGGAACAAATTTATTCATAATAACGTATTTTCTTATCGCCGAAATTATACAATCTCCAGAAATTTTTTCTCCTTCAATTACCTTATGTATTAAAGCATCATCGAGTTCGGCTAATTTTTCTATAAGATTATCCCTATACTTACCGGCTGTCGCAACTAGCCCCTCCGGAATATCTCTATAAACAGGGTTTAACCCTAAATCATCTTCATAATATATCGCTTGATTTCCAATTAAATCTATAACCCCCGCGAAATTGTCTTGCTGATGAAGAGGAAGTTGTACAGGAGCAATTAAAGTGTGAAATTTTTCCTCCATTTCTTCTACCACACTGAAAAAATCTGCTTCTTGCCTATCCATCTTATTAATAAAGGCGATTTTTGACACATTATATCTATCTGCCTGACGCCACACTGTCTCACTCTGCGGCTCAACTCCCCCTACTCCACAGAATATAACTACTACCCCATCAAGAATTTTTAAAGCGCGTTCTACCTCCACGGTAAAATCTATATGTCCCGGTGTATCAATAATATTTATCTGAAATTTCCCCCACTTACAATAAGTAGCCGCTGAGGTAATCGTAATCCCTCTTTCTTTCTCCTGTTTCATCCAATCTGTAGCGGTTGTCCCCTCGTCAACCTCACCAATTTTGTGAGTTTTGCCCGCGTAAAAAAGAACTCTCTCAGTAACAGTGGTCTTACCCGCGTCAATATGAGCAACAAACCCAATGTCTCTTATTACTTCTAAATCTTCCTTCATTTCTTTATCTGCGTTCATCTGCGTTCCATTCTCTGCGATAATCTGCGTTATTACCATTTAAAATGAGCGAACGCTCTATTCGCTTCAGCCATCTTGTGGGTATCTTCTCTTTTCTTAATCACTACCCCTTCTTTTTTATAGGCAGAAATAATTTCTGCCGCTAATTTTATTTTCATTGGCTTACCTTTTTTCTTACGGGCAGAATCTCGCATCCATCGCAAGGCCAAAGAATTTCCCCTATCCTTAGTTACTTCCATAGGAACCTGATAAGTTGCCCCCCCCATCCTTCTTGGCTTTACTGCCAAACGTGGACGGGCATTTTCCAGGGCAGAAAAAAATATTTTTATAGGGTCATTTTTTAATTCTTTTTCAACAATATCTAAAGCATCATAAACTATCTTTTGTGCTGTTGTCTTCTTGCCTCCTTTCATAATAATATTTATGAAATGTCCAAGAACAGAAAAATTGTACTTAGAATCTACCTTTACTTCTCTTTTGGGCGCCTTTCTTCTCCTCATCGTCGCTTCGCTCCTTTACGCAGATAATCGCAGATTGGGAACGGATAAACGCAGATATTTTTATCTGCGACCATCTGTGTTATCTTCGCAAATGTTTTTATGAAGGTTTCTTTATCTGCGTACATCTGCGTCACTTGGGTTTTTTCGCTCCATACTTAGAGCGTGATCTTTTTCTATTCTGTACCCCTTGGCAATCCAAAGTGCCTCTTACAATATGGTATCTTACACCGGGAAGATCCTTAACTCTGCCACCCCTCACTAAAACCATAGAATGTTCCTGTAAATTATGCCCCTCACCGGGAATATAGGCGTTAATTTCTTCTCTATTAACCAATCGTACTCTGGCTACTTTTCTTAGGGCAGAATTCGGTTTCTTAGGAGTCATCGTCTTTACCTGGATGCACACACCTCTTCTCTGAGGACAACCCCTAAGTGCTGGTGATTTATTTTTATTTTTTCTGGGAATACGGCACTTTTTTAAAAGCTGATTTATCGTTGGCATTTTACCCTCACTTATTTAGGCGTTAGTATATAGTCGATAGTCGTTAGCATATAGTATATTCACTAAATACTATTCACTAGCGACTAATTTACTGCTTACTTTTTCTACTTCGATTTCTCTATATCTTTTTAATCCCGTCCCCGCGGGAACAAGATGGCCGACAATCACATTCTCTTTTAATCCTTGTAGCTCATCAACCTTACCTGCTAATGCCGCTTCGGTTAATACGCGTGTACTTTCCTGAAAGCTTGCTGCCGAGATAAAACTTTTTGTACTTAAAGAGGCTTTAGTAATCCCCAAAAGTAAAGGGGAAGCGGTTGCCGGCTTACCGCCCTTTTTTGTAATCTTTTCGTTTTCTTTACGAAAATCCCACTTGTCTATTGTGCCTCCAGGCAAAAACTGTGTATTTCCCGGATCAATTATTTTTACTTTCTTAAGCATCTCCCTTATAATAACTTCTATGTGCTTATCGTTTATTTTCACTCCCTGCAGACGATATACCTCTTGAACTTCATTCACCAGATATTCTTGTAAAACTTTATCTCCGCACACTCTCAAAACGTCTTGTAAGACCGTAGGCCCTTCGGTAAGCTGCTGGCCGGCAACAACATTGTCGCCGCGATAAACTACAGGATGGCTTCCTGAGGAAATAGCATATTCGCATTGCATCCCTGTGGGGCTGCGTACAATAATTTTTCTACCTGTCTTTTCTTCTTTAAACTCAACAAATCCCTCAATTTCACTTATCACCGCGGGATTTTTAGGCCGTCTTGCTTCAAAAAGCTCAGCAACACGGGGCAATCCTCCTGTAATATCTCTTGTTTTTGCTACCAAACGAGGAGTTTTAGCAATAATATCTCCCGCCTTTATCTTATCCTTTTCATTTACCATTATATGCGCCCCACTAGGCAAAGGATAAATCCCCAAAACCTCTTCATTTTCCGAAAGACTTAAAATTTGAGGGTGGTAATCACCCTTAAATTCCACAACCACTCTTTCTTTTCTCCCCGTAACTTGATTCATTTCTTCCTGAATAGTGATTTTATCTATAATATCTTCGTATCGAATCTTCCCGTCAACTTCGCTAAGAATAGGGGAAGAAAAAGGATCCCACCTTACCAATACCTTATCTTTTTCCACTTTCGTTCCTTCGCCAACTTGAATAAAAGACCCCTGGGGAATAGGATTTCTTTGCACTTCTATCCCTTTCTCATCACTGACACTAATCGTTCCATTTCTATTAAGAACGACGAAATACGTCCCTTTGGAAATTGTTTTAAGATTATGATAGCTAATAGTCCCTTTTTCTCTTGCTTTAACAAACGCTCGTTCAGCCACTCGCGAAGCTGTTCCTCCAATATGAAATGTCCTCATGGTAAGCTGAGTTCCCGGTTCCCCTATTGACTGAGCGGCAATTACCCCTACTGCCTCTCCTATCTCTACCAATTTTCCTCTGACAAGATCTTTGCCATAACACTTAACGCAAACTCCCCTTTCTGATTCACAGGTTAAAACGCTCTTTATTCTTATTTTTTCTAAACCTAAACGTTCAATTCTGTCTGCCTTTTCACTAGTAATTTCCTCGCCTGCCTTTACAATTACCTCATCGCTTACTACATCAACAATATTATCCAAAGCCACTCTTCCCACAATTCTTTCTCGTAGTGACACTACAACCTCATCTCCCTCTATAATCTCTGAAACGGTTATTCCATTCACTGTCCCGCAATCTTCCTCAATAATAATAACTTCTTGAGCAACGTCAACAAGACGCCGGGTAAGATAGCCGGCATCGGCAGTTTTTAAAGCTGTATCGGCCAAGCCTTTTCTTGCTCCATGAGTAGAGATAAAATACTCCAATGCGCCAAGTCCCTCTCTAAAATTAGAAATAATCGGCGTCTCGATAATTTCTCCTGATGGTTTTGCCATTAATCCCCGCATTCCCGCTAATTGCCTTATCTGCAACTTACTGCCTCTTGCTCCTGAATCTGCCATCATAAAAACAGGATTAAACTTACTCATATTTTTAAACACATAATCAGAAACTCTATCTGTAGTTTTTGTCCATATATCAATTATCCTATTGTGGCGTTCACGTTCAGTAATAACTCCTTTTCTATAATGGTCTTCCACCTTAGCTAATTCTTCATTCGCTTCCTCAACGCACTTTTTCTTCTGCGGGGGTATTCTCAAGTCACTAACAGCAACGCTTATTCCGCCCAAAGTAGCATATTCAAATCCTAAATCTTTTATTTTATCTAAAAGTTCTACTGTAGCACCATGCCCAAACTTACTATGACACTCACTAATAATTTCCGAAACATTACTTTTACCTAGAGTCTCATTAACAAATCTAAAACCTTTAGGCAAAATTTCATTAAAAATAACCCTCCCGATCGTAGTCTCTACTATTTTATTTTTTGCCGGTTTATCCATAGGCCGCAGGGACTCTCCTGATACCTTTGAAGAAGGGGCATTATCCCTGCCTGGCCGGCAGGCAGGCACTACTTCTTGTAGCCTTAATTTGATCTTAGCGTGAAGGTCAGCTTCCTCATCTTGATAAGCAGTAATCACTTCCTGAAATGATGAAAACAAAATCCCTTCGCCTTTAGCGTGATCTTTTTCTAAAGTAAGGTAACGGCAGCCAACAATCATATCTTGACTGGGAGCAATAACCGGACGACCGTCAGCAGGAGAAAAAATATTATTTACCGAAAGCATTAATATTTTTGCCTCTGCTTGAGCCTCTAAAGATAAAGGAACATGCACGGCCATCTGATCTCCATCAAAATCAGCGTTAAACGGGGCGCAGACAAGAGGATGAAGCCTAATCGCCTTGCCCTCTACAAGAACAGGATAAAAAGCCTGGACACCTAAGCGGTGAAGAGTGGGGGCGCGATTAAGAAAAACGGGGTGGCTGCTTATAATCTTCTCTAAAATATCCCACACCTCTACTCGCGCGCGCTCTACCATACGGCGCGCTCCTTTTATCGTATGAACAAACCCTTTCTCTCTTAATTTTTTTATGATAAACGGTTCAAATAGTTCTAAAGCCATCTGCTGAGGAATACCGCACTGATGCAGTTTAAGCTCCGGGCCTACAACGATAACGCTCCTTCCTGAATAATCTACGCGTTTACCCAAAAGATTCTGACGAAAACGGCCTTGTTTGCCTTTAAGCATATCAGCAAGACTCTTAAGCGGCCTGTTTTGCGGACCCATCACTGCTCTGCCATGGCGGCCATTTTCCAGGAGGGCATCTACCGCTTCCTGAAGCATTCTTTTCTCATTTCGAATAATTATTTCCGGAGCTCCTAAGGAAATTAATTTTTTTAAACGGTTGTTTCTGTTTATAACCCTTCGATAAAGATCATTGAGGTCGGAAGACGCGAATCTACCCCCCTCTAAAGGAACAAGCGGGCGAAGATCAGGAGGAATTACGGGAATCACCCCTAAAATCATCCATTCCGGCTCATTTTCTGAACGCCGAAGATCCTCGATTATTTTAAGTATCTTAAAAAGACGCCTATTTACTCCTTCTTTGCCCTTTGCGATATTTTTTCTTACACTCTTACTTAATTTATCCAAATCAACTTCTTTTAGAAGATATTTCATCGCCTCAGCGCCAATCTTAGCTTTAAAATTTCTTCCATATTCCTCTAGCGCTTTGCGGTATTCCTCTTCGCTAAGAAGCTGCTTTTCTTTAAGGCCGGATGTGCCTGGGTCAACAACGATGTGTTCTTCATAATAAATTACTTTCTCTAACTCTTTGATGGTTAAATCAAGAACTGCCCCCATGCGTGAAGAAATAACTTTAAAAAACCATATATGAGCGACAGGCACGGCTAATTCAATATGCCCCATTCGCTGTCTACGCACAGAAGAATGGAGTATCTCAACTCCACAACGATCGCATTTTGATCCTTTAAACTTTATCCCCTTCAATTTGCCGCAATGACATTCCCAATCTTTAGCCGGGCCAAAGATCTTTTCGCAAAAAAGCCCGTCTTTCTCCGGTTTTAAGCTACGATAATTTAAAGTTTCTGCTTTCCTGACTTCCCCGGAAGACCAACTTTTTATTACCGCCGAAGATGCCAACTTAATACTTATGCTATCAAAGAAACTTATTTCATCAATCATTTGCTCCTTCCGCTTTGTGTCCTTACGTCTAAACAAAGTCCTTGCAGTTCCTTTATCAAAACATTGAAAGACTCAGGAACTGATGGATAAAACTTCTGTTCCCCTCTAACAATTGCCTCATATATACGAGTCCTTCCTTCTACGTCATCACTCTTTACTGTAAGTATTTCCTGTAAAGTAAAAGCTGCCCCATAAGCTTCAAGCGCCCAAACTTCCATTTCTCCAAAACGCTGGCCGCCAAATTGCGCTTTCCCTCCTAACGGCTGCTGGGTAACGAGAGAATAAGGGCCAATGGCGCGAGCATGAATTTTATCATCAACCATATGGATAAGCTTCATTATATACATATAACCTACAGCCACTTTCTGGCCAAAAGGCTTTCCTGTAAAACCGTCATAAAGAGTAATTTTCCCATCTTCAGGTAAGCCTGCTTGTTTTAGTAATTTTATTATTTCATCCTCTTTCGCTCCGTCAAAAACAGAAGACACAATATTCGTTCCCAGCTTTTTAGCTGCCCAGCCAAGATGCATTTCTAAAAGCTGGCCAACATTCATTCTTGAAGGCACCCCTAAAGGATTCAATATTAACTCCACTGGGGTTCCGTCTTCCAAATAAGGCATATCTTCTTCAGGTAAAATCTTAGCTACTACTCCTTTATTCCCGTGCCGGCCGGAAATCTTATCTCCCACAGAAATTTTTCTCTCCATAGCCACAAACACAACTACCCTCTTTAGGACTCCGGCAGGAAGCTCATCGCCTTTACGTATTTTGGCAGTTTCTACTTCTAACTCCTGCGATAAACAATGCAGACGTTCATCGTAAAAATTTACAATTGTTTTTGCTGCTTCATTATCTTCGGTATCTTGAAGAGTATTGCGCTTGCCTTCACTTTTGCCTGACAAAACCGATAGGCGCCTGGCTTTTTCCAACTCAAGAAGCTCTCGTTCTTCATTATAATACCTTGTTATTTCTTTTAATTTCTTTAATTCTTCAGTTTTTTCTTTTTTTGGACGTTTCCCTCTATCTTTTCTCGCAAATACATCTATATTCATCACTACGCCAAAAACACCAGGGGGAATTCTTAAAGATGTATCCTTTACATCAGCGGCTTTTTCGCCAAAAATTGCCCGCAGGAGCCTTTCTTCAGGAGAAAGTTCTTTTTCTGTTTTAGGCGTTACTCTTCCCACCAAAATATCATCAGGCATAACTTCCGCCCCTATTCTCACAATCCCTTTTTCATCGAGATTCTTTAAAGCTTCTTCACTCACACTGGGGATATCCCGCGTAACTTCTTCATTTCCGAGACGCGTTTCTCTTACTTCAATCTCAAATTTTTCAATATGAATAGAAGTAAAAGTATCCTCCTTTACTAATTTTTCACTTATGACAATGGCATCTTCAAAATTATACCCTCTCCATGGCATGAAAGCAGTAAAAACGTTTTTTCCTAAACTAAGCCTTCCATTCTTAACAGCCATACCATCAGCAATAACTTGCCCCGCCTATACAACGTCAGCGTTCTTAACCAGCGGCCTTTGATTCACACAAGTGTCAGCGTTGGAACGATTAAACTTCTTCAGCTTATACGCAAGATTTCCTACCTTAATATGGGAAGAATCAACTTCACAAACTTCCCCTTCCTCTCTATTTATCACTACTGCTCCGCTATCTTTAGCCACTACCTCTTCCATTCCCGTGCCTACGAGGGGCTCCTCGGGAAATAAAAGGGGAACTGCCTGTTTTTGCATATTAGAACCCATTAAAGCGCGATTAGCATCATCGTGTTCTAAGAAAGGGATTAAAGAAGCAGAAACGGATATAATTTGATGAGGAGAAATCTCCATATATTCCAAACTAGTTGGTTTCAATAGAGGAAACTTACCTTTATGGCGGGCATAAATTTTTTCTTCTAGAATTTTACCTTGCTCATTAATATTGGAAGTTACCTGTCCAATTATTTTATTCTCCTCTTCCTCGCTGCTTAAATACTCAACCTTACTTGAAACTATGCCTTCATCCACCTTGCGATACGGAGTAGTAAGAAATCCTAAAGGGTTTACGCGTACATAAGTCGTTAAAGAAGAAAGGAGGCCAATATTCGCTCCTTCAGGCGTTTCTATGGGACAAATCCTTCCATAGTGAGTAGGATGAACATCTCTTACCTCAAAACCTGCCCTTTCCCGGGACAAACCGCCAGGCCCCATTGCAGAAAGCCTCCTTTTATGTGTTATCTCTGCTAAGGGATTCGTTTGGTCCATAAATTGAGAAAGGGGTGAACGGCCAAAAAAATCCTGTATTTGGGTAGAGAACGAACGGGAATTTATAAGATGTTGAATAGAAAAATCTTCAGAAGTAATGAGAGAATACCTCTCCAGAAAAGTTCTCTCTATGCGCAATAGGCCGATCCTAAGCTGGTGCTGCAAGAGTTCACCAACCAACCTACATCTTCGATTAGCAAGATGGTCTATATCATCTATTTCCTTTTTTCCCGCTTTAACCTCAAGAAGGCATTTAATAATTCCCACAATGCTGGTTAAATCAAGAGTTCTTTTATTTAAAGAAAGAGTCATCGCCAATTTTTTATTAAGAAGATACCTACCTACTCTTCCCAAATCATATCTTCGCGGCTCAAGAAACATCCTCTTAAATACTGCTCTTGCCGCTTCTAAAGTAACCGGTTCGGTAGGGTACATCTTTTCATAAAATTCTAAAAGAGCCTCGTCAGTATTTACAGTATGATCCTTTTTTGCCGTATTTATTATCTCCGGATAAGGCTTATTAGAAAAAGCCTTGTAGATATCCTCATGGGAAGATAATCCCAAAATCCTCAAAATTTGAGTAGCAGGAAAAGTTTTTTTGCGGTCAATGACTGCGGTGATTGTATCACTTGCATCCGCTCTAAATTCAAGCCAATAACCTCGATAAGGAATTATACGGGCAAAATAGATACGTTTTCCCGCCAGGCCAAGCTCTTCTTCAAAAAATACTCCTGGAGAACGCTGCAATTGGTTCACCACTGCTCTTTCGTCACCATTTATAATAAAAGAGGCAATTTCAGTCATTAAAGGGATATCTCCCAAATAAACTTCCTGCTCTTTTATGCTTTGTTCAGGCCCTATTAACCTCAATCTTACTCTCAAAGGGGCAGCATAAGTAACCGCTCTCCTCTTACACTCCTCTACATTGTAACGCGGCCTGCTTAAACCATAAGAAACAAATTCTAAACTGTACTGTTTGTTGGGGCTTTGTAAAGGAAAAATCTCCTCTAAAACCCCCTGCAAGCCAACATTTTTCCTCTTCTCCGGCAAAATATCCATTTGTAAAAACTCCTTAAAAGAGGAAAATTGATGTTCAAAGAGATGAGGCATAGGAAAACTCGTTTTAATTTTAGCAAAAGATATCGTTTTTGTTTTCTCCATAGCGTTAATCTCCAAGGGTAAATATTCAGTGAACCATATCTAAATTTTTCTGAATATTCAGTGCAAAATGCAAATTGCAAATTGCATACCCTAACGGGCACAAGCAAGTTAAAATTACTTATTTTTCTTTGCCGTAAT
>Ga0180007_10005699_pt1 | contig 12459 bp, 12 predicted proteins | sample MM_PC_MetaG_FD_121122 | JGI IMG/M metagenome (GOLD analysis project Ga0180007, IMG submission 121122) | Groundwater microbial communities from the Aspo Hard Rock Laboratory (HRL) deep subsurface site, Sweden - MM_PC_MetaG | ecosystem: Environmental > Aquatic > Deep subsurface > Groundwater...
ATCTTTATAGATACTTTTAATGTAATCATCCTGTAGTTTGTTTTTAAGATCGTACTTTCTAGCTACGTTTTGCCAATTACCCGAAGCCTCAGGATCCAAACTTATATTTCTTGAACATACGCCAAATCGTTTCTTTTTCTTTTCAGAATATTTATAGTAAATGGTTACAGATTGCCCATCTAACTTTTCTGAAATATAATACCTGTCTTCCCCTGAAGGATTTAAAAATCTTTCTGGACATGCTTGTACCCTTGTCTCATCAGACTTAGGAATCCACGAGGGGAATGCCGAATTAGCGTAGGGATGCAGCCAGAACCAAATTTTTCGGAAGATAGCAAAGCTCATAAGGAATCTCATGAATCTTCCTCTTTTTTTCCTAGCCAAAGCCTTTAACTCTGCTGCCGCTTGTGGATCATGCTTTGTGATACCTAGAGCTTTAGCAACATCTTTACCTTCTTCTAAAGACCCTATTTTCTTGCGCATACTATCGGTTATAGGTAAAGCTAAGCCCTGAGAAAGCTGGCCTCTCAGTTTAATAGTTCTTACTCTATAATTGTACTTTTGCAGAAACTCGAATTCGGGAGTAGGGGGTACTAGTGAATCTATTTCAATATAAACACAGTAGTCTCCTACTTGTAAATCGCCTTTTACTACTACGCATTCCCAGCCTAAAATCTGGGCTACCTCGATTCGGTCAGCATTTGGTATAGATTTAAGTGCTACTACTTTTTCAACGTGTGCTTGTGATCTTTCCATAATTTTTCCTTTCTACAATATTAGTAGACCCATTTATATACTATTTTGAAATAAAAAGCAACTACTTTAAACAAGAAAAAAACAAGTTGCCATCTTTGGCGAGTTTAAACCGCTTTTAACATTAAGTCGTCGTATCTGGCGATTCGTTTTCTTTTTCTATTTCTTCCTTGTACAGTTCCTTATACAACTTAACAAAATTGTAAGTATCTATTAAGTCTTCCTTCGCTAATTTTTTAACATAGTTTTTAGCGGGGTCTGTAAAATCCCTATAGGAATAATAGATGAAGCCGAAAGAGTTTTCGAAGATAAAATTGTAAAACATTTTAATACTTTTTTTGCATACTTCCTTAGAAGCTTCTTTCACAAAATTGTATTCCTCTGCGGTAAGAGGCAATATAGCCCATGCAGAATAGTTCTCTTCTCCCAGCTTCTCGTTATCACAGATAACAAAAAACATCTCTTCCTTAGCGTTACTTGCAATGAATAGCGTACCTATATCGTTGTAGTAGAGCAATACTCTATCAATACCAAAACCTTCAAACAGTTCATGTTCCGGAAATAATTCAAACATAGCTCTCGTCCTTTTAAAAGTGTTTAGTTACAGTAGCCTGCCATATATTCAAAGCAGTTTCTTTTACGTTTGAAGAAGCCTTAGCTGGGCAACCTTCTTTAGAACATTTAACTGTGTAAACATCTATGTTAGGGTCGTAAGAAAACACTGGAGTGCTTCCACAAACACACACAGATAATTTGTTCTGCTCGTCTACTGTTAAAGATTCTGCCTCTAAAATTTTAATAACTTTGTGTCCCATTGTAAAGCTCCTATAGTTGATTTTGTTCGTTTAAGAAAAACTCTATTACATAATCTTGTTCTTCATCAGTCATTGAAACAGAAGAAGGTAAACTAATTCCTCTTTCCCATAAAAGTTGCGCTGTGGATTTATCCTTCCTACTAAGGATATCTCTATTAAACAAAAATGGATAATAGAGATTTCTACCGTTATTATATTTTTGTTTGTGTAGTGGATACCACAGTTTTCTTGTTTCTATCCCTTTAAAAGCTAAACGATCTCTAAGTGCATCTATATCCATTTTAAAAGTAGTGTGGCACAAAGAGTACAGCCACATTGTTACATCTGAATTCTCGGGAGCCTGCTGCCTAACCCAGCTACCGCCCTTTAAAAGAGAATCATCATATCTTTTGCTGATTTCCTTTTTACGCTGTAGAAACTGAGGCAACTTTCTAAACTGGGCTAAGCCTAAAGCTGCTTGAATGTTAGTCATTCTATAATTGTAACCAATGTCATTATGGTAATATTCATTTTTAATATTAGGTATTTTAGCCTGCTGCGACAAAGACCTAGCTATCTCTGCATATTCTATATTGTCCGTTACCAGCATTCCACCGGAACCAGTAGTGATCATTTTATTACCATTAAAAGAAAAGCATCCGAAGTGACCAAATGTACCAACATGCTTACCGTCTACAAAAGAACCTAAACTTTCTGTAGCATCTTCTATTATGAAAATGTTTTTCTTATATTTGTTTACAAACTTCTGCATATCTTTTGCAGGATACCCATACAAATGGGGAATTACTATACAGTGATCATAAGATGACCTTACACCATTTTCAAAATTAACATTATTAAAAAGATGTTGTAAATCTAAACTCCACGTTTCAGGACAGGCATCTACAAAATAAAGATTAGTTGCCCCCCTACTGTAAACACAAGGATTTACAGAGGCAGCAAAGGAGAAAGTGGGGACAAAGTATTTAAAATAATTATTGTCAGTTATTCTATTAGCAGTTTCTACTGCCAAATGTAAAGCTGCTGTACCGCTGGAGCACGCTACAGCATACTTTGAACCTACATACTTTGCAAAAGCCTCTTCAAATAAAGCTATACTGGGGCCAGCAGATGAAACAAAATTAGAAGACAAGCATTCCATTACAGCTTCTTTTTCTTCTTCTCCTATTGTAGGAATACACAGCGGTATATTTTTCATACGTTTATCCTTCCAGTATTCTTTCAAAATCATCCTCACTTAAAAATCTATCCAAGTAAGGAAAATCGTACATAGAATATTTATCAAAAACTTCTCCCGAATATTCCTCGACAACAAACTTTCTTTCGTGCAAAATACTTACAAGCTTCCTAAGCTCTTCTCTTATACTAACCATATTTTCCTGATATGCTTCTATGCACCTAGAAAAAAACCAATCATCTTTGTCTATGTAGCTTTCAAAAGTCTCCTGTAGATTTGTTAATTTTTCTAACACCTCAGGAACAGCATCCTTTTTAGTAAGCGTAGATTTCACATCATGTACCGCAGTACTAAACCCCGCTATATCTACATTAAAAAAATTGTCCAAATTCATATACTCGTTAAATGCTTTTTTCTTATATGCTGATCCAAAGAAAGGTGTATTAGGATAATCGTATTCTTGCTTTAATTGCTTATAAGTAATATCCACTGCTTTCTTTGAAAGGTCACATCCTTTGAACTTACACTTTTGCCTTAAAGCAGCTACCCCAGTGCTTCCAGAACCCATAAAAGGATCTAGTACAACCATACCTGCCTCAGTACTCTGGTAAATTAAAATCTCCAACAAAGAAACAGGTTTTTCTGTAGGATATCCTCTGAACACTCTTTTATAAGGCAAAACATCAGATATACCTAAATCTTTTAATTTGCGTTTTCCTTTTTCAAAAAACAAGATTCTTTCATTCTGGTTTCTGTAATGGTACCCCATGCCAAAAACTTTTTTATCCCATACTAAATCCTTCCAGTATTTCATATACTTAGAGCCTATAGGAACCATAGCGTGCATAGTTTCTTGATCACAAAATATATAACAATGTGCATTATTTTTTAAAACTCTAGACAACTCCTCGAACAATTCAGTAAACTTTGAGTTAGGAAAGATTTCAAACCAATCATTACTGCTGCTCTTACTGTGCTTCAGGCGCGTAGTACTGCCTATCTTTCTATATTTCTCTAAGGATTCATAAGGAGGATCAGTAACGATAAGGTCAACAGACTTCAAGGGAAGTGACCGTAAGTAAGCTAAAGCATCACTGTGCTTTATGTCAAAACCCATACTTGAAATTTCCTCTTTAAAAGGAAACAGTCTTTGTGGTTTTATCTTAGTTAAAGTGTTACGTATAGCAATCATTAAAGTGAGTTTACTCCAATAGAATATTTTAAACAAGTGTTATTTTACAGAATCTGGTACACTGCCTTCTATTCTGTCTACTGCTATTTTGTAATAGCCCTCATCTAACTCTACTCCCACAAATTTAAAGCCTTCCAATACAGCAGCTATTCCCGTACTGCCACTTCCCATAAAAGGATCTAAAACAATTCCTTCCTTTGGTGTTACAAGTCTAACAAGGTAGCGCATCAACATAATAGGTTTTACTGTGGGGTGGTTATTACATTCACCTTTTTCTTTTTTAGAAGTTTTAGCGCAGTAAAAGAAACGGGCAGCAGAACCTTTATCTCCATACTCCCTAGTTTCATAATCTCCACCCATACAATACTGGGTAGTGTCTCTGCGCTTGTTTCTATTGCGCTTAGATAAATTACTAGTACTGTTAGGAAACAATTCTACAACTTCGTCAGACCCGTCATGAAGTAAATTTGCTGGCCATCTACCACCAGAATCGCCCTTAGCACTAACTCTACACGCATCAATGTTAATTCCACCAGTACCATACTTCAAAACATTCTGAACAATTGTTTTCTCTGCAAGTGGTTTACGCGCAACCGTTATTAATTCCATTGCAGGTTTCAGAGCCGTACCCCAACCATCCCACTGTTCTGCTTCTTGTGTAGCCGGGGCTGTTAGGGTGGCTCCGTTATCCGTCCTGTCACAAACAACAGAAGATTCATTACCACCAACATTTCCAATAGCGCCAGATTTGTATTTACGGTTTGGCCGTAATCTTGATTTATCTACCCCAATAACCTTGCGCTCTGCTCCTGCTAATTTGTCTATACCCTTTGATATGTTTAAGTTTTTTGGAAATCCTGATCCGTAAACCCATGAAATTACATCACAAATTTCAAATCCAGCATCTTCTATATTGCAAGCCATTCTATGTTGTGTTTTTGTTCCCCCAAAAGATAAAATACGACCTCCGGGCTTTAAAACCCTTAAGCATTCTTTCCATACTTCTATCGCAGGAACAGAATAATCCCATTTCTTATTTAAAAACTTAATGCCATAGGGAGGATCCGTTACTATAGAATCCATAGAATTATCTGGAAAATAAGATAATTCTTTTAAGCAGTCGCCCTGAAGCAATCTAACTTCTTTTCTATCTCTACCTTCTGTAGAAAATTCCTCCTCTACCGCAGAAAAGTGAAGAGGTTTTATTTTTGTTAAATAGTGATGTACAGCAAACATTAAAGTGATCTTACTCCGATAACCATTTTTGCTTCTTTTTCTAAATCCACACATTTAATAAGTTCAAAGTCAGCATTATTTTCATTAAACCAAACGATAAAACTATCCCCGAATACTAGGCTTGTGTTCCTTGTAAAAATGTACTTATAGATAGAAAGCTGCAAACTGTAAATGTTATATTCACACTCCTCTAAAGAAGAAATAGGAGCCTTAAAGAACGCATGAAAATCACTTTTACGCCTAATTCGTTTATTAGTTTTCCAGTCAAAAATATGTAGAGTTCCTGTTTTAGGATCTAAAAACAACTGATCTATCATACCAGCAAGAGCAAGGTCCTTATCTCCTATAACAAACTCGCTTACTATAGGAATAAGCCTACCTGTTTCTACATATTGTCTATAGAAGCTTTTAAACTGTTTCTTCAAAACCTTAGCTGTGTTGTTAGGAAACACTCTATTGTTAATATAATCTTCGGCATATTTATGAAAAAGAGTACCCTTATCTGTAGATTCTTTACTCGCTGCTGCCCATTCTGCTAATACCTGTGCTTGTGGAACACCTCTTTTTTGAGCAACTTTCATTGACTGGTATTCCGAATCAAAAACATTTTTGTAGTTACCAATTATAGAAGTGGCACTTCTAGGATAAACAGAGGGCATATCTCTAAATTTGTAAATGTGTTTCTTATCATAAAAAGTAACAAAATTGAAAGTGGACAATTCTTTAAAAAATTCTACTGAAGTTAACATCACTTAGTTTTTCCTTTTTTCAGGCGGTTTACTGTACTTTTTACAACATACCTTGTCCAGTCACCGCCCTGTTTAGGATGTATTGTAGATTTACTCATTACATTTGAAATAGAGGCATAAGACATTCCCTGCTTATAAAGATGCCAAATACAGTAGTCTCGCAACTTATTTATCTCTGATTCTTCTGTTAAAGTGGGAGGAATTACATTCAGAAGAATGTCAAAAACACTTGCTTTAAGAGTAGCAATTTGTTTATGTGTATTAAGAATTTTAGTAAAAATAGGGCTTTTCATATCTAAACCTCAAGTTTAAAATAGTACCCCGTTTTATCTAAAATGTAAAGGAAAAAACTAAACTAGACAAACAATAGCGGCATATTTATTTTGTTCTTTTATAGCGTGTTTTGTTTTAACTGGAAGCATCCAGTTGATATTTTCGGTGTCTTCACTTCCGAAGGAATGCGGATGCACCAATATAATTCCATTAACCTCTTCTTCATCATACATTCCATATATAAGAGGATTAACCTGATCTACTTTTTCAATAGGGTGTAAAAGGAAACATCCGTGAGGTTTACCCGGCTCAACTTCCTTTATTATTTTTACCTTCCAAAGTTCTCCCTGTTTGGGATGTTTTTCTTCAGGTACCTCTTTTAACCAAGCAGAATCTATAATTCCTATTTTTAATAAGGTACGGGTAATTACACTATTATTAGTGTTGCTCTTGGGATTAGAATAAAATTTTACGACAGTAATTAAAGGTAACATATTTTTTAAGTCACAGAATGTAATGTAGGTGTTCCACCTATTACACCGCAGTTAATTGCCTCGTAATACGTACAAGCATTCATAGGATAAGCATACTCATACAAGGCGTTATAGTAATGGATTAATTTCTTCTCTCCCAATGTAGCATCCAAAGATGCTTCTATGAAAACTGTTAAAACTCCACCTAAGTAATCAGCAAAAAAATCAGGATCCAAAAATCTAATTTTATAGCCCAATGTTTTAGTAGAAGGAGTTGCTTGATTAACTACTTCCATAAATTGCAAGTCACTATTATACATAACACCATTTACAGAAATGTAGGCTTTATTAATTGTGAAAACAGGCAAGAGAGCGTTGTTGTCTACCGTAAACCTCCACTCATACATGTGGGGTAATTTTTTCAAATTAAACTGTGTGGTATTAGAGAATGTATAAGAGGCCCCGGAATACGCTGTGTATATATTATAAAATGGGTCTACTTGTTCCCATCCAGCGTAATGTGTACTTCCCAGAATTCCCATAACATACAACACCGCTAAAGAAGAAGATCCTGTAATAGTCATAGTGGCGGAAGTACCTGCTGCTGTAGTACTAATCTTTACAAAGTTATCTCCACTTATAGATACAACTACTGCGGAACAATGAACCAGCCTAGAATTTAAACCTGAAACAAATGCCGCAGCAGAAACGCCTGAAGCTATAGTAGGAAAGTTACCAACGTTAGCTGTTACAGATTCCACATAGGATACACCGTGTGTTGGGCAATCTACCGTCATTCTAAAAACTTCACCTGTTACAGAAGCTAAATTAAATGTATTGTATCTGTAGGTGTTAAAAGTAGCGTGCGCGTCTGCAACATAAGTGTCGGGGGCAGCAGGACCAAACAATAAAGCTCCAACTACTTGCTGGTCTAACATAATACCTGCATTACCAGCCCGTACAGCCGTACTGGTGCTGTCCAAAACTAATGAGGATGCTGGGGGGAATATAGTGTCTCGGTACGCGCAATTGCTGCTTCCTGAGTCTATTCCTCTAGGACTTTCCCAGATCATACTGGGAGTAGGCTGGCCCCCACTTCCGTCATAAATAAGCCATCCTAAAACAACACTATCTGCATAGGTTGTAACTAACACATCTTGAATAAATTTAATTTCAGCAGCATTCCCAAACAGAACTCCAGAATCTACATGCTCATAAACAATAGTATAAACATGAGATACACTAGGGTTAGGTATTTCCGCTGTTACAGAACTATCTTCTACTATTACGTAACCATCATCAAAAACAACAGAGAAAGGAGCTATTACAATACTGGGAGTTAAAGATGCAGCAGACGCCGGTGTAATAGCTCCCCCACCCAGAACGCAAAGTTCTGTAATATTGGAAATTAAACCACGAACTAACTGATCTGAATTACCAGCCGCACCAAAATCAATATAGCGAGATTGTGACATTTTTTATCCTTTACTATGGATTGCAAACCACAAATACAGAATATCCTATAGCATTTCCAATTATTTTTAATTCAAACTTATAAATAGAATCTGGTGCAATATCTACACCGTCAGGCTTTGTTATAAGATTATCTAAATTAAATAAAGTTTTTTCTGTATCTAGATTAACAATTCTTCCTGCCGAATACCAAGTACTCCACGTTTGCGGTGTAGAAACTTTGCAGTACCTTCCTAAAACATATGTGTTATTTAAGTATGTGTCATTTAAATAATAATTTTCATCAGAATAAACAACCAGATACGCATTGCAGTTTCCAGCGGAATACACTGCCCCACTGACAGAAGACATAAAGTCATCAAAATTAAATTCAATAGCTCGGCTTGTATAAACATTCTGTGGATGTGTGTATCTTCGGGAAAGAATATTACTTATATAATCTGTATCGTGTCCCGATAATATGGAAGCTCTTCTATTAAGGTAATTGGGGTCTGCAAAAAATTCATCTACAATTTTTGCATATTTAGGAAATACTGTATTAGTTTTTCCTCCAATAGCTAAAAAAGTACTTAATAGATTTTGTCCTGCTGCATTAACAGGATTAATCATGTGAGTTCCATCTAATCTGTTTACAAGTTTTCGTCTGTCGAAAACTCGGCTTATAGCACTTCCGTTCCACAAAACATCCCCAACATACAACAAAGAAGAAGCCCCTGTAGACTTTACAGGATCAATGTTTACGTAAATAGCAATATACACATCTGGGTTAACCGTATCTATACTCCAACTAGTTAAAGAAGAAAATGTGTTATATGTTTCTACACCATTTCCCATTTCTTGTATTGCCGCAGGATTTAACCAATAATTGTATAAATCATTTGTTCTATAAGTTGTTCCTGTCGTAGAAAGATGAGACTTTATTGGAGTATCTATCTCTTCCAAATTATTACTAACGGGGCTCCAAATCCCCCCAGCACCGGGAGGCCATATAGTAGAATTAGCTTGGTCGGTAGACTGATAAGTAAGATAAACAACTTCTGTAATCGAATTTCCGTCTGCATCTAATCCGTTTAAAGTAACATTTAAATTGAAAGAAGTAAGAGCGGAAGAATATGCTCTTGCTATTAATTTACCGTCCGTGTAAAAAACAGCAGTATTATTTTGTAGGGTTGTCCCAATAGCGGTTGTTTGTTTACCGCAACAAAGCATTTGGGGAGAGGCCACAGGATCGCCATTAGAATCTAAATACAATTTAAACAGCTGTGGAAAAAGAACAGAACCCACAAAATTATATTTAAGTGTGTTTAATTCTGTAAGTGCCATACCACCAGCAACAGCAATATCGCCTGCTACAACATCTTTTATTGTTAATTCTACACCGCCAGATTTAGTAGACTGCAAGTCTATTACGGCTGTTTCTGAAGCAGTATATTCCACAGTTACTGTTGGGGGTATAGACTCATCCGGTGCTACAAGTAAAATATTAGTTCGAGGCAATAAAGAAACGGCAATGTCATTATTATCTTCTTCTAGTGCTGAAACATTTGGATTATAGGCACCAACAAGCTTACTTGGAAATTTAGAAAGCTCAAAATATTTAGCATTTATAATACCTGTCATTGTTCCTATAGTATCCGTTTTAAGATTTATAGGACCTAATGTTTCTGTGCATAAAACACCACAACAATTTGCGACATCTTTAGGTTTGGAAATAACAGCGCTGGACTTGTTTAAAAGCTGGTCATACAGCGTTACTGTTCCCTGACTAAGATCATTTAAGCCTATTCTGTGTGGGGTACTAGCAGAACCAGTACCAACATCTAATCTATGGTCTACATCAACAGGAGAAAACCATGGACGAACATCTTCTGAATACAAAGCAGTTAAATCTATAACACGGTTGGTTAATAACCCACCTAAAAACACATAGGAAACTACAGCAACTGCAACAATATTTTCTTTAGTAGTAGCCGGAAACAGTGTTGTATTATTCCATGTATCTAATAAAACAGCTTTAACCATAGCGGTATTAATTATTTTACGTTTAGATGTATAGTAATCATACTTGGTAATATCCACGTTGTCTGGGTCATTTATTAATTCATACTCAACATAAACAATAAATTGGGTAGTTCCGTCAGAATAAATACTTCCTGTAGGAAACACTTCATAGTCATAAGCAGCAGGAAGTGTTAAAACCTTTCCGCTTTTTGTAATGCAGGAACCGGCATTTACCGTAACATAAGGACTAGTGGAATCAGCAGTATCTGTTAAGTCAACCTGTAAGGCTCTTACATCAGCAGTATTGTTTGGAGAAGCATTTCTTGGATTAGAGCGGTCTAAAATACCGTAAAAACCTTCACCATCAACGTAAGACCCCATCATAGCTTTTACTATGTCCGTAAAAAGATCTGCATAGGAATTTTCCAAGAAATCTAGATCATTTACAGATATATGGGTATTATAATTAAGACCTTGTATTTTTTTATCAGTCATAACTTAATATTACCTTGTTCGCACTAGCGTGTGTTTAGCATACTAGTTTATTTATGTTTTATAAAAAAACCTTACCATTATTAAATAAAGTTTTACCAAAAATAAATTTTATGTCATCCAGTATAGGAAATAATGGTTTTATCAATAAACCCGATCCTAACCACAGGGAAGGTTCTAATGTTTTAGATAATATGCTGTATTTAATTGTTGTAGCTTTTGTGTTAACTTTCCAATTACCCATTTTTATATAAGATCCGGCAGATCCTTCGATTCCAAATAAAATGCCCTTCATAAGTTTTCCGCTTTCTGGAGTAACTGTTATAGTAGCGTTACTTCCAGAAACATAATACGAAGCGTAATGAAAAGCATCCTCCGTAATGTCCACAAAAAACCTAGCGTTTCCCACAAAGGTTACATCAAATTCCCAAGAAATTCCAGAAGGGGTTTCTATTTGAGGCTGCAGTTCCGTGTAACATCGAAATTCCCCCTCATCTTCTATATATCCAATAAATTCTCCAGCCGTATTGTAACCAACTCTACCAACAAGAACATCACTAAACATAAAGGTTGAGCTATCTATATCTCTATAGTAGATTGGATAATTTGGTGCAGTAACGCTATCTATAATTGTATTTCCTAGGGTGTCATAAACAGAGATACGGTAGTCAGTTTCTACTACTGTATCTTTCATGTTTATAGAAGTATAGTCTATTAAAAAAGGACCCTGTTCTGCTTTGGAAGAAAAATGGTACGGTATCGTAAGCTCCTTAGATATATAATAAGGATAAGAAACCAAGTAAACGGCATCCCCATAGGTCAAGCTATTAAACAAAGCATAGTCTAGTCTAACGTCATAAATGTAGTCGGTACCATCAGTAGTAACATCTACAATCTCAGTTATTACATAAGATATTTTATTTTGATAATCTGCGGAAACAATTACAGTAAGTGTTGCTCCTACTAAAATTGGCTGATTTGTTCTAAAAACAACTCTGTTTAAAATAGCATAAGGAGATGTAACTATAGTATCTGATTCAACTAAACACTTCTTAGCATTTATTGTTACGGTAGAACCTACTGCATGAGGAGCAGAACCTGAAGATACCTGCAAAACTCTTGTTTCCTCATTTATAGAAATTACTCTCACTGTATCGTTGGAATCTCCTATAGTTAAAAGATTACCAACTTCCATAAAGGGTAAAATAACATCTACAGAAATCTCTGTGTATGCTGACCCTACTGCCTCAGTTAAAACACACACATTTCCGGAGTACAGAAGTGTATCATAGCCATTACCCCACTGTAACATATTATAGAAATTTCCCGAAAAAATAGGGTCAATTGGATAAATAGTTCCCCTAGGAATAATGTGATTGTTGGTATAGTAAGGTACTACTAAGTCTAAAAGTTTTTCAATTGTTGATAATGGATTTTTATTCATTAACATCTTCCGTATTTTGTCTAAAAACAAAATTCTGAACTAAATATAGCGCGGCAGAATTAGCTAACGCTTTAGGCACTATCTCGTAACTTAACCCGCAGCCTATAGAATAGATAAACAACCCAACCCAAAATCCTAAACAAAAATAACATTTAAACAATTCAACAAAGTAGATATTACGGGGTGTAAGCACTTCAATAAATGATTTCGTATCGTTACTTTCCTTATTTTCTATTTTTAAAGATTTATATAATAAAATGTTTCTGAAGTAATTAAAAATGTAGGAATCAATTAATACATAACAAATTGCGTATGTTATTAAAAAAAGATATATATAATAATTCATTTTATACTCCTAATAGAAAAAATTTATATATTAAG
>Ga0180007_10005700_pt1 | contig 12454 bp, 6 predicted proteins | sample MM_PC_MetaG_FD_121122 | JGI IMG/M metagenome (GOLD analysis project Ga0180007, IMG submission 121122) | Groundwater microbial communities from the Aspo Hard Rock Laboratory (HRL) deep subsurface site, Sweden - MM_PC_MetaG | ecosystem: Environmental > Aquatic > Deep subsurface > Groundwater...
AAGACCAATCTTACTAACTATTTAAATGTTTCTATTTTATTTCTAAAATGTTAAATAAACTATCAATCTTAAATTCAAATTCCATACTTCTTTGGCCAGAAACCCTCAACCTGATTAATTACCTATTCCTTTAAATTCGCAGATTTATTTTTAATAGTTAATATCAAAAGACGACCAGGTTATGAGGAATGTAATTTTTTAATTAATGTGTAAAGTTTCAACCTTGACTTAACATAAAATAAAGATTTTTATACTAAATTCTTATCTTAGTTTCATGCGGAAGTGCCGGAGCGGTCAAACGGGCTGGATTTAGGCTCCAGTGGCTTAGTGCCTGCAAGGGTTCGAATCCTTTCTTCCGCATTTCTAAGTTAATTGTTATTTTATAGAAGTTACAGAATAGAAGGAGTTATAAACTCAAGACACTTAAAATTAGAATAGAAATTAGGTTTAAAATGAGAAATAATAGTCAAGAAAATACAAAATATCTTGAAACAAGATTGAGTGAGAAAGCACCAAATGTAATAAATGTAAGAGGGCATCCAGAATTAGGATCACAATCTGTAATTACCCTCACAGAAATAGGGGTTATGGTTGACAATAAAATTATTCCATATAATCAATTTTATAGAAATTCTTTTGGGAATGATCCCGAACAAGAAAAACTTGGGAGAAGAAAAATTCCATTCAGTGCTCCATGTATTTGGAAGGTTGTTGTCAGAGGAACTAAGTGTGGCAGCACATATGAAACACAATGGTCTACTGAATATATAGAAAATCTAGTTAATATCTCCCCAATAAACCAGATAATAGAAAAAGCTAAGTTTTTGAACAGTTTAAACTAAATCTCTGTTTATTTTCATCCAGTAACATTCACAGTTACAGAATCCTCATTATTATCTTCATTGGATTCTTCAATAACATTAGAACAATCAACTATTATTTTAATTGTATGGATTCCCTTTGGAATATTTACTATTCTTTCCATGGCCACCCAATTTTTCCAAACATCATATTCGCCATTATCATTGTCATCAAACTTTTCATTTAAATGACCATCTAAATATGAACAAATAGCAAATTTTTGATCAACATCTACATTACCAATATTGATTCTTTCATTGGAAATAAAGAGGTCTTTACCAGCAACAGGGGGATCTGGTTCAATTTCAGTGATTTTAACTGTTAAATCAGGCAAGTTTTCTCCAGTTGAAGCTTGAGAATCTCCAGCACTTGTTGCTTGTCCTTCATCACATCCTTTAATAGAAACATGCAAGTGTTCATTATCTGTTCCTTTATTTTCTAAGATAGGATTAACTTGTAAATTCATAATAGCACCACAAGTATCTACTGCAGCTATTAACTTGTCACTATCATAACCATTCTTAGTCTTAAGGTCAGCTGCTTGACTCTGAAGAATTCCATTTTCTCTGTGATAGTGACAAGAACTTTTTTTATGCACACAATTAGTACTATCTTCATAAAATTCATTAGGATTATTTAAATTACAACTTCCATCATAAAGCGCATTATTAGTGATAGAAGTTACTGTAATTTTACTACCATAATTATTATAATAAACCTCATTAACACAATTAAGCAAGGCAATAAGATCTGGATCAGCGTCTCTTATTTGTTCATCATATAAATTAGGGTCTCCAGTTGCCATAATAAAATCTGTTTGAAAAGGTGTTGTCAGAGCCATAGTTACTTCTCCTCCTCTATCAATACACTGCCCCCCTGCAAAAGCAGCATATATGTCCTCATAAACACAATTTTTATTAAGATATTGCCTAAGAGCCAAGCATTCTGGCTCTCTACAAACCCCAAACCATCCTCCACCATCACAATCTTCACATCTTCTTTTGTGCTTAACTATATCCCAAACATCCTTACTAATACCAATAGGCATTTTTTCAATGCAATCTCCATCAGAATAAATGCAATCTCTTCCTGTTTTTATTTTAATAGCCCCACACTGCTTTTCATCACAAATATCAAACCATCCCCCAAGAATCTTTCCAAGAATATTCTCATTTCCGCAATCCTCACAAAAAATCTCTCCTTTAATATCATTTAAAATATTTTTCCCATATTGCTCCTCAATTTCTTGATTAGCTACAAAATCTTCACATTTTCTCTCTTCATCATTCCACTCGCATTCTAACCCCTCGCCTTTTCTAGCAACACTTGTACAAACACTCTTTTCACAAGATGCACTCTTTTTATGATTAAAAAGACTATCAGTATCAAAATCAGAACAAGAATAAGCTTCTGTACAAGAATAACACTCTCCTAGATCATTAGTTTTTATAATCCCTGTATTGTCAAAATAACAAGTTTCACCAAGACTATGACATTCTTCAAAACCACATAAAACAAAAAGCCCATTTCCACACTTTCCACAATTATCCTTTACTACAACAGCAACAACCTCTGCCCCAACTAATTTTTCATAAAGATTTAAAACATTTTCAACATAATTAACAACACCAGAAGAACATCCAAACCCATTATAGGCTCGCAAAGCCCTCTCCCATCCAGTATAACCTTTATATTTTCTTTTATAAGCAGAATCATCACAAGATTTATCAACTTGAGCATTATATTTTACAGTCTGAGAATCAGAAGCATAATTATCATAACCAGATTTTAAAATCTGAGCTGCAATATCGAGATTTCTATTTGGATTTTTCAAAGCCTGCACACAATCTTCTTCAGCTTCAGGCAAGCCATATTTTCCACACCAATAAACAGGATTAATCTGCATAAGCCCAACATCTCCTCCAGAAGAAACTTCTTCAGCATTACATGATGATTCCCTTTGCATCATAGCTATCAAAAGAAGAGGGTCTGGAAGATTATATTTCATAGTTACTTCTACTGCTTCTTCAAGATAATCCTTACAAGAACTTGCAAGAATTCCCTCCTCAACAGCCTGGTCCAAAATAAGCACCAATTCTTCACTAGAACGCATTTTAAAATAATCTTCAAGAGGAATACCTTTTTCTTTGCACTCTCCTAGAATAACATCACAAACAAATCCAGTAGGACAATCACTATCATCAATACACCCAAGCTCTTCATTTCTCACACACGTCTTTCTTTTTGTATCACACTCATAACCCATCAAGCAATCTTCATCTTTTTCACAATATGAAAATCCAGTTTTCATGCATCTTCCTGTATCACATTCATAACCAAGAAGATTATATTTAACATAACAATCTTCATCTTTTTCACACTTCAACCCAGTTTCCCAATAAACATCTAAGGCCAAATTAGCATAAACTTTTCCTCTTAAATATAAAAGATGGCCTTTTTGATAATCTTTATAGACTTTATTTAAAAGTGTGTTTAAAAGTTTTATTCTATTTTTTAAATCTTCAATTGTTTTCAAATCTTCAAGATTATCCAACCCGCTAACATTATTTCTAAACTCATCATCAGTCAAATAAGAACCCCCAGTCTTTAATAATTCCAAATATCTGTCAGTCATGTTCTTTAAATCCCCTTCAGCAATAAAATCCATCTCTATAGCATTCTCAACACTAATAGTATCTAGCCAGCAAATTATACTCTTATCATCACAATAACCAACAGGCACCCATCTAGGAGTTTCCCCAGAAACATAACGAGTATCTGTTGCTTGTGAAGGGTCTGTTGTTGAGCAAATTCTCACAAGACCTCGATTATAAATTTCAGGAGATGCAGCCTCATCAACTCCTTCTTGAATATTAGGATTTAGCAAGGCATAAAGGCTCATGCTTCCTCCAATACACTCTTTATAAGTCTTAATGTCTTCTTGAGTTGCCTGGTCTGCAACATACTTATCCCTAATATAATCAAGAGCAAAATCAGTTGATACTTGTTTAAATCCACATTCTAAATAATCATTCACCATAATACAAAGCTCTTTATAACCAGAAGCAGCAGTAAAATCAGGAGTCTCATCTACACTCTTTCCAGCAGCAATATATCCCCCAGCAATATAAATTGGAGATTGCGTGCCCTGATAAAAAGAAGAGCCTTGAGCTTCACGAAGATAAACTTTATAATAGGCCCCTCTATCATTTCCAGCAAAAATGTGATAATAAACCTTATAATGTGAAATAGGAGGATTAGTGGCTGTAGTAAAAGGAATCTCATCAAATTTTCCAAAAAATTGCGGTGGTGAATCTGGCTCTGTCAAGGAATCTAAAACATCTCCACTAGCAGGATAAACTCCTGAAACAAAAACTTTGCAGACTTCTCCTCCAACCTCCTCTGTAGACCTGGCCTTAAATGCATTAAAAGCATTTTCTGCATAATACTGGGTAAAATAAGTTGTGGATTGTTGTGCAGTCTCCCATGCATTTTCAACTGAAAGATACTCTCCTCCTCCCCTGACACTCTGGCCAAATAAGAACTCTAAAAGTTTTGGAATTGCAAGCTTTGCAAAATCAATTCCATGTCTCCAAAATAACTCGCAAAGATAAATACTATGTATCTCATCACAAATACCAACAGTTTCTCCTGTATCAAGATTTGTCTGAAGGCATTTTCTATAATCTTTTTGCACACTTAAAAATCCGTCAAGCCCAGCCTTAATACCTGTTAAGCAAACAGGGATATAAACATCTCCTCCAAAACCTATAAAATTAGGCATACATAAAGCAATACTGCCAATAATTCCAGACTGAACAACATCTGTAACAGTATATTTCCCTCCTAAATCACATCTTGAAGAAGGGCAGATTACAGGGTCACAAACATTAAATAAAAGTTTGCAGTCAGAAGGAGACATAAAATCCTGGCACTGAAGGTCTGGAACATCAACAGCAGGCTTTCCTACTTTTGTATCTTTACCTAAAATTTTAACCGTTTTAACTCCTGCTTTATATGCTTGTTTAGCTTGAATATGGGCTTCTTGGACATTTTCAAGAAATTTATCTCCATCTTTAATACCATACAAGTCTGTTTTTCCCTGCATCTTTACAAAAGACTGGCAATCATCATCTCCTCCTCTATTTTCTTCTTTTTTATTAGGCCCGACATTACATATATAAAAACTATTAAGTGCTCCAGACTCATCATAAGACTTAATCTCTCCTAAACTAGGAAGCACCTGCCTTACAGAAATATACCACCCTTTTTCTAAATCAACAGGAATTATAGCAGGCTGTCCTTTATAAGGCTCTGTTTCAAAATACCTGACAACAGGCTCTATCTCTCCTATAGAAGAAAGATACTCATTATTATATGCAGAAGCATCAATTTTTGTAAACTGTATTCCCAAAGGATTTTGCCCTTTATCCTCTAAAATAAGCAAATGTTTGTCATCTTCACCAACAACCTCAAAAGTTTTAACAACAACATTATCTGCATCTAAAACAAAAATATTTCTCACTCCAGTCAAAGGGTCTTTATTGTTTTGCACATGAGCTTCAATATCAATTAAAGCCCTTGATTCTTCAGTATATCTCTCTTGAATCTGTTTAAATTGAACATCTTGGAAAAACTTAATTTCTTTCTTATTTTTCTCAAAAGAATAATAATGTGCTTCTCCTTCTGGAAATCCACTCTGACCAGACCAGGCTTTAACAGCCTCTTCTTCTTTTGTGCTTGCATAAATATCTCCAACTGCAGTATTAAGCCTGTTAGAAGCCATATTAGTTAATTCACTGCTCTTATCAAAAATGCACAAATTCAACTCTAAATCTCTTATTTGTTCAAAAGAAATTTTATTAATATTAAAACTGGCAATTAATTTATCCATATTTATTTCTTTCCCAGTATACTTGCCTCTAACCCCTTGACCTATATCATCACCAAATTGCTTCAAATATTCTTCTTTAAGTTTCTCAGTATTGACTTGTTTTCCTGTAAAAAAGCTCCCTTCCTCCAAACCTTTTTGCACACTTTTTATTTTATTCTGTTGGTCTTCTACACACTTAAAATACGAATCCACATCATTATTTATTTTATCAGAATATTTAGTAAGGCACTTTTCCACGCTTAATTCTTTTTTATTCTGTGTTTCATTCTCACAAATATCATACCATCCATTAGCCCCCCTCATTACATTCTGCCTTGCAATAGATTTTCCTTGAGTATTTGCTAAAAAATTCTTAACAGTTAGATAAGCACCAACTCCAAAACAAGCTGCTTTCATTCCTTTTACAACTTTGCCAAGCTTGCTAGATATTGACTCCCACTTTTCAATAGACTTATCTAAAGAAGCTATTTTTTTCCTTATCTCATCTGGAGCCAATTGTATCCCTCTTTTCTCAATGCCAATCTTAAAAGAAAAATTAGCTTTTGATTCTTGATTATTAACTACTGATTGTAAAGAAATCTTTGCAACTTTTTTAAGATTAATTTCCTTAAGAGTTATGCCATAATTATTAATTCCTACATACTGGGTTTCTCCAACCTTAATTTTTAAAGTATTGGTTTTCCAAAAATTCTCTCTTCCAGCAGACTCTTTTACAGAACTAACATCAAACTCAGCATATTCACTTGTTAAGTCTTTTAATCTAATAACTTCATTCTCAGAAAAGCAGGTTTCTTCATTGTGCTGAAGTGTTGCTTCTCCAGCACAAATATCTGGCACTCTGCTTAAAACAATCACAGCACTATAATCTTCTTCACTTGGCTCATAAATTCCTTTAAAACTTATCTCTTTAAGTTTTCCATCAATTACAATGCTTTTTTCAACAACACCAGAACTAGCAAGCATAGCCAGGTCAGTGCAATATTTTTCTACATCACTATACAAAGGAGAATTTGGATATTGCTGTGTAAATTCCTCACAAAAATCAACAACACTTTTTCTCTGCCCAATATTATATGCAAGTTCTATTTTCTTAGCAAAAGCCTGCTCTCCTTTAGTAAAAGTATTTGTGCTTTCATATCTTGTATTAGCAAAATTACTAAGCACCCTATCATAATCTTGCAGAGCATTTTCATAATAGACTTTAGATTCTTTATCAAGTTCTACGTTATAAGGGTCTGCATATTTTATAACCTCAACACTCTTTCCTCCAAATTCAACAGGTTTTTCTCCCTTCCTGACAAATTTATAATACTCTCCATTTACTACTGCATCTTTTAATTCTAATGTTTCTCCAATATATGCAGTAATTACTCCTTCTCCAATCTTTCTAATCAAAGAACCATCTTTACTAATTGTAAAATAATCATCATAACGAGCAACTTTAGCAATATCATCAGCACTTAATTTATCATCAGTTTTTGAAGTTTCAAAAAGCCTGACATACAAAATTTCTTTTCCATCAAGATTAAAAGTTCCTATAAAACCAAGATAAACATTTTTATTTTTATCCACACTTGATTGATAAAGCTTATCTCCTAATTCATAATCTTTCTCTGTACAATTTCCTTTCTCACAAATTTTTAATTTGATTTTAGGACTTATATAAAACCTAAATTCATCCTCTCCTTCACACTTTATAACTGCTTCTTCAGTCACTCCATTCTTTTTAACATCCCTAATATAGCACTTTCCATCTAAAAAATACTCTCCTTTTGCTAGTTCAACAATATCCCCATTAACATCAAGTCTTGCCCTAGTATCAGGAGCAGCTAATTCTTGAAGCTTTAATGTCAAAGAAGCAAGACATTCAAAACCAGGAACTCTTATCTCATCAGAGGTTTTTCCTTTTTCTAAATTCACACTAATTTGTTTCCTCTGGCTATCATAAATAGAAACTTGTGCACTATCTGCACTTATATCTTCTGCTCTTAAATAACCCTTACCTTTCCAAAAACTATATTCATTTTTATTATCCTCAAAATCTTTCTCACTTAACTCTGGAAGGTAAAAAGTGCTACTTCCAAGTCCAAAAGCATTTTTAATATCGTATCTCAATGTAGCAATTAATTCTCCTTCAACAAAATCAGGAGTTGCAGAAGAATTTCTTTGTTGTGTGAGTTTTATTACTGCATAACCAATATTAGTTGAAAGGGGGTTATTCACATCTCCCTCAACTCTTAAAGCCCCTAAAGCAGGATGAAACTCAACAGAACTAACCTCTTTTGGAAATTTTCCATCAAACCCAATATCATAAATAGCATCAACAGTCACTAAAGGATTTAATTTTGTAGTCATAAGCTGGCACCAAACAGCAACATCTTGCTCTTCTAAAAGGTCTGTTCTAACCACAGGAGGAGAGCATCCAAAAGGAGCTATCTGAACAATAAAATCTTGTCCTTGCTCACACACATCTCTAGACATACCAGTTAAAGAAGATGTAAAAATTCCTGAGCCAAATCCTGGCTGAGTATATTGTGCATCAGATTCCATGTATTCTAAAGCAGCAACACTTGAAAACATAAATACCAAAAGCATTAATGCAAATACAAAAAATAATCTTCTTTTCATTTAAAGTCTATAAGCACTCCTTTTTTCTCAAACAAGATATAATTTAATTGCAAGTCTTCAAGAGACTTAGGCTCTGGTAAACTTTCTACTTGTATTTCCAAAACTGTTGAACCCTCTAGCTCAGAATTTAAAATATAATGTGTCTGCCTGCCTCCTCCAATCAATGCCTTAGAAACTAATTGTGTTGGAAATTCAACATCATAACACTGTTTTTCAGTAAGCCCAATAATTCCAAGCACACCTGATTTTGGAACTTCAACACATTGCTCTCTAATCCCTCCTTCTAATTCTAAACTTGAATTCTCATAAATATAAACCTGCACATCATATTCCCCATAACTTAAAAGAATGCTCTTTTGTTCAGGATATGCAATTGACCTGCTTGTTTTATTAGATAAAAAGCTAATAATTGCTTCTCCTTCATACTCTTCTCCATCAAGTTTAAGCAAAATGCCTCTTTCATAAATTTTATCAAAATAAACATCAACACTCCCGCTATTAACACTTGAATAAGTTTCAGATATATACTCATATCCTTCTGCTCTAGCAATAAGCTTTCCATTAACACACTGAGGAAAATTTTCCAAAAGTTTTCCATTTTGAGTTCTTCCAATATAACATCTGGCTCCAGCACACTCATAAAAAACCTCAGCTTCAACAGGAACTCTCCTAATATTATAAGTATTGACTTCTATCCTAGTGTTTTTATCCTTGCAAAACTCTTCTTCTGCTAATTCAGAAGCTGTTGCTCCTAATGGCTGCCTAGCCACATTACCCTGAATAACAACTGCCATTGGAAATTGAAAAACCTCTTCTCCTTCTTGAATCTGCACTAACACAGGATATTTTAAATCATACACAAAATGATAAGGCACATAACAAAAGCCCATAATTCCTAATCCTGGCTGGTTTCCAACAGGCTCTGCAATTAATAATTTACCTTGAGCAGGAGCCACCTCAAATGTAGAAGACCAATTTCTAGAAGTAAGAAACCTTACATCATGATCTATATTTAAATCAAGCACAAAATAATCATCCTCTTCACCTGTGGCTTTTAAAGCAAGAGTATTTGCTTCTAAAGCACCTTTTAAATTATCAAAAACTTTTCCAGCATCCCAAGTTAAAGGACTGCATGAAATTTCCACGCCATCCACAGGAGCATAAAGCCTTAAAACATCAATCCCCCTGGTCTCTAAAAACAACTCATTTTGCTCTTTTTCATAGACATCTCTTGCAGCCCCATATAAAGAACCAAGATTAGAACTAACAATGACTTTGTGCTCTATGGCCTCAGCAGAATCAATCCCTTTGCTTACTGCAAAATCCATGTTAATACTTACCTCAACTTTATCATCTTTAATCAAAGCATCTACTCTTGGCTCACCTTTATCAATCTCAAATCCCTGCTCAGAATAAACTTTAAAATCACAATTCCCAATTCTCTCTTCAATAAATCTTGAAAGTTCTCTTCTCATTTCTGAAGAAGAAGGAACTTGCTCTTGCTGAATATTATTTCCAGAAACATAATACCAATAAGGAATTGGAGTTCCTAAAAAATCCAATTGAGAAGAAAAAGGCATATATGCAGAACCCGGCTCAAACTCAGGCAACTCAATATATCCTCCTTGAGCTTCTAAAATTCTTATTCCTAACCAAGCCTCTTCCTCAACACATCCTAAAAAATAATTGTAAACAGGCTCTAAACTAGAAGGAAATTTTTCAACACCAGTATCAGAAGTTCTATACGTTATAACAAAAACCACCAAAGCTACAATTACAACCCCTATAATTATGAAGATAGTTGTTTGCGCTCTGGTCCCAAGTCTATTTTTTATTCTCATCTTCATCCTTTAGTAATTTAATTGCTTCCTCAATAACATGAGATTTGTTCCTGTATTTTCCTTTTTTTAAAATATCCTCTATAACTTTAGAAGTGGCCTTATCTACTGTAGCAGATACACGTTCTTTCATTCAAAATAACCTCTTTGTTTATTTTGAAGGTATGTAAATCTTTGATTTACTCTCATCTCTTTTTTCCCAGTATTACTAAATATTATTAAATATATTAAATATTACTAAGTAAATCTAATAATACTTAATATACTAAATAACATAAAATAATATGCTATATAAATGTTTTTAAAATTGTGCTTTGTCCGGAAAGACATAAATCTTAATTATCCAAAAAATAAAACTTTGGGTTTCTCCTGAAGAAAGTTTTATTTTTCTTTTGATATTATACAAAATAATCTGCCATCCAAACTCTCTTTTCTTCATAAAACATTTTTTGCTCTTCAAAAAATGAATTTGTGTTCTTTTCAGAACAGAATTGACCGTTTCATTAATCCACCTCATTCCGTAAAACTCTGGAAGTTCAACACATTGCCGTCGGTGTTTCCCTTTTGGCTTTTGCTTACTAAAGCCTCTTTTATCCATTTTTCTAACTGGAGCATAAAAAATAATTCCATTTGCACGAGCAACTTCGTGCAAATTTTCTGAATCGTAGCCCTTATCTCCTAAGCCGATTATATTTTTTATCTGGTTTCTTTTAAATATTTTTTCAGCACCTTTAACATCATGTTCTCTATAAGTGATAAAATTGTAATCCAGAATAATCTGTGTTTTCACGTCGATAAACAAATCTGCTTTAGCATAAGGCATATGCGGCAATGGCTTTATTTCTTCAGCCCTTTTTTCATAATGCCTGCTTCTTTGCCATGAATCAAACCCTGTTCCATCAATTGAAGTTAATTTAATCTCTTTTGGTAAAAGCACTTTGCTTATCTTTCTTATTATTTTCATATTGAAAATTTTCAGCCAATCATGCAAAGTGCTTTTTTTAGGAATCTTCTTCAATCCAAGATAAGAAATCCATTTTGATTCTTTTAGATTCTCGTCGATAAAAACTCTTAATGACTTCTTGCTTCTTTGAAATAAAATAATTATCGAAATTCTTTGATAGTTTGTAAACTCCTTGTTTCCTGTTTTATTGAAATGCAGTGGCAAATCAGAAGAATGGAAAAGTTTAATTAACTCCTCTTCCAATTTAGAACTATATTTAGATGGGATATGATTCAGCAAATTATCCCATCTAAATTTCTCGAGAATAACTATTTTTCGGTTCTAAAAAAATTAAACTCCGGACAAAGCATAAAATTATATCCAAAGATTACTTAACTAGACTCATTTTTTTAACAGAACTTTCCTCACTTTCTCCCCTATTAACACTTAATCTATAAAAATACATGCCAGAAGCAAGATCTTCTAAATTAACAGAAACTCCATACTCTCCTGCTTTTTGTTGCAACTCCTCAACTAAGGTTTGAACATTCCTACCTAAAAGATTATAAACTTTTAATGAAACCCGACCAGGTCTTGCAAGAGAATAATTAATTTGTGTTGAAGAATTAAAAGGGTTGGGGTAATTTTGGGATAATTCAAATCCTCTTGGAAAATTATTATCTTCCTCATATTTAACATCAGTACTATAAACCTTCATATCTACTCTCCTAATTCGCCCACGTTCAAAGGTTATAATAGAACCATCCTCAGGCCTTAAACCATACTCTAGATCAGAAGTATCTTTAGCTTTAAAATATAAAGTATCTCCTTGAGTTACACCAGCCTGGCCTTCTATCACAAACCTATAACCAGGAACTGTTGCATTACCCCCAGTATCTATAGGCATTATAGATGATGAAGCAAGTAGATTATTATTTCTTTTATTAAATGCAAACAAACTATCCACACTATCATGTGAATTCAAATCAACTGCTCCCCTTACCTCCTCAACATTCGGCGGACCCTGCGCATGTGCTGCCTTTTTCATTGGCAAAAAAGCAAGAGCTATTAATAAAAAAGGAAAAAATAAAGCAGACTTTCCAGACATTCCCTTGCTAAGATTATCTTCAATATTTTTCATTTTATTATTCCATATTTTTTCATTTTAAATTATGGACAATCCCACCTATCACAGGGTTGTATTCCAAGAAAAGGATACTCTGTTACAAAATAATTGCAACTCCCTTCTAAAATCTCACCTTCTATTTCTAATTCATGATAAGTTGATGT
>Ga0180007_10005701_pt1 | contig 12452 bp, 16 predicted proteins | sample MM_PC_MetaG_FD_121122 | JGI IMG/M metagenome (GOLD analysis project Ga0180007, IMG submission 121122) | Groundwater microbial communities from the Aspo Hard Rock Laboratory (HRL) deep subsurface site, Sweden - MM_PC_MetaG | ecosystem: Environmental > Aquatic > Deep subsurface > Groundwater...
CTCTTTTAGTTGTTAAAGGACCGGAAGGGGAGAATAAAAGAAAATTTAATACAACAAAACTAGATTTTAAAATTAAAGACAATAAAATAATGATTGGAAACAAAAATTCTACTAAAAAAGAAAAGAAACAAATAAACACCATAACCGCACACATAAAGAATATGATTTCTGGCGTCCAAGATAAGTTCAAGTACGAATTAAAGATTGTATTTAGCCATTTTCCATTTACTCTTGAAATAAAGGGCTCAGAAGCTATAGTAAAGAATTTTTTGGGGGAGAAAGTCCCTAGAAAAGTCAAATTGCCTGAGGGTGTTGACATAAAATCAGATAAAAATGGGATAACAATTACTTCTACCAGTAAGGAACTTGCGGGGCAGGCCGCGGCAAATCTCGAGAGAGTTACAAAAGTTACTGGAAGGGACAGGAGAATTTTCCAAGATGGGATATATCTAACAAATAAAGCTGGGAGGGAGATATGATGGATTTCAAAAGAAGAGATAACACTAGATACTCTAAATTGGGCAAAAGAAGAAAAAAGAAACAAAAATGGAGAAGGCCAACCGGAAGAGATAATAAAATGAGGGAGAAAAGAAGGGGATACCCCGCAATTGTAAGTGTTGGGTATAAAAAACCTAAGGAGAAAGGAAAAGTTATTGTTAATAATATAAGGGAATTAGAAAATATCAAGAAAGATTTAGTGGTTATTATTGGAGGAGTTGGAAAAAAGAAAAGAATAGAAATAGCAAAAAAAGCAAAAGAAATGAAATTATCCATTTCAAATATGAATACAAACGCTTTTCTTAAAAAAATAGAAAAGGAAAAAACAAAAAAGAAGAAAGAAGAAAAAAGTGATAATAAAAAGACAAAAGATGTAAAAAAAACTGAAGAAAAAAACAACGAGGAGAAAAAATGAATCTTGGAAAGAAAAAAGCACTAGCAATAAAGACTTTAAAAGTTGGAAAAGGAAGGATAATCTTCCAGAAAGAGAGACTCGCAGAGATTAAAGAAGCCATAACCAAACAAGACATTAGGGACCTCAAAAAAGAAGGAGCAATAGTTGTAATTGGAATAAAAGGGAGAAAGAAAAACACAAAGAGAGCGAATCGAAGAAGTTACGGAAAAATAAGAAAGAAAGTAAATAAAAGTAAAAAAGAATATATTTTAACCACAAGAAAATTAAGGAAACACGTTCGTGGATTAAGACAGCAAGGAGAATTATCAAGAGAAGAGGCTCTTGAGATAAGGAAGAAGATAAGGAATAGGATGTTTAGAAGCAAAGCGCATTTAAAGGAGAATTTAAAATTAAGATAAAATGGAAAATAAACAAATACTTGGAGACCTTGAAATAAAATTCTTAGAAACAAAGAATGAATTGAACTTCCAATCCAGCATGGAGGAAATTGATGAAATATTCTTTATAAAAGATGATATTTTGAAGGAAAGATTTGTGAGCGAGAATTTTTCAAGGCAGCTTTGCCATAGGATTGTTGAAGCCTTCATGAGTTGGAATGAATACCTTCATAGTCTTATAATGCCAAATCCCCAAAACATGTTAAACCTTGGTGAGAGTAAAGTTCTAAATACCCAGGAGAAACAGGAAGTAATGGAGCTCATGAAGAGAATAATGGAAATAAGTAGTAGAAATAGCATTATCGGACTCACTCAAAACAAAAAAGCTGAGGCGGAATTCATTGATGGGGCGGTCAAATTTTGGAACAACGAGTTTAAACCAAGAATGGTAAAGATAATCACTAAAATAAATTTAGAGTGGGCAAAACAATAAAATGAAAACAATAAAACGAAGAAGAAGAGAGAACAAAACAGATTATGCAAAAAGACTTAAGTTTCTAAAAAGTGATTCTCCCAGGATTGTTTTTAGGAAGACAAATAAGTATGTTCTTGCCCAATATATCACAACCAACCAGTCTCAAGACAAAATTGAGTTTTCAGTTAATTCAAAAGATCTTTTAAAATTCGGATGGCCTAAGGATGCTACATCTGGATTAAAATCTCTTCCTGCTTCTTATCTCATCGGGTTATTGATGGGAACAAAAATTATTGATAAAAAACAATCCCCTATCCTTGATCTTGGGATGTATAGAATTATTCAAAAAGGTAAAATGTATGGTTTCTTAAAAGGTTTGTTTGATTCTGGAATAAAAATCTCTTATAAGAAAGATGTTCTCCCTGAAGAATCGAGGATAAGGGGGGATCATCTAAAGAAGAAGATACCTTTTGATGAAATTAAATCTAAGATAATGGGGACTCGGCCGAGTGTGGCAGGATTAAAGAAAAAATGACGGGAAAGAAGAAAGAAGAATTTGAAAGAGTGAAGAAAACAGTAGAAGCTCATGGTACTTTTTCAGAAGAAGAAGCTGAAATAAAGGCTAAATCTCCAGAAAAAATAAGTAAAGAAATTATGGATGCAGAAGTTGAAGAAGAAATCATTGATGTTGTTAAAGATGTTCCTAAAGTTGCGGAAAGAAGAAGGAGACCTGGAGAGAAAACTAGGGAAGAAATAGTCTTGGGGTGGGTTCCAAAAACAAAATTGGGGCAAGAAGTAAAAGATAATAAAATTACAAATATCGATGAGATATTGGATAAAGATAAAAAAATTTTAGAGGAGGAAATAGTTGATAAATTACTTGGTGTTAAGGCCGACCTTATGTCTATTGGACAATCAAAAGGTAAATTTGGTGGAGGTAAAAGAAGAGCCTGGAGACAGACCCAAAGAAAAACTAAAGAGGGGAACGTCCCAACTTTCTCTACTATGGCGGTAGTTGGTGATGAAAACGGACATGTTGGTATTGGCACGGGAAAGGCAAAAGAAACTCTTCCGGCAAGAGATAAAGCCATAAGGCAAGCTAAACTTAATATTATAAAAATTACAAGAATGTGTGCCGATTTTGATTGCGCTTGCTCTGACCCACACACCGTTCCGTTTAAAGTTGAGGGGAAGGCTGGAAGCGTACGGGTTACACTTATACCTGCAGCACAGGGTACCGGGCTTGTTGTTGCTAATGAATTAAAGAAAGTATTGAAACTTGCTGGAATAAAAGACGTGAGAAGTAGAACAAGTGGAAGGGCCAGAACAACTTTTAATCTGGTTAAGGCTTGTATTGATGCTCTAAGTAAAACAAATAGGGGAAGTAAAAAATGAAAACAAATATAAAATTTTCATTCATTCAAAATAAACAAAAAAGGTATTTCAAATGATAGCAATAGTAAGAATAAAAGGCCAGGTTGGAATTAGAAAAGATGTAAAAGAAACCCTACACAGATTAAGATTAAGGAAAAAGTACTCTTGTGTTGTTATGACTCCAACAAAAGAACAGCTTGGAATGATAAAGAAAGTAAAAGATTTTGTCGCCTACGGGGAGATAAAAGAAGAAACTCTAAAGAATCTCATTGAAAAAAGAAAGACAAGTACAAAGGATTTCTTTAGGCTTCACCCTCCAAGAAAAGGAATAGAGTGCAAAAAACACTTTGGGGTTGGAAAAGGAGTTTTAGGAAATAATAAAGAAAAAATAAATGACCTTATAGAGAGGATGTTATAATGAATCTGAATGAATATCAACAAATTTGCATGTCAACTGCAAAAGAAGGACTAACTCAAGAAGAAGAGCTTTGTAATTTTGGTCTTGGAGTATCTGGAGAGGCTGGAGACATTGCTAGTTGTATAAAAAAACTAATATTTCATAAAAACCCTGCTATAAAAGACGGAATAAGAGAAAACATAGGGGACATGATGTGGTACACTGCAATGATATGTAATAATATGGGTTGGAGTTTTGAAGAGATTCTTGGGGAGAATATATCTAAACTTAAGGCCAGATTTCCAGAGGGTTTCACAGAGGAAGCTGCACAAAGAAAGGGAACCATGATTAAATGGAGTGGAGAGGGGGAATGTAAAATTAGTGGGAGATAAAAATGAAAACTAAAAAAAGAAAAAAGGCTAGCAGAATGCACGGAAGAAAAATGGGAACTCATGGTTATGGGGCAAGGAAGAAACATAAGAAATCTGGACATCATGGTGGAGGGGGAATGTCTGGAAGTGGAAAGAGAGCCGATCAGAAAAAAACTCTAGTGTTAAAACTATACGGGCATCATTACTTTGGAAAACAAGGAATTACTAGTAAAGGAACAAAAAGAGATACTAGGAAAAGAATAAATGTCGGAGACATTCAGATAAACATAAAAAAATATGGAAAGAAATCTGCAAAGGGATGGGAAGTAAACCTAAAGGATTATAAAATACTTGGAGAAGGAGAAGTTAATGAAAAACTTATTATTAATTCAAAAGAGGCTTCTAAATCTGCTATTGAGAAGGTTAAAGCTGCTGGTGGAGAGATAATTATTAAAGCTTCGTCCAAGCGTGGCCGAAGTGGAGAGATAATTCTTCCTAAAAAAGTTGAAGAACCGGACAAATGAGTTTTACAAAAATATTTAGTTTTATCCCAGAAGTTAGTAAACCTGCAGAAAAGAAGCTTAGCTTTAATATTAAACTAAAATGGACGTTAATCGTTCTTGGGGCTTTCTTTATTCTAGCCAATATTCCTCTTTTTGGATTGAGTGATAACGCTTTAGCAAGATTTGAGTATTTAGCAATTATTCTTGGAACTGATTTTGGAAGTATCATTTCTTTGGGTATTGGTCCAATCGTAATGGCCTCAATTATCTTGCAATTGCTTACTGGAGCTGGAATAATAAATATCGATCAGACGACAGAAGAAGGAAAGAGATTCTTCAACGGAATACAGCAATTACTTGTGTTCTTTTTTATAGTCTTTGAGTCTGTTGTGTATGTTGTAATGCAAGGACTTCAGGCTCTTCCAGGTTTTACAGGAGTGGTTATATTTCAATTAATACTAGGGGGACTGGCTATTTTTTATATGGACCAGGTTACCCAAAAATGGGGATTCGGTTCTGGAGTTAGTTTATTCATTGGGGCAGGGGTTTCATGGCGTTTAATAACAAGTGCTTTCCAATTCATAGACCAACAAGGAAGAAATTGTTTACTTGATTTCAAAAATACTGCTTGTTCCGGGAAAGTATTAGTTTTAATTCAAGCAATAATAAATAAATATCCCACAGAATTACTAGCCTCTCTTGCAGCGATACTTGCAACAGTTATTATTTTCTTAATGGTTGTGTGGGCACAAGCACTTAAGGTAGAGATTCCACTATCTTTTGGAAGAATAAGGGGGTATAGTGTGAAATGGCCACTTGCTTTCTTTTACGCATCGGTTATTCCAGTGATTTTAACTGCAGCTCTTGTTGCAAACATTCAGTTATTTGGGGGATTGGTGCAAAATGCTGTGGAAGCGTGTGCAACTGGAACATGCTCTGGAATGCAAAGTTTTGCCTCACACTTTAGTTTTTTGGGAACATTTTCTAACGGGCAGGCAGTTTCTGGTTTTGCTTTTTGGATTGGATCAACAGATATTCTTACTCTCTTCATACGTGGAGGGTTCTTACCTAGGTATTTGATTCAAGGAATAATCCATACCCTCTTCTTTATGATCTTCTCTACTATTTTTTCTGTATTCTGGGTAAAAACTGCTGGCATGGATGCTAAAGCGCAGGCACACAAGATTGCATCTTCAGGTCTCCAGGTTGCAGGATTTAGACAGGATGAGAGGATACTTGAAAGTATTCTTGCTAGATACGTGATGCCTTTGACAATAATGGGTGGTGCCGCAATAGGATTCCTTGCCTCAATAACAAATCTTATGGGGGCATTAGTTTCAGGAACAGCAATTCTCTTGGTTATAATGATCATGTTCCAATTCTACCAGAGCATTGCACAACAGCACTCTGTCGATATGAATCCTGCGATGAGAAAATTCATGGGTGGCTAGATTTAAAAAGAGATTTTACTTTAGAAAAAAATAAGAAGAAGAAGGGATTTCCATAATTAAAATGAATAAAGAAGGAAGTTTTAAGCCTGTTGCAATAGTTTTAGTGGCTTCTATGCTAATCGCCCTATTTTGGAATAGTATCTCTTTTATAAGAAATGCTGTCCATGGAGTTCTTGACCCTAGTGCGGGGGCTTTATTGAGGATGAATGTTACGTGGGGGATGTTAATAATAGTGTTAATTATTGCGATAATAACCACAATAATTCAGAAATATGCTACAGACCAAAAAACTCTTAAAGAATTGAAGAAAGAGCAAAAACTCCTTCAAGAAGAGATGAAGAAATATAGGGACAATCCTGCAAAAGTCATGGAGTTGCAGAAAAAGAGTTTCGAATTTATACCAAAAACAATGAAGCTAAGTATGAGGGCAATGGCCTATACTGGTATTCCTTTGATTCTATTTTTTAGGTGGTTCATGGATGTGTTTAATGCAATGGACAGTCCGAAGTTTTTTGGGTTTTTAAGTTGGTTTTGGTTTTACCTTATATTCACAATGATTTTTAGCAGCATTATAAGAAAAATTTTCAAGGTAGTTTAAATTGAAAAATTCTATAAAGAAGGGGTTGGGATTTGGATTAACTTCTGGGAGTATAACCTCTTTGGGTCTGATGATAGGATTATATTCTAGTACCGAATCACTTCTTGCTATTCTCGGGGGGTTGTTTGTTATTGCTGTTGCGGATTCTCTTGCCGATGGCTTGGGGATGCATGTCTCCGAGGAATCTAATTATAAAAAATCCAAGAGAGAGATTTGGGAAGCAACATTCTCAACAATCTTTTTTAAATTTATATTTGCGATAAGTTTCATGATTCCATTTTTGATTTTTAATCTTTCAGTTGCAATCTATATCGGAGTTATTTGGGGAATTATTTTGATATCTGCATCTAGTTATAAAATAGGTAAACTAAGAGGAGAGCCTTATAGAATGATTTTTGAACATCTGGGAATAGCCATTTTAGTTTTGGTTTCTTCTTACCTCATAGGACTTCTTGTAAGATCTGTTGCTGGAAGTTAGAAAGATTTTAAAAGGATGCCTCATGTCAAGATATAATGGACAAAAAAACCCAACAAGAATTAATTTTTAAGTTTAGTATGTATGAACAACAGATAAAGCAGTTACAAGAACAATTGCAGGCCGTTGAGCAGGCGATAAACGATGCTAGTTCCCTTGCTGGAGGGTTGGATGAGTTAAATTCTGGTAAGGATAAAGAGATTTTGGCCTCAATAGGAAAAGGAATCTTTGCAAAAGCAAAACTAATCTCAGATGAACTTGTTGTAGATGTTGGTGGAAAGAATTTTGTCACAAAAAGCATAGAGGATACACAAACCCTTATAGTTGAGCAGGTAGACAAACTAGATGATATAAAGAAAGAATTGGAAAGAAATCTTGAAGAGATTAACCAAGAACTTACTAAGACGTTCATGGAAGCTCAAGGAAAAGAACAATAATTTTTATATAGAGATTTTTATTTTAATTAAAATGAATAATGAGAGATACCAAGTTGCAGTAGATAGGATGATGAAGAGGGACGATTTATTAGGAGAAGTATCTAGAATGCGTACTCTTGAATTTTTATCTGTGGTGACTTCTACTGTTGGATATGTGATTAATAGCCCAGAGACAATGCAATTTGGAATGGTCTTATATGAGATATGCCCAAGAGGCTAATTATTTCTTTTTGAAAAATCCATTAATACTGGAGGCTAGAAATCCCAATCCAAAGAAAACAAGAGTAGATTTCAAAGCAGTATTAAACTGCCCGGCCTGAAGAGTATTTGCATTAAGGATACTTATAATGCCTATTAAAAAGAAAAGTCCGGATAAAAAATACAAAGCTTTCCCCCACTTTTTTGTTGATGCCCCCACAACAACCGCAATTAGCACCGCAATTATCAAAAAAAGTAAAGGGCTAAAGATTGTTGGCATGTTTTTGTAAGGAAGAAATTATTTATAAATTTATCGGACTTTCTTCAGAAACTTATCATAAGAAAGAATTCCGTATTCTGATATAATTGCTTTAATATATTTCTTAGGCACAAACTCAAAGGCAGGGTTCATTATTTTTATTTTTTTGGGGGCGTTGTCCCAAACCTCATTGAGTTCTCTCTGCTCTATTGGAACTTTCTTATTTGTAAACTTCCATGAATCGGCCACAACATAAAAAGGAATTTTATACGACTTAGCAATCTTTGCAATTACTTTGCTACCAATTTTATTTATTACTCCTTCTTTAAGTAAAGCGTCTGCTCCAATGAATATTTTATCCACTCTCTTTTTTCCCTTATCATCAGAAAGGGCAATGTCTAAAGCAGAATCTACAAACATAGTTACTTTTATTTTATTTCTTGTGAGATGCTTGGCTGTTTTTCTTCCCTGATCTTGTGGGCGGGTTTCTGTATTATAAACCTCAAACTTTTTCCCTTTCTTTTTTGCATAAATCAAAGCATTAATTACATTGGTAGAGTGGCAATGAGTAAAAAGAATATTATTTTTTCCTATTAGCTTAACAAGGAAGAGATTTATCTTATTTTGTGCTTCATCAAAATGTTTTACAATTTCTTTATAGGATTTTTTATCAGCCATGTCTAAGACTTTTTCAAGCATGGGTTCTGTGGGTCTTAGAGAGAGAATTTTCCTTTTTGATTTTGCTGTAGGGAAAAGAGAGTAGGCATAAATTCCCTGTCTTGCTACATTTCTAGCTCCTTGAATTTTTATAGATTTTATGTCTCTAGCTATCCTCTTAAATTTCCTTTTCTTTTTTAGAAACGTCATCACCATCTTTTTAGTACAAAATTACGAAACTTTAAAAATTCTCCTTATCTAGTGGGGATATGCTTGAGTCCTTGATAAATCCAAAAAGAGTTGAAAAGGGGCCGTGGAAGATGTTCTTCATTGGCCTTATTTATGCATCTCTTTCACTTTTATTGGTTGATTGGTTTTTTTCTGGAGACGTTGTACTTTCTAAATTCTCCGGAATGATAGTTGTTACTTTTTGTGTTATGTTTTCTCTTCCCTTTATGTACTATCTCATAAAGCAAGAAGAGGAAGAGGATGAGACTGTTGAGGGTTTTTTTAGTGTGTGGAAAATGCATAAAGACGCCTTGTATGCCTTTATGTGGTTGTTCTTGGGATTTGTTATTGCTTTCTCTTTTTGGTACATGATTTTAGCGGATTCTAATCTCTTTAATGCCCAAATTGAGACTTATTGTATGATAAATAGTCCTGGAAACATAGAAGGATGTGTTTCTAGATATGATATAAACAACCCGATTGTTTCTACGGGTGCCGCTACAAAGGAGATGAGGTTCTTATCCATAATTGAAAATAATGTTTATGTTATGATCTTTACCCTTATTTTCTCTCTTATTTTTGGTGCCGGGGCAATATTTGTACTTGCGTGGAATGCTAGCGTAATTTCTGCAGCAATAGGGATATTTACGGAATATAAGATAACTGATATCCCTTGGGGCCTTGTAAGATATATGATTCATGGGGGGCCAGAGATTGCGGCATACTTTATAACTGCGCTGGCTGGGGGAATATTTGGCATCGGAATAATAAGAAATGGGGTGAGGGATCCTAAATTTCTAAGGGTCGTTGAAAATACGGTTATACTCCTTTTCATATCTATACTCATACTAATAGTCGCAGCCATAATAGAAGTTTACTTCACCCCTTTGTTATTTAATTAACTGCCTACTTAAGATAAGAAATCTTTAAATACGGGTTATTTTTCAGATAAATAAGGGATTAATAAAATGACCAGTTTTACTTGTGTGGAGTGTGGATACAGGATTGAGTCTGACCTTCAAGAGACAAGGAAAAAGTGTCCTTACTGCGGTAAAGAGAGTATTTCGCGAGAGCTTTCTGCAACAGAGTTACTGGAAGATGATTAGTTCTTAACCAATAAATATGGAAGAAGAATTTAAAAAAACAACAGAAGAAGGAGACTCCCAAATACTAGGAGAGAGGCATGAAGAATCTGGGAAAAAAGTGGTAGCCCACAAGGAAACCGTCTTGGAATCTACTCCTTTTGTTGGAGATGAGCTAGAAAAGAGAAAGAAGAAAGTCATGTCTTATTTAAAGAAACATAAAGATTGGGCTTATTATATAATTTTAGCCTTTATTACATACCTTGCTGTTTTTATAAGAACACGTAATCTTCCTAGGTTAAGGGACATCACAACCGGAACATGGACTCTTGGGCCTGATTTAGATCCTTTCTTGTTCTTAAGATGGGCTAAAGAAATTGCCGTTAATGGGGGGCTAATGGCCCTTGACACCCTTAGATATTCCCCTATTGGTTATGATACGGCTAGAGAGATGAAATTACTTTCATATCTTATTGCATGGTTCCACAACATAATAAGTTTCTTTAACTCAGAGGCAACAATTACATATTCTGCGGTTATTTTCCCTGTTTTTATGTTTGCTTTAACCGCTATAGCTTTTTTCTTATTTGCTAGAAAGATATTTTATAAAGAAGATAAAAAGATAAAAAACATTATTGCTCTTTTGGCAACAGCATTTTTTGTGTTGATTCCCTCTTTACTACACAGAACTATTGCGGGAATTCCGGAAAAAGAGTCTGCAGCATTTTTCTTTATGTTTATGGCATTTTACTTCTTCTTTGAAGCTTTCACTAATGAGAATATAAAAAGAGCCTCAATATTCGGTATCCTTTCTGGAGCATTCACTGCTCTGATGGCTCTGGTGTGGGGGGGATACATCTTTATCTTCTTCACAATCCCTGCTGCAATATTAATCTCCTTTATATTCGGAAAGATGGATAAGAAATTATTCACGGTTTACTCTTTATGGTTGTTTGTATCTTTCCTGCTCATGATGCCTTTCTCAAAAAGATATGATTTGGATAATATTCTTAGCTCCACATCAACAGGTCTTGCTATAGGAATCTTGGTTATAATAGGAATAAGTATGTTCTTAATGAAAAAAAATACCTTAATGGAAAAAAGGAAGGGGAGGGTGTCTAAAGAGATTTTCTCTTTATTCATTGCGACAGGAATAATAATTGTTTTAGCACTATTGGTTTTCGGACCCGAGTTTTTTAGTCACAAGGTATCAGATGTTAAGACCTCCTTAATATCCCCCCAAGTTAGCAGGTTTGGTTTAACTGTGGCAGAAAACAAACAACCGTACTTCATAAATGATTGGAAAGGAAGTTTTGGTCCTCTTTTTTTAGATATTCCTTTGTTCTTCTGGATGTTTGTGGTGGGGGCCATGGTTCTTTTTAATAACCTAATAAAGAATTTTAGAAAGAAACCAAAAATACTCTTAACTATAAGTTACGTAATTTTTTTGATATGTCTTATCTTCAGTAGGTATTCCTCTGGTGGACTTCTTGATGGAAGCAGTGGATTAAGTTTGTTGATGTATTTTGGAGGGTGGATATTATTTATTTTTATGTGGGCTTATGTTTATCAGAAAGAATATAGGGGGGATGGGACTCAGATGTTTAAAGGCCTTAACTTTGCATATATTCTTTATTTCTTAATATTAACTCTAGGGATAATCGGTGCTAGGGGGGCAATCAGACTAATAATGCTCCTTGGTGCAATAAGTCCTGTAGCCATTTCTTTCCTTGTTGTTAGGACCGTCCAAAAATATCTAAAAGAAAAAGAAGAAGCGATGAAATTCTTTATAGGTATTCTTGCAATAATCTTAATTTTGGCTTCAGTCTTTACTCTATGGACTTACTATAAACAAGACAAAGCAAGTGCAGAGGGATTCGCTCCCGGCCCATACCAGTGGCAATGGCAAAAGGCAATGTCTTGGGTTAGGGATAACACTCCAAAAGATGCTGTTTTTGCTCACTGGTGGGATTATGGTTATTGGTTGCAATCTTTAGGGGAAAGAACCACTATTTTGGATGGAAGTAACTCGATTGTTTATTGGAATCATTTAATGGGAAGACACGTCTTGACCGGTCCGGATGAAAGAACTGCTCTAGAATTTTTGTACACGCACGAAGGGACTCATTTTTTAATTGATTCTACAGATATAGGAAAGTATACCGCATTCTCAAGCATAGGTGCTGACGAGAATTATGACAGATTTTCTTGGATTTCTACTTTTTTAATGGATAGCCGACAAACGCAAGAGACTAGTAATGAAACGGTTTATGTTTTTGTCGGTGGCACAGCAACAGATGATGATATTGTTTGGAAAGATGAAAGTGGAAAAGAGATATTCCTTCCAAAGAAGAAGGCAGGAGTCGGAGCAATATTCTTAAGACTTTCTGGAGAAGAAGTACTGCAACCACAAGCAGTCTACGTTTATAATAATGTGCAGTACAACATCCCATTAAGATATGCTTATGTTAGGGGGGAGTATTATGATTTTGGAAGCGGTCTTGATGCTGGAATTTTTGTTTTCCCTAGTTTGACCCCGCAATCCAATGGAGGAATTTCTTCAAATGATATTGGGGCCTCCCTGTATTTAAGCTCTAGAACAATTCATAGTAACTTAGCTAATTTATATTTGTTCGAAAAAGAATCTAATTATTTTA
>Ga0180007_10005702_pt1 | contig 12452 bp, 8 predicted proteins | sample MM_PC_MetaG_FD_121122 | JGI IMG/M metagenome (GOLD analysis project Ga0180007, IMG submission 121122) | Groundwater microbial communities from the Aspo Hard Rock Laboratory (HRL) deep subsurface site, Sweden - MM_PC_MetaG | ecosystem: Environmental > Aquatic > Deep subsurface > Groundwater...
TGACGACCGTGCTCTCGTGGGGGCTGCTCTGGGGATGCGGCGATGGCGTCTCCGGTGTCGGGTACAAGCGCACCAACAACGTGATCGGACCCCAATGCGGTGATGGCAACATCAACGTCGGTGAGGTCTGCGACGACGGCAACAACGTCGGCGGTGACGGCTGCAGCGCCAACTGCCTGAGCACCGAGGTATGCGGCAACGCCATCACCGATCCGGGCGAGGAGTGCGACGGGGAGTCGTACTGCGAGAACTGCGTGGACACCCGTGTGACCGACGCCGACGAGGATCTGGACACGATCTCGGACTTTCACGAGGGCCGTGATGCCAACACCGACACCGATGGTGACGGCACCGCCGACTACCTCGACACGGACTCCGACGGTGACGGCATCCCCGACGCGGTGGAGGCCGGAGACACCAACGTGCGCAGCGCCCCCGTGGACACCGATGGCGACGGAACGCCCGACTTCCGGGACGACGACTCCGACGGCGACGGCATCTCCGACCAAATCGAGGGCGCCACCGACACGGACTCCGACGGTATCCCCAACTTCCGGGACGACGACTCCGACGGCGACGGCATTCCCGACCAGGTCGAAGGGAACTCCGATCGCGACTCCGACGGCACGCCAAACTATCTTGATCTCGACTCCGACGGCGACGGCATCCCTGACGCGGTGGAAGGCACAGTAGACACCGATTCCGACGGCACAGCCAACTACCTCGATCTTGACTCCGACAACGACACCATCTCCGACCTGATCGAAGGCAGCGGGGACGCCGACGGCGACGGCCTGCCCAACTACCTCGACCTCGACTCCGATGGCGACGGCCTGAGCGACCAGTCCGAGGGCACCGCCGACCTCGACGGCGACGGCCTCCCCAACTTCCTGGATCTCGACTCCGACGGCGACGGCCTCCTCGACGGCGAGGAGACGGCCGCAGGCCTGGATCCGCGCAACCCCGACACCGATGGCGACACCATCTCCGACGGTGATGACGGCCTGGTCGACTCCGACGGCGACGGCACCATCAACGCCCTGGATCTCGACTCCGACGGCGACGGCGCCACGGACGCTGTAGAGGCCGGAGACGCCGACTGGTCCACCGTTCCTGTGGACACCGATCTCGACCGCGTGCCTGACTTCCTCGATCCAGACTCCGATGGCGACGGCCTGCCCGATGCCCAGGAGCCCTGGTGTGCCAACCTCGGCCTCTCCGGCCGTACGCTGCTGGACACCGACGGTGACGGTTACTCCGACCTGTCCGAGATCACCATCGGCTCGGATCCGTGCAACCCCGCGGACACGGTCACCGAGGGCCATGGCGTGGAGTTCTTCTTCGAACTGCCGTACAAGGGCACCCAACAGCACGACTACCTCTATTTTTCCCCCACCGTGCAGAAGGTCGACGTGTTCTTCAACGTGGACATGACCGGCTCCATGGGCGACGAACGCTCCCAACTGCAGAGCGGCCTGACCTCCACGATCATCCCGAATGTGCAGGCCCGCGTTTCCGACTCGGCCTTCGGCGTGGCCCAGTGGGAGGACTATCCCTATTGCAGCTTCGGCGCCACCGGAGACCGGGCCTTTCAACTGCTCCAGCAGCCCACCACCACGGCCGCTGTGGCTCAGACCGCAGTCAACAGCCTGCAACTGCGCAACGGCGCCGACGGCCCCGAGGCCGGCTTCCAGTCGCTGTATCAGGTCGCCGTGGGCACAGGAACCACCGGCGTGACAGCCTATGCCCAGGCGGGCCTTCTCGGTGGCGCCCGCTTCCGCATTAAAAAGGTTCCCATCGTCCTGCACATCACCGACGCACCCTCCCACACTTATACCGACTATTTCAACTGCACCTCGATCAGCAACGCCTCGATCTACACTGACGCCCAGACCATCTCCGCGCTCAACAACATCGGCGCCCGCGTCATCACCATCGACTCCGGTATCTCTTCCTACTACGGCGACATGTCCGGGCAACTCACAGCCATCTCCAACGGCACCAACGCAAACCTCCCCGTGTGCGCCTTCAAGAACACCTCCGGCGTCACTCCATGCGGCACCGACAAGTGCTGCACCGGTCTCAACGGATCCGCCGTCAACCCCGTCCCCAACACCTCGACGGGGCGCTGCACTCTCAAGTACGTCATCTCCAGCACCGGCACCGGCCTCACCAACGCGGTGGTCGACGGCATCGACGGCATCGTGAAGTACTCGACGTTCAACGTCTACACCACCTGGCGCCGCGATCCGGCCAACACCACCTTCGACACCTCCTGCTTCATCAAGCGCGTGGTGGCCACCCAGTACATCGCACCCCCGCAGGAACCCGAGGCTTCCTGCAACCCCGTGGCCACACCTGCGGCCTTTAATGGCGCCACCTACAACAACGGCTTTTCCAACTTCGCCTCCGGCACATCGTCCACCTCACGGCCCGGTAGCCAGCTGGTCTTCGACGTCATCGCCGAGAACATCAACTGCGCGCCACCGTCGACCATCACCAACACCTACCTCGTCTACATCGACGTCTTCGATCAGGTCACCGGCACCCTGCTGGACACGCAGATCGCCTTCATCCTCGTCCCCCCGGTGTTGTAAGTTTTTTCTAAATTAAATATCGTTTGGCCGTCAGGGAATACAGTTTGTCTTCACAAACATGCACCGCTCGTCGCATGTCAATTCGCCTGCACCCAACCCCAATGATTCACATGTTTGACCATTGAGTTCGTTGGTATCACATTCTTCGGCCGGTTCCACAACTCCGTTGTTGCAACTCGTGGAGAGACAACAATTATAAGGCAATCCATCTCCTAACGGATAAGTACAATTATAATTTCCACATGCCAAACCTGCATCACATGCCTCGCCAGTGGTCCTGCAAAACCTTCCAATGCTTCCAGGTGTTAATAAACAAGTATTTGAACCAGGATGGCAAGCCAGCCCCAGATCACACCGATTTCCCTCGTCGATTCGACATGGCTGGTTTTCCGCACCGGCCGGGAGACAGCAAGTATAGACGTTACAATCCCCCGGATAGCTTCCACTGGGATCCTCAAAAATTCCAAATGGTACAAACTGGTTTGGATCAAAACAACCCATCCCAGCACCACAGGCTATTTCAAAATATTGATAACTATTCACATCACAATATTCGTACAATTCACCCGACTGAATGCATGAAACTCCCATATTTAAATCTTCGCCACAGTAAAAACCAATTTCACAATGGATTTCACCTACTTGGCATGCATATCCCTCTGGCCGTGGAATAGGAAGCGGACAAATTCCGATGTGTGAATATTCTTCGATTCCCCAAGAGTGTTGTGTTGGAACACTACATCCCATGCCATCACAACTCGATTCATCATTCAAATCGCACAATTCAAAACACACTCTGCGGTCCATCAATGGATCTAGGGCACAACCCAATCTGGCGGAACAAAAACTTTCACACTGTGTGCCCATACTTTGTGGAAGTCTCATATCATCTGGTACACATGCAAATATTTGCAATGGAGATTCAGGTGATAGCCATTCGGTCTGGACAAACTCACAGGCTGTACCCACAGGGCAAGAATCCGCCACCGTAGGATCACAGGTGTCCGAGCAGAAGGGACGAACTCCCCCAACTCCCCCAATCGCACTTGGTAAGATGCATTTTTGCTCTTCGGAGTAACAGATGCTTATGGGGCAAAACTCCACGCACACATCATTTTCAAGCCCATGCTCTACATCCGCAGGGATACAGTCCTTATCGCACGGCGTCGCAGGGCACACGTCGCACACGTCGCCAGTGCCGTCGGCGTCGCCGTTGGCCTGGTCCGCATTCGACACCATCGGGCAGTTGTCCTCGATATTGCGAAGGCCATCCCGATCCTGATCCAGAACCCGGTTCATGTCCGGGACCTCGGCCGATGAACCCAGCGTCTCGAACCGACGCCCCAGATGATACGCCACCGCCTCGACTTCCAATGCGGCCAGGCCTGCGGTGATTTCCGCCTTCAATGCTTCGCTGATCTCCCCATCCTCGAAGTCCAGCGCCACTTGATTCAGCAGCTCCTGAATGTTGCCTTCCACAGCGCCTTCCCGAAGCATCGCCGTCTGCATCAGCACCGAAGATACCGCCAACAGGTACGCGTTGTCTTCCGTGTCCCCGCCTTCCAGGTTCAGCGCCACCCCGCGTGAGCCCGGCGCGAACCCGGGATAGGTGATGTTCAACTGCGATACCAGATCGCTCTCCGCCTGCTCCACCGCCGCAGCAAACGACAGGCCGTCGGTCACCAGTTTCTTCACCCGATGGGCCGTCAGGTGCGTCACCATGTTGATATAGGCCGACTGCACCGTCGTCGCCGTGGGTACGTAGAACGCGCGCAGCGTCAGCGTCGACGCCGACAACTGGCCGGTCACCTCGTTGAAGTAATACCCGTTGCCCTCCAGGGCCACCGGTGAGCGCGTCGTAAACGAGATCGCGAACTCCCCGCGGTCGTTGAGCGTCTGCGTCTGGAAAACCTGTCCCGTCGGATTGAGCCCGCTGTCCTGGATCGTCACCGACACGCTCGTTCCCGTCACGAACGGCCCCTTCTGCACCGCCCCCCGCAGGTCCACCTTCCCCCCGTCTTTCCCGCCGTCGTCACAACCCAGCAGGGTAAACACCAGAAGTCCAATCAACGATAACCTATTGATATTTTTCATGATTTTATCCTCCATATAGTTTTTCTGGGATCACCGGGATCACTTTCGCACTACCCGGAAACCAATGGTGTTGTACTGATTGTGGGGCCCGTAGTTGCTTCGGTAGGCCACCGTCACCACCGAAGAAAAGCCGTTCCAGTTGCCGCCACGGACCACGCGATAGGTCCCTGTGCCCGCTCCCCGGTATTCGTTCAATGTGCCCGCAGGGTATGAAGCGTACCAGTCCCAGCACCATTCGGCTGCGTTCCCGCTGAGGTCGAACAGCCCCAGTTCGTTGGCCAACCGCGTGCCCACCGGATGGGTGGTGCCTTCGCTGTTGGTAGCATACCAGACGTAATCCCCGAGGTTGTTGGCTCCGGTGCTGCCAGAAAACGCCTTGGCATAGCCGGTCGTCGGTGAAGTGGCCCCCATCGCGGCCCACATCCATTCCATTTCCGTGGGCAGGCGGTAGCCGTCAGCCGCCCAGTCTGCAACGACCGCGTTCCAGGTTGGGTTGGCGGAGAGTGGAACGACACCCCAATCTGCGGGATCCGTGCTCGCGTCGATGCTGTAGACCGGCGTCAAACCCTCGATCATGCTCAGTTGATTGCAGAACACCAGCGCATGATACCAGTTCACCCGCTGCGCCGGGTCGTCATTACCCAGGGAGACGGCCGAATCGCTGGGATCGGCCAGCCCCGTCACGGCTGTAAACTGGGCACGGGTGATCTCCTTTTTACTCATTGTAAAGGTCGAAACCGCGCTCAGATTGGTCGCCGTCGAGTCCCGCTGGAACGTGCCCGCCGGCACCGACTTCAACACGCCGATGTTCATTGAAAATGCTTCATTTTCGGCGAGCCGTGTGATCATCACTGAGTAGATCTTGTCGGGTCCGCTCGGCGGGGTGACGGTGATCGTCATCGCGTTCTCGCCGACGACCAGCGCGGCGGGCTGCGGCGGACTGATCTGCACGGTCGCCTGGGGGTTGTTCGCCGTGGCACCGACGGTGATGAATTCGATCTCGTAGGGAACGATCACCTCATAGATCACCACCGAGGCGTCAAACGACGGGCTCAGGGTGCCCGCCGACAGGGTCAGCGCGCTCAAGTCTGCGTCGGGATTGGCTGTGAAGCAGAGGCTCGTGTCGTAATGGCAATCCTCCAGACAGGCCAGCGCGCCGCCGTCGTATCCCATTGTTTCGCAGGTCTGATCGCCGAGTTGGTCCTGATCGCAGTCCTCACCCAGGATGGTCTGTAACTCTCCGTCACCGCAATAGGCCTGGACCTCGCAACCGGTGGTGTCGTATGCGCATAGACTGGTGCAGGCAAGCGTGCCGGCACCCAATCCGAGGTTCTGGCACGATGCACCATCGAGGTTCATACCCTCGCATTTCTCACCTTCCTGCCGCTGAATGACCCCGTCGCCGCAATAAGTGAGAATTTCACATCCCGAGGTGTCGAAACGACAGGCCTCCGTGCACACCAGCGTTCCGGTTCCCATTTGCAGGGTCTGGCAGGTTTCCCCACCCAGATCCGTGCCTTCGCATCGTTCGTTGAAGAGCGTTTGAATGATGCCGTCCCCGCAATTGGATGCACAGACAGACAAGTTGATGGTGCAGTCGCCGTTGCAGGTGAGGTCTCCGTTCTGCTCGTAGTATCCCAGTTCCTGGCAACGCACGATGGTGAATTCTGTCTGGTCGCATTCTTCCTCGGGGTCGAGAAAACCGTCGCCACAATTCCCAACCGATTTGGTCTTTGTGTCGCAGGAATATAGGAAAAAAGTGAGTAAAATCAAATATTTTAGAAATATTGTATATTTTCTCATTGATAACACCTACAACATCGAAAAATTTTAATGCTGTTTTTAGGTGGGGTCAACTTCTATTTTTCACATGATAATGGCTGAACTGTCACACAAGAAAGCAAAGTACTTCCTTGACACGACCTGAAGCTGGATGGGCACAAAGGTTGGAATCTTTTTGAGTGCTATTCTTTTAACTTAGCTTTTAACAGGTTCTCGAGATCCACGTAGTTCAATGAAAGTCCGTCGACAAAAAAACTAGGGGTACCCCGGACGTTGAGGCGCTTGCCCTCGGCCAGATCGCGGTCCACCGTCAACTGGGACGCCTTGCCGGCGGCGCAGCGGATGAACTCCTGGGGCTGCATCTGGTGCCGCTTGGCCAGGGTACGCAGGTCCATGGGCCGGTAGCCCGAGCGGAACAGGTCCGCGAGCACGGGCCAGAACTTCCCCTGCTCGGCCGCGCAGACAGCCTGGCGGGCATAATTGTTGGCGTTCTGGTGGAAGGAGAGCGGAAAGTGGTGATACACCAACTGAAGCTCCTGCGGATGCTTGCGGACCCACTCCACCAACTTGAAGTGGGCCTGGTTGCAGTAGGGACACTGGATGTCGGAGAACACGTGGATGGTGATCTGGGGCGTTTCCGAGCCCAGGGTCGGGCACCCCTCGGGCGTGGTGCCCACGGGAATGCCCTCGTAGTCCGACGGCATGGTCGGGACAACGGCGACGCGGATATCGGTCGGAGCATCACCGCTTCGCCCCTTGGGCACTTCGATGCGTTCCTGTTCAAGCACCGCCGACAGCGGCTTCTGGGGAGCCGGATGGGTGCAGGCACCCAGCAGGAGGATTCCACAGAAAAGGAGGACGTTGCGCATGACTTTGCCCATGGGTTGCCGGCTACTTGCCGAACCGGTTCTTCAGCACGGAGATCATGTCAGCGGTCATGCTGACGAGATCGTATTTCGGCGACCAGCCCCACTCCTCCCGGGCGGCCGAATCATCCATGTGGTTGGGCCAGGAGTCGGCGATGCCCTGGCGGACCGGATCAATCTGGTAATCCATGGTGAAGCCGGGGAGGTGCTTTTTGATTTCAGCTGCGATGTGCTCGGGCGCGAAGCTCATGGCCGAAACATTGAACGCATTGCGATGCTTCAGTTTCGAGGCGTCGGCCTCCATCAGGTTGATCGCGGCTTCGATGGCGTCGGGCATGTACATCATGTCCAGGAACGTGTCCTTCCGCAGGAAGCACGTGTATTTCCCCAGCTGCACGGCGGAATAGTAGATGTCCACGGCGTAGTCTGTGGTGCCTCCGCCCGGAGGCGTCACGTTGGAGATGATGCCGGGATAGCGCAGGCCGCGGGTGTCCACGCCGTAGCGACGCGCGTAGTAGTCGCACAGCAGCTCGCCGGCCACCTTGGTGACTCCGTACATCGAGGTGGGTCGCTGGATGGTGTCCTGCGGGGTGTTGTCCGCGGGCGTGGTCGGGCCGAAGGCGCCGATGGAGCTGGGCGTGAAAACGCTGCAGCCGTGGATGCGGGCGGCCTCGAGCACATGAAGGGTTCCGTCCATGTTGACGCGCCAGGCGTCCTGGGGACGGGCCTCGGCCACCGCCGAAAGGAGCGCCGCGAGGTGGTAGATCGTGCCGATGTCATGCTTGATGACCGTCTCGTGCAGTCGATGGCTGCACGTGCAGTCAAGGACCTCGAAGATGCCGTCGACCTGCGGCGGCTTCCGGATGTCCGTGGCCACGACATTGTCGAATCCGTGGCGCTTCTGCAAGGCGACCATCAGTTCAGAGCCAATCTGTCCCAGTGCACCGGTGATCAGTATCTTTTTCATGCGTACCTCATGTGAGAGCAGCGGGTGAATGCCCGGAGCCTCTCCCCGGGCGGCCCCATCCTATCCCGTTTCCGGACGTTGGCAAGAGCATCGTTGTTGGAATTGGCGGTTGCCAATCGGACCCTCGTGTACTATACCTTTTATGGTCCTTTGATGTCCCTGCACGAACAGGACAGGTGGTGACATGCGGCATAAAATATTGTACTCCGCTATTTCTTTTTCATTGATTTTCATGGCTTTTTCCTGCTCGAAACCGCCCCGACCGGCGACGCCGGTCACGCACTGGCGCACGGCTCCCCATCAATGGCGCGGCAACCGCGTGATGCTGATGCCCGTGGACAGCCGGATCGCGATTCTGGGCAAGTGTTCGCGTCAGAAACAGGAACGAGTCTGGGCCGGCGCGATCCGCACCGGTGACATGATCGCCTCCCTGCTGCCGAACTACCTGAAGTCCCGCCAGTATGATCCGGTGCACTTCATGACCTGGAGCGGCAAGGGCATGGATGCGGAGAACCAGGTCGTCTCGTTCCTCAGCCCCCGCAACACGGCCCGGATGGTCTACAGCCTGTCGTACTTCGCGGCGCGCATCGACAACAAGCCGCTGAACCACCTGATCTCCCCGGAGGACTTCCGCTCGCTGGCCGTCCACGCCGACGCCACGCTCTACACGGCCTCGTGGTCTGTGGTCAACTTCCACAAGAAAAAGAACTCCATCGGGAAGACCCTGCTCTACACGGGAGCCATCATTCTCGGCGTCGCCATCGTCGCCGTGTCGATCCTGGCCATCGTCGGCGGCAAGGATGGAGCCGACATTCTGGTCAAGGGCATGGAAGCGGGCGGTCGCGTGCTGGTCTACGCGGGCAAGGGCTTCTTCCAGTTCTTCACCAAGGTGCCCGTGCGGGCCGTGCTGCAGTCGGTCTCCAAGGTGGCCGTGCACACCGCACGCATCTCGGCGCGCGTGGCGACCCGCGTGGTCCTCGAGGGCGGCGTCCAGATCGAAATGCCCCTCGAGCAGGTCGAACCCGTGATGCAGGAGGAAAGCCCGGTTCCCGCCGAGGCCGTCGCCAAGGAGGACCCCGATCAGCAGCAGGTGAACCTGATGTCCAACAACTACCTGGGCATCATCCAGGGGGTGTCCTCCCTCCAGCCGGCCGACCTCACGCCCGGCTATCACATGGCCCTGGTGCTCGTCGACAACCGCTCCGGTCGCGTGGTCTGGGATGCCCACCTGTTCATCCCGCAGCATGCGAAGGAACAGGACTTCCGCTCCCTGCTGCGGGATATGTTCCGCTCCATGCCCGCGTCGGGCCTGTAAAAAAACCTTTACTGAATCCGGTGAACCATGAGCGAACCCAATCTCTTCGCCCCGCGTCCGAAACTGTCCCTTCCCTGTGGCCTGTACCGCGTCACACAACCGCTTGACAAGCGCCTGAAGGCGCCCCTGCTGGTCTATTTCCACAACCACGGTGAGCCCGGACCGGGCGTCTATCCGGCCATCGAATGGTCCAGGAACAAGGCCACCTTCGCGCAACAGGGCTTCACGGTGGATGTGGACTACACCCGGACCCTCATGCCGCTGCCGCCCGAGGGATTCTACCGTGTGCGCGAGAGCTTCACCTGCTGCGAAAAGAACTGCCAGACCTTCGAAACCGAGATGCTCGTCCAGTTGGGCTACGACGGCAGCGGCAACGGCATTCTCTTCGTGCCTACCTGGACGCCCGAAGGACTGGTATTTCCGGAGCGTGGGACGCGGTTGTCCGACGACCGGCTGTCCCGCCTGACACCCCTGAAGGTCGTTATCCCGTCCAACTTTGAAGCCGGGGCTTCCCAGCATGGGGTTGCAGAATAACTCATGACGCACAGGTACATCTTCGGCCCCGTGCCGTCACGCCGCCTCGGACGCAGCCTGGGTATCGACCTGCTCTCGCGCAAGACCTGCCCGCTGGACTGCGTGTACTGCGAGTGCGGACCCACCGAGGAGCTGGTCACCCAGCGCCAAGAATACGTCCCCACCCAGGCCGTGCTCGACGAGCTCGACGCGACGCTGGCGGATCATCCGCCGCTGGACTCCATCACGTTCTCCGGCAGCGGGGAACCTTGCCTTCATCTTCATATCGACAAAATTATCAATCATATCAAAGATAATTACCCTCAGTATACGGTCACCGTGCTGACCAACGGCACACTCCTGACCGATCCTGCCGTACGCGCCGCGCTCCTTCGGGCCGATCGCGTGGTGCCCTCCCTCGATGCGGTGTCCGAGGAGATCTTCGCCGCCGTCAACCGGCCCGCGCAGGGTCTGGTCAACGCCGAGATCATCGAAGGCCTGATCCGTTTCCGCGAGGAATATGCCGGTCAACTCTGGCTGGAGATCTTCATCGTGCCGGGCCTCAACGACACGCCCGAGGAACTGGCCAGGCTGGCGGCCACCGCAACCCGCATCCGCCCCGAGCGAGTCCAGATCAATTCCCTGGACCGGCCACCTGCCTATTCCGGCATCGAGGCGCCGACCCCCGAACGTCTGCAGGAGATTGCAGCCTTCTTCCCGGGGTCCGAGATGATCGCCCGGCAGTTCGTCCCGGTGCCCGTGGGGTCCGTCCGGCCGGACCGGATCGAAGCCGTCCTGGACACCCTCCGCCGCCGACCGCTCACGCAAGAGGACCTGCAGTCCCAACTCCAGATGCATGTCCACGAGGTGCACAAACTCATGCAGCATCTCGTGGAGACCGGCCGCGTGCATCGCAGCGGCGATTTTTATGTTTTAAGTAAATAGAATTATTATCAATCTCTTTGAAGTTTTGTATTCCGGGGTTTCGACTACTTCCAGTCCGCGACGATGTCCTGCACCAGCGGATGGGAAAAGTCATAGAACGCCTCGGGCGCATGCCTTGGATAATGCTCGGAACGCCAGGCCAGTTTGGCCAGCAGGTGCAATATCTCCAGGCGCGTGTGACCCTGGGCGTGCAGAAGCGCCACGCGCCGGTGGATGGTCTCCGTGGCCCCACGTGGATACACCAGCCGGCCCAGACCGGCCCACACTTGATTCTCGTGTGCAAAAAAGCGGGTCTGCAGGATCTGGCCGGGCTCCAGCCCTGCCACCGGCGGCTGTTCGTCGAGTTGGAAATCCGCACCGGAGAGCAGGTCCCGGAACCGGGCGGTCCGCGTCCATGGGGCCATCAGCACGAACAGACCATGCTGGGAGACCAGCAGGGCCTGCGCCAGGGAGGCGCCGGGCTCCGGAAACTGCCCGTTCTGCAAAAGTCCACCGAGCAGCGACAGCGGCGCATCGAGATCGATCAGCACCCACTCCTCGAACATGTGCATCCGCGACTCGTAGCCGGTTTCACCGGGATGTGGAATTCCGGTGCGCATCCAGAACTGATCCTTCCACGCCGCCAGCTTCTGATCGAAGTCCGGCTGGGAAAGCATGGTGAAGACCCGGGGCCAGAACTCAGTCAGCGGATGCATCGTAGACACAACAACCCTGCACAAAAGTGGCCCGCACCCGCCCCTGCAGCGTTTCGCCCAGGAAGGGCGAGTTTTGGCTCTTGGAATGGAAGGGCGCCGACACTGTCCATGACTGTCGAGGATCGAACACCGTGAGATCCCCGGCAAAGCCCGGCAAAAGCCGGCCGCGATCGGTCCATCCGACCACCTCGGCAGCCGAGGCCGTGAGCGCCGGGAGGGAGCTCTTCAACGGCAGCTCCCCGCGCCTGTCCAGGTCGAAGATCACGGCCATGGCCGTCTCGAGGCCGATCACACCAAAAGGCGCCTCGTTGAGACCGGCGGCCTTCCTCTCGACCGGATGCGGCGCATGATCGGTCACGATGGCCTGGATCCACCCCTTTTTTACGGCGTTCAGAAGGGCCTTCCTATCGTCCTCGTCGCGCAGCGGCGGCGCGCACTTGGCGTTGGAGCCGTGCCTTTTCACCGCCTCGGCGGTCAGCGCCAGGTGATGGACCGTGACCTCCGCGGTCACCGGGTATCCACGCTCCAGGGCCCACTTCACCAGCTCCACGCTGTAACGCGACGACAGGTGCTGCGCGTGGTACCGCGCCCCGCTCCCGGCGGCCACACCGCTCCCGGCGGCCACACCGCTCCCGGCGGCCACACCGCTCCCGGCGGCCACACCGCTCCCGGCGGCCA
>Ga0180007_10005703_pt1 | contig 12452 bp, 12 predicted proteins | sample MM_PC_MetaG_FD_121122 | JGI IMG/M metagenome (GOLD analysis project Ga0180007, IMG submission 121122) | Groundwater microbial communities from the Aspo Hard Rock Laboratory (HRL) deep subsurface site, Sweden - MM_PC_MetaG | ecosystem: Environmental > Aquatic > Deep subsurface > Groundwater...
AAAATCCAGATGGCGGGAATAATTTTCTATCCCGTGGCAATATCCGGTTTGTTTCATCATCTCTATATCCTGCAGAGTTTTCTCTTGAAGCCGGGCTGCTTCCTCTATTTTCCCCTCGCGCTTTAAATGTTTTACGTGTTTTTGAAGCTCACTCTTGATATTCTCTATCGCCAAACCCACTTTATCATCGGATGTAATCCAGTATTTGGCGGGAAATATAACGATCTCCACTATTCGGTCATATTTTAATTCACTAATCTCAAGTTCTTCCGGATCTTTAATATTAGCCCGGAATATTTTATTTATTTTATTTTCGTTGAATTTTATTTTAATAACTTCTTGAGCGCTCGGCGTAACTATCTCTATCTCATCTCTTGTTTTTCGGAATGCTCCGCGCTTGAGTTCAATATCGGGCGCGTACTGAAGCCGCAAAAGAGCTCTTACTAATTCATCCGGATTCATTTTCTTTTTTTCAAATATTTCCAAACCGAGATTTTTATATTCTTCCGGCGAGCCGAGGTTGTATATGCAGGAAACGGAAGCCACGATTATAACATCGTCCCGGGACATTAAGGCCTGGGTAGCGGCATGTCTCAGACGGTCTATCTCCTCGTTTATTTTTGAATCCTTCTCAATATACGTATCGGTATATGGAATATACGCCTCGGGCTGATAATAGTCATAATAACTGACGAAATAATGGACGGCGTTTTTTGGAAATGTTTCTTTTAATTCTTTATAGAGCTGGGCGGCTAATGTCTTGTTATGGGAAATAACTAAAGTCGGCCGAGCATACTGTTCTATAACCTTAGCCATAGTAAATGTCTTACCCGAGCCAGTCACGCCCAAAAGCACCTGATGCTTTTTGCCGGATTTTAGACCAGCGACAAGTTTTTTTATCGCTTCGGGTTGGTCACCTGTCGGTTGAAACTTAGAAGTTAACTTAAACATTAATTTTACTTGCCCGCCGGAGCTTTCTTGACCTCCGAAGTTTTAACGAAGGAGGTAGCGAAGGAGGGACGATAGTTTGAATAATGACATTCGGAGTGATATTCTAAAGTTATGATCTCGTTTCTTGAAGGGACAATTGAATATTTGGGAGATAAGTTTGTTGTTTTAAACGCCGGCGGCATAGGATACAGGGTCAATATAGTCCCCAAATTGGTAAATAGTTTATCAAAAAGTCAAGATAAAGTCAAACTCCATATTCATTCCCAACTTAACATGCGCGAAGGCACTTTTGATCTCTACGGATTTGATAAAAGAGAGGGGCTTGAACTCTTTAACTTGCTGATTTCGGTGTCCGGGATAGGCCCCAAAAACGCTCTTAATATTTTATCCTCCATAGAACCGAAGCACCTGAAAGCGGCGGTGGTGAACGAAGATCCTGACTATCTGAAAAAGATTTCCGGACTGGGTCCCAGAATCGCCCAGCGGCTTGTATTGGAGCTTAAGAACAAGGTTGATTACATTGATATGGGTGATATGGAAGGAGTGGATCTCGGCCAGGAAGGTCATGCCATGGATGCTCTGTTGTCTTTGGGTTACAGTCCGAGCCAGGCCAAAGATGCCTTGAAAGACGCAAAAGGCGCGACTTTGCAGGAACGGGTTAGAGAGGCGCTTAAAATTTTAGGTAAAAAATAAGCGCTCCGCCCCGAGCCGCCATTGGGCACGCGTCAAAATCCTGCTGGATTTTGCGCTCCCTCTCGGCTACCCGCCTCCGAAAGTCCCTCTGGCAGCTTGGGGCTACGCTAAAATTTAATGAAATCATTTTTACAAACAAAAGAATGGCTTGAATTTCAAAAATCAATCGGACGTAAAATCTGGCGTTTTGATAATGGTAAGATTACGGCAAATATAATAAAACATGATCTTCCCTGGCCGGGCAGGTTGTTTGGGAAAAATTATTTGTATATCCCGCATGGCCCGGTAGTAGATTTTTCAAATGCGCAAAGCGCAAAGCCAGAGGCAGTTGAAAAATTCACTACCGGGCACGGCCCGGTCATTGATTTTAATGCTATCTCCGGCGGCATTAATAATGAGATTTCTCAATTTGTCGCTTATTTAAAAAATCTCGCTCGCGAAGAAAAATCTATTTTTGTAAAAATGGAACCGCTTGACGATAAAGTGCCGGAATTGTTCTATAAGTTCGGTTTTAAAAAATCATCCAAAGAAATCCAGCCCAAACGCACGGTGATTATTGATTTAGAAAAATCCGAAGATGAACTGCTGGCGGCGATGCACCATAAGACGAGATATAATATCCGCGTTGGAGAAAAGAGAGGGCTTCAATTGCGAGAAAAAAACGACCCGGACGCTTTTTGGAAATTACTTAAACATACGGCTAAAAATAATAATTTTTTCACTCACGACAAGAATTATTATAATAAGTTATTAAATGCACCGGCGCTTAATGCCAGAACCGTTTTTGTGGAGCATGACGACCGTCCGCTCGGCACCATCAAAGATAGACCCATAGCCGGCGCGATATTATTGACGCATGGCGACACGTTATATTATTTGCATGGCGCGATGGACAGAAATTATAAATCCATGATGGCGCCGTATACATTGCATTGGCAGATAATCAAATGGGCCAAAAAACAGGGGTTGAAACATTATGATTTGTGGGGAATTAACGCCGCTAAATGGCCGGGAGTGACAAGATTCAAGCTGGGTTGGGGCGGAAGGGAAGTTGAATATCCCGGCGCGTTTGATCTACCAATTTCAAGATTCTGGCATTTTATTTATAATATTTTTCAAAAAATAAGATGATAAAACCACAACCAAGATTTATGAAGGAAGCTATCCGGCAAGCTTTAATAGCTAGAGATAAAAATGATTATGCCGTGGGAGCCGTCTTGGTTAAAAATAATGAAATTATTGCTTTTGCCAGCAATCGTAGTAAACGAGATGAGAGCCCAATAGCCCATGCCGAAACTTTGGTTGTTATTGAGGGTTCAAAAAAATTAGGTAAACGTCATTTAACAGATTGTATTTTATATTGCACTCATGAACCTTGCCCCATGTGTGCTTCTGTTATTGTATGGGCAAGATTAAAAGGGCTGATTTATGGTGCTCGTTACAGTGACATGAAGAAATATAGAAAACAAAAGGCAAATAATAACTATCTTTGGAGGACAATTGATATCTCATGCGAACGTATTTTTAAAAAATCAACAGAAAAAATCTCAATTGTAAAAGATTTTCTAAGAAATGAGTGTATTAGTCTTTTTCATAACGAAATCTGACTTGACCTTACTTACTTATGATACTATGATGTATCATAAGTAAGCTTTAAATGATTTTATTATGAAAGTTAAGCCCCGAAAATTAAATAATGAAGAGAAAATCAAGTCTTTAGACGCTTTATATACTTCTATTTCTGCACTGAAATCAAGAGAAGATATTAAAAATTTTCTTCGTGATTTGTTAACGGAAGGAGAAAGAATAATGATTGGAAGAAGAATATTGATTGCTCAAAGACTTTTAAAAGATGAACCTTACAATCAAATTATGAAAGAGATGAGGGTCGGACCCGATACAATTGCCAGAGTTGATAAATGGTTATCCGATCAAAATAAAGGTTATGAAAAAGCCGTATCGGAACTGGATAAAATTATTAAATCAAGAAGGAAATCTGAGTTTAAAGATTATCATCCCTCGGGTCCGTTCGCGGATCTTAAACGTAGATATCCGGGATATTTTTTGTTAAATAATATTTTTGATAGTTTAAAGAAAAAATAATTATTTATTTTACTTATGATACTATGATGTATCATAAGTAGGGTTGTTTTTTCGGTTTTGATTTGTGTTCTATGTTTAATTCCATATTTTTCCATGTTTAAGGAAACATTATTCGATAAAATTTTATATCAGATTAAAAAAATCATTCCGAAAACGGTTTTTAATTTCTTTCAGCCGATGTATCACGAATTATTGGCGCATGGCGGGGCGCTGCGATATGGCTTCCCGTCACGCGACATGAAAGTCATCGGCGTGACCGGAACAAAAGGGAAATCAACCACGGTTTTTCTAATATCCAAAATATTGGAAGACGTTCTTCGGGATTCTCAAGGCAAGTCAGTCGGAGTCGCCGCAATCGGTTCATTGGGATTTAAAATAAAAGACAAAGAATGGCCGAATAATCTGAAAATGACCATGCCCGGAAGGTTCAAGCTTCAGAAATTTATGGCCGAGGCCAAAAAAGCCGGCTGTGAATATGTGGTATTGGAAGTTACTTCCGAAGGCATCAAGCAGAAAAGGCATTTGGGAATTAAATTTGACTGCGCGGTTTTCACCAATCTCCACAAAGAGCATTTGGAGAGCCACGGCTCGTTTGAGAATTACTATAAAGCCAAACAGGAATTATTTGAAAAAACGGACAATATCCATGTGCTCAACATTGACGATCCTAATGTAAAACTGTTTGACGGTTTTCGCGCCAAACGCAAGATATTTTACGGCATCGGCGCTGGTGATATGAGAGCGGACAACATCCAACTCGGAGAAGGAAAGAGCTCTTTTGATATTTACGGCACTAAATTCAATATAAACTTCGGAGGCCGTTTCAATATATATAATTGTCTGGCCGCTTTGGCGGCGGGAGCGATGTACGGAGTTGATTTGCCGGCGGCTAAACCCGTCTTGGAATCAATTAAAAATATTCCCGGCCGGATGGAATACGTACAATATGAACCGTTTGCGGTGGTGGTTGATTATGCCCATACACCCGAGAGTTTGGAGCAAGTATATCAAACTCTCAAATCCGAAATCATAAATCCTAAATCCGAAACAAATTTAAAATTTAAAATTCAAAATTCAAAATCAAGATTGATTTGTGTCCTTGGCGCGGCGGGCGGAGGCCGCGACAAATGGAAGAGGCCGGAATTCGGACGGATAGCGGCGGAATATTGCGATGAAGTAATTTTAACCAATGAAGACCCGTACGACGAAAATCCGGAAGAAATTTTAGGACAAATTTCTTCCGGATTTTCGCAAGCTCAAAGCTCAAAGCTCAAAGCTCAAAAAATTTTAGACCGCAGGGAAGCCATCAAGAGCGCATTGACAAGCGCTAAAGAAGGTGATACGGTGGTAATCACGGGCAAGGGTTCGGAGACATCCATGGCTGTGGCCGGGGATAAAAAAATCCCTTGGTCGGACAAGGAAGCAGTCCGGGAACTTTTACAAGGAGGACGGTGATGGACTTGATATTTGCTGGAATTGTACTTGAGATTTCTGGTTTAGCAGTTTTTGCTCTGGGCATTTATGCATTGTCCCAAAACAGGGGTTTTCTCTACGCAATATGTTTAATCATATGCGGCATATCTATTTCTATTGCTACGCTTGGAATAAGCCAGAATGAGTTTATGGGTAAGCCGCTTACCGCCATTGATAAGGGCGAATATAAGATAGCGTTTGTTTATATGGCCGGCGAGAATGTGAGCGTGGGAATTGAAGAAAATAGCGGGGGTGAAAATGAAAGCGAACACCTTTTTCTGTATCAATTCCCCAAATCCGCCTTTGACAGCGGTTCAATAAATCCTCAAGCGAAAAAGCTCACGGTGGTTGAATCCGGCAAGTTCAAGAAATTGATGCTGGAATAATCTTGCGTCCCGCCTGTCCCGCCGCCGCGGGGCTTTTATTTTTTTAAAGGCCTTTTAATTCGCAGAATTTTTTTATACAATTGAGCAATGATAGATCCCGAACCAAAATTAGAACCCCAGCTCGCGGTAAAAAAGAAGGACAGAATACCGACCCTTAACGCTCCCGGCCTAATCTGGCTTCTCATTGTTGTTCTGCTTATTTCGCTTGGATTAGCGGTAAATATCTTGGGTAAGCCCGGGGGCGGGGGGATTAGCGATGCGACCCCGAGTATTTCCGGCACGTCGGCGCCGACGGCAACACTGCAGCCGCGGGTTTATTCCGTATCTTACAAAAACGGGGTTTTTAGTCCGACTAATTTAAGAATTCACGCCGGCGATACGGTCAGATTCAAGAACGAAGGGCTTTTCGGCATCAGAATATTATCCGAATCTTATGTGGGATTTGACAGCATCGGCGATATTCCCCAAGGCAGCTACTTTTCTCTTACCTTCGCCGCCAAAGGAATTTTTGATTATCACAACGACAAAAATCCCGAAGAAGCAGGAACCATAATTGTCCGATGATAAATCCCCTTACGGTACAAATTGAATCGCGTCTTGGGGCGGCTTACATAACCCTCTTGTCCCTGTTTTTTGTGGGATTGATGTTCATTGCTTTAAAAAATTTCAGTTCCGACGCTGTTATTTTAGAATCCGATTCAACGCGGGTAAAAACCATATCAAGCACGGAGAGGCAACTTATGGAAAACTGGGTTCAGGATAATAACATCCGAATTCCCAAGGGAGAAGGGTATCGCTATTTGATCCGTATGTATCCAAATAAACCTTGGATTAGATAGTGCAAAGCGTAAAGCTCAAAGCTTAAATCGTAAAGCGTGAGATTTAAACTAAATTTATTTTTTAAAGAAGCATCATTATTCGCCGCCACCATGGCGGTCGGTATTTGGACCGCCCATAAATACGCCTTAATGCCGGAAGTAATTCAACTGCCGGAGATTAAATTTTCCGTTTGGGATGCGATATTTCTTCTTGCTCTTATCTTATTCTTTGTTTTCGCCCCTAGACATCAAAGAATGGCTAATTTCTTTTTCAGATTCTTTCTGATTCTTATCGTATTTGTCGGCGCGCAAATAGTTGCCGGAACAATTGTAAATCCTCCGACGGATTTGTTTATCGCTCTCGGAGCGGTCTTGGTTTTTATATTTTTAAGAAATATCCTAGTTCATAATTTGGGAGTGATAATCGGAATTGCCGGTGTGGCCTCAATATTTGGACTGGCTTTGTCTCCGAAAATAGCTCTGCTTTTGCTTGTAGTTCTGTCTTTTTATGACATCCTGTCTGTTTATGTGACTAAACATATGATTACTATGGCCAGAAATATGATAAAAAGCGGAGCGCCTTTTGGATTTATCGTTCCATCCGAAGGAGGAAGTTTTTTTCAGGATAAGCGCGAGGCTCAAGCAGGGTTGGGCGAGCAATTCATGATTCTTGGTTCCGGCGATGTGGGGTTGCCGCTAATTCTGGCCTGCTCTCTTGCCGGGCTTTATATTAATCAGGCCATTGTGGTGGCGCTGTTCTCTCTTGCCGGATTGTTGCTTACACATCTGATTTTCGTTAATCAAAAAGTCAGGAAACCTATGGCGGCCTTGCCTCCTATCGCCACTATGGCGATAATAGGATATCTTGTGTCTTTACTTATGTAAAGACAAATCCTAAGCACGAAATCCTAAATCCTAAATCCTAAACAAACTCAAATGACCCAAATCCCAAACAATAAAATAGTTTTAAAAATTGGAATTTTGGATTTAAGTATTATTTAGAGTTTAGAAATTAGAATTTAAGATTTTAAGAATAATGAAATTAACTTTTTATGGCGGAGCAAAATCGGTAACCGGCGCGAATTATCTTCTTGAAGAAGGATGTTTGCGCATTATTGTTGATTGCGGATTGTATCAGGGCTCAAAATATGCCACGGAATTGAATTACGAAAAATTTCCCTACGATCCCGGAACGGTTAATTTTGTTTTTTTGAGCCATAGCCACACGGATCATATTGGTCGACTGCCAAAACTTTACAAGGAGGGATTCAGGGGGCAGATAATAGCGTCCAAGCCGACATTAGATCTTGCTAAGAAGGCCCTGCCCGATAATTATGACCTGATGAAAAGCGAAGCCGAACGCGACGGGCTCCCTCTTCTGTATGAACTTCAGGATATTGAAAAGACATGGTCTTTGGCGAAGGGGTGGGATTATGAAAAAAAAATAGAGCTTGGGAATAATGTCTCCGCGGTTTTACACGACGCGGGCCATATTCTCGGGTCAACTATTATCGAGATTAATTTTGGCAATCAAAAGATATATTTCACCGGCGACTTGGGCAATCCGCCGACTCCGCTTTTGAATCCGCCGTATTTTCCGGAAGACGCCGATTTTATAGTTACCGAATCGGCTTACGGGAGTCGTATCCACGAAGACCGCGCTTATAGGAAGGAAATTCTCCAGGATATAATAGTGGGGACTATAAACCGAGGCGGAGTTCTGATGATTCCGTCCTTCGCGATGGAAAGAACTCAGGAGCTTCTCTATGAATTGAATGATATGGTAGAACACAAGAAAATACCGCGTGTTCCGGTTTTTGTTGATTCTCCTTTAGCCATTAATCTGACCGAGGTTTATAAAAAATATCCCGATTATTTTAATAAACAAACAAGATACATAATTGATTCCGGCGATGATATTTTTCATTTTCTCGGCCTTTCGTTCACCCGGACAAGCGAAGAATCCAAAAAAATAAATGATATTCCCGCGCCGAAGATAATTATAGCCGGTTCAGGCATGTCTATCGGGGGCAGAATTTTGCATCACGAAAGACGCTATCTTTCCGATCCGAAATCGTCCATTTTATTTGTGGGCTATCAGGTTGAGGGCTCTCTGGGCAGAAGAATATTGGATGGCGAAAAAGAAGTTTCCATTTTTGGAGAGAAGATTCGGGTCAATTGCCGCGTCAAAGCCATTGGCGGTTATTCGGCTCATGCCGACCAAAAGATGCTTATGCGCTGGATAGGGACGGCGAATACTCAATCCAAGCTTAAAAAAGTGTTCATTGTTCAAGGAGAGGAAAACTCCGCCCAAGCTCTCGCCGATAAAATCCGAGAAGATCTCGGGATAGAAGCGATTGCCCCCGCCTCCGGCAATAGTTTTGAATTATAATCAACCTCTTTAAGTTTATTAAAAAATTGATTATCATATAAATATATGAACGACAACAAAGGAACATTAAACTTGCCTGCCTCAAAATTGCCACAGGAAGAAGAACCCAAGGGAGATTTTCGCTCATCGCTTCACTGGAGGGTTTTGAGGATTTTGTCCGAACTGATTGAGGGATGGCAGTTTTTGGCGGATTTCAAGATGACGGTTAGCTTGTTTGGTTCAGCCAGATTCCAGCCGGGAGAGAAATGGTATGAGGAAGCGCGGGAACTCGGTTCAATGTTGGCTCGGGAAGGATTTTCAGTGGTTACCGGCGGCGGACCGGGTATTATGCAAGCCGGAAATCAAGGAGCGGTTGAAGCAAATGGGGAATCAATAGGGCTGAATATCCAGTTGCCGCTTGAGCAAAGAATTAATCCTTATGTTAAAAAAAGCACCGCTTTCCATTATTTCTTTGTCAGAAAATTAATGCTTTCATATTCGGCCCGCGCCTACGTATTTTTCCCGGGAGGATTCGGAACACTGGACGAGGTCTTTGAGATCCTAACCCTTATTCAGACAAAGAAGATATCCCATGAAATTCCAATTGTGCTGGTGGGAAAAGAATTTTGGAGTCCGATTCAAAAATGGCTTAGCGAAGACATTTTTCAGAAGTTTCAAGCCGTAGATAAAGAAGATCTGGACTTATTTACCATAGTTGACTCGGCCGAGGAGGCCTTTAAAATAGTCAAAAATGCTCCCCCTCGCGAGGATTTCTTCTATTGACTTTTTAGGAAATTTTCAGTAAGATAGTTAGTATCTATATAAAATTATGTCCGATTTCAAATTAGGAAATATAATTATACCTGAAGAATTACCTCTCGTTGCGCTTAAAAATACCGTTCTTTTCCCGAAAGTCGTGATTCCGTTGATAGTGCAGAGGCCCAAATCCATAGGAGCGCTTGATCATGCCATGACTCGCGACCACTTGGTATTTTTTGTCACTCAAAAGAACATAGAAGACAATGTGAGGCGCAATGATTTATTCACCGTAGGCACCATAGGCAGAATCGTGTCTGTTTTTAAGATGCCCGACGGCTCTTCAAAAATAGATGTTGAAGGGTTAACCAGGGCTAGAATAATCAATTTCACGAGCGAAACTCCGTTTTTTAAGATTAAAGCGGAACCGTTCTCTCTTATGGTAAGGAATGGTCTTGAGGAAAAGGCATTTTTAAGACGCGCCACGGAACAGTTCAAAACGGTGTCGGAAGCCCGCTCTTTTCCGACTATATTGCCGGAGATCATTTATATGATGATGCAGCTTAAAGATACCGAACAGATAATCAGCTTAATGACGGTTAATATGAACATGGCCATTGAGGATCAGCAAAGGATTTTAGAGCTGGAATCGTCCACAGACGCCCTCCGGGAACTTAATATTGGCCTTATCCGGGAGCTTGAAATAATGGAAGCGGAGAAGAGCGTGACTAAAGAAACGAAAAAGCAGATAGGCAAGATGCAAAAAGAACTTTTTCTGCGCGAACAGCTTAAGAGTATTGAAAAAGAACTTGGTGTTGAGGACGAAAAGGGAGAGATGGATATTCTTAAATCAAAAATAATGGCAGCCGGTATGCCGAAAGATGTTCATGAAAAAGCGATTAAAGAACTGGGCCGTCTGGGTAAAATGCCGTCTTTTAATCCCGAAGTTTCATATTTAAGAACTTATCTTGACTGGTTAGTTGAGCTTCCCTGGTCTAAAAAAACAAAGGAAAAAATTAATCTTAAGGAAGCGGAGAAGATATTAAATGAAGATCATTTTGGTCTTAATAAAGTGAAAGAAAGAGTGCTGGAATTCTTGGCCGTCCAGAAGCAAGTAGGCAAACTCAAAGGGCCGATTTTATGTTTTGTCGGTCCGCCCGGTACCGGTAAGACCTCCATCGGCCAATCAATAGCCAGAGCTTTAGGCAGGAAATTTATCCGGGTATCATTGGGAGGTCTGAGGGATGAAGCGGAGATCAGAGGACACAGAAGGACTTATGTCGGCGCTTTGCCCGGCAGAATAGTGCAAGGCGTGCACAGCACAAAGGTAAAAAATCCTGTTTTCATGCTGGATGAAATAGACAAAGTGGGTATGGATTTCAGAGGTGATCCGTCCGCGGCTTTGCTTGAAGCGCTTGATCCTCAACAGAATCATGCGTTCTCCGACCATTATCTTGAGGTACCCTTTGATTTGTCGGATGTGATGTTTATTACTACGGCTAACGTGCTGGATACCATTCCTCCCGCCTTAAGAGACCGCCTTGAAATAATTGAATTTCCGGGGTATTCGGAAGAGGAAAAATTTAGAATTGCCAAGAACTTTTTATTGCCAAAACTCTATAAAGACCATGGCTTGAAGAAAAAATCGCTTGTTTTCCAAGATGTGGCGTTAATTGATGTAGTCAGTAAGCATACCAGAGAAGCGGGTGTCAGGGATCTTGAAAGACAATTAGCGACTATTATGAGAAAAGTTACCAGAAAATTAGTTGAATCCCCGTCCACAAAACAAATAACTGTCACCAAAGACGCCATTCATAAATATTTAGGTCCGATTAAATACACTCATCAACTTGCCGAAACAAAGGACGAAGTCGGAATCGTAACCGGTCTCGGCTGGACGCCCGTGGGCGGAGAGGTTTTTTCCATTGAAGTTACCAGGATGCCCGGAAGGGGCAAACTTCTGCTTACCGGCCGGCTTGGTTTAGTAATGCGCGAATCGGCCCAGGCGGCTTTAAGTTTTGCCAGAACCTATGCTGCTAAAAAAGGGATTAAAGAAGACATGGATAAGTCCGATATTCATATTCATATCCCATCTGGCGCCATCAAAAAAGACGGTCCTTCCGCCGGCGTTGCCATCACGACCGCTCTCATATCCCTTCTGCTCAATAAGCCGGCTAGAAAAGAGGTTGCCATGACCGGAGAGGTGACTTTAAGAGGCAAGGTGCTTGAAATAGGCGGGATTAAGGAGAAAATACTTGCCGCGCACAGAGCCGGAATAAAAACCGTTGTCATGCCGATAGAAAATAAAAAGGATTTAGAGGATATCCCAAAAGAAGTTAGAAAAGATCTCAAATTTGTTTTTGCAAAAACAATAGACGATATTCTCAAAACGGCTCTAAAGATCTAAAGGCGAAAGCCACAACACTTTTTCCATCCAGTCCTCGTCTTTATCACTCACCTCAAGACGTCTGTAAAGAGTTACCGAAATAACAGGTATCCCTCGCTTGCTTCCCCCGCTAAGGCGGGGGCGCTCGACCTGTTATTTTGGACTCTTTAATGTCCGTCTTTTCGGTTCATGATTTGACTGCGGGTATGTAAAAAGTGTTGTGGCTTTCGCCTTATTTTTTCATAGCGAAGCCCCTCCCCATTTTTAACCATTTGGTTTCAAGGAGAACATAATGCTTAAATTAATTGATAATTCGGTTAATAATGAATTTTGGTCGCGTAAGCAGGAATGGATAACAAAATTCATAGCCGAATTGAGATTAATTTAAGCATTTGTCCGATCTCGGAGTGGGCTCACGCGTCGCCGTGATAACGGCGACAATAAGCGGGAACTCTGTAGAAGACCGGAGGTCGTAACCAACAAGTTGAAAATGGGAGGGATGAGTGAGAAGCAAA
>Ga0180007_10005705_pt1 | contig 12450 bp, 10 predicted proteins | sample MM_PC_MetaG_FD_121122 | JGI IMG/M metagenome (GOLD analysis project Ga0180007, IMG submission 121122) | Groundwater microbial communities from the Aspo Hard Rock Laboratory (HRL) deep subsurface site, Sweden - MM_PC_MetaG | ecosystem: Environmental > Aquatic > Deep subsurface > Groundwater...
ACTCCTATTGGTGAATTAGAAAGGATGACCCAATTTTCAAAGATATCCCGGATAATTTCACCGCTCCAGAAGTTCATGGCTGGGCGGTTCTTCATGTCCCAGATCAATACGAGGTTATTGCTGATTCTGGTTATGTCCAAGCCATCAAGCACAAGACCAAACTGATTTATGGCAAACAGTTTCACGCCGAAATTAAGGCTTCATATAATCAAGGCGTGCCTTTTATTAAGAATTTTCTAGAATTAGCTCTAGCCTAGCAAAAATCAGGTAAATAAGAAGCCCAAGAAAAACTCAGGCTGAGAATCACAAACCATGCTCAAGTCGAGTTGACGCCAGCTCCCTCGAGTGCCCGCTTCAAATCATGGTTGTCTTGCCATAATTGATTATTAATTCTTTAAAAGTGACTATTAAACTAGAAAAATTCGGGACTAATCTAATTTCAAGGCCCACTGGAAAAGAGGCCTATCTTGCGTTTAGATCCAAACTTGAAAAAATACCCGAGAATGAAGAGGTGGTTATTGACTTTCAAGGTGTCTTTGTTTTAACACCATCCTGGGCAGACGAGTTTATAACACCAATACAAAAGAGGTTTAAGAAAAGAGTGCGACTATTAAATACCGAAAATCCTTCTGTTGAGGCAACGCTGGAAACACTCAAAAAAGCAAAGGAAGCTAAAGGAAAAGACACAGACTAATGTCGGAATCAACAATTTTTTGTTCAGATAGCACTCAATTCCCTGCAACTATCTGAACATTTGTTCGGATAGTATCTAGTTGTCTAAAATGATAAAAATTGATTCTATAATTAATAATAAAAATGTCAGAAGAAAGACGCATAGGCCAAATGAGAGAACAAATGAGCTTTAAAAGAAACAGCCTTGAAAGACTAGAAAGAAAAAATGGTCCTTTAGCAAAAAGAAGACCGTTAGAGTATCAAACATACTTAAAGGACAGTGGAATAATCGATAAAGAATTTTTTCCAGAGAGTTTAAGTATCGATCAATTACAAGAAGTATTGGTTCCCGATCATGCAAGTTCAGAAAAGACTGATTCTGGATATATATTTACATTAAACTCGGGTGGGAAAATTAAGGTTGAAACAGACAAAGATTCAATTGTTGATAGTATAAATTTTTTCTACGGTAACTACGGCGGGAAAATAGATGAAGAAATAGTAGCAAATAGATTTATTTCGATTCTCGAAGGTCAGGAAAGCCTAGACCTAGTATTCAAGAAAAATGATTATTATCAACAAGAACAAGAAGTTCAGGAAAGAATAAATTCTTCAAGAAGAGCGGTCGATATCCCTCAAATAGAAGAATCAGATGTAGCTGAAAACTTTAGAGATGGAGTTCTTTTAGTGCCGGATATGCATGGGGATATGGAAAGACATAATTTTGCTACAAGCATTATTGATAGTGGAAAAATTGACTGGTTTGCCATGGAAATGCTCCCTCACAAAAAACAAGAGGCTGTGGATGCTTTTATAAATATGCCTGAAGATAGCCGGGAATATGATGATGCAAAACAAGAGCTTCTCTTATACTATTCAAAAAATTGGGAAGATAAACACGGGGACATTTCTTCACCAGAAGAAAACCCATATTTTCAAATATTGAAGTCTTGCAAGAAGAACAAGATCCAGGTAAAAGCAATGGATGTCGATTCGAATTATTACAGAAAAAATCTACGATCAAATGATCTAGTGATTGGAACTAGAAACCTTGCTTGGGCAAATCAAGTCCCAGAAAATGGAAATGGGATTGTATTTGGAGGGAGAGCTCATTTTGAGATGGACGCAGGGATTAATGTGCAAGATTTCTTGGTAGACAAAAGAAAAGATATCAGCATTGTCAAGTTTAAAGATTAATCAACAAGCTAAATCTCTAGTAAAAGATAGAATACGCCAACTATGAAAAGCTGAAGCTTGAGTGCATGTGCTACGAAATAGTTTGTCTAAGTTCAAATATCAATCAAGGTGGCCAAAAATTAGTAGAGCATGCTATCAAAAAATGCCAAGAAGAAAACATTCCAAAACTCTGGTGCTGGAGCATGAAAAGCTACAACGCCAAGGGCTTCTACGAGAAAATGAAATTCAGTGAAACTTACTTGCTCAAAAAGCAAGGTTTTGGAGAGGATTGTTACTTCTTTGGTCGTGTCATTGACACAAATTGACAGCCCAAAAATAAAACCCCCATGTCTTCCCCGCTCCCTCTCTGGAGCGGATTTTTATTACTTCTCTTTTATACTCCACCTTGCTAAAATAGACACATGAACAAAAAACGCATCAAATTAGCTCTCATTGACGGCAATGCTCTCATTCACCGCGGCTTTCACGCTCTCCCCCCTTTAACGACTAGCCAAGGAGAACTGGTCAATGCCGTCTATGGTTTCACTATGATTCTTCTTAAGGCCCTCGAAGAACTCAAACCGACTCATATCGCGGTTACTTTTGACCGTAAAGGCAAGACCTTCCGTCACAAAATGTACAAAGACTACAAAGCCAGAAGAGAAGCCGCTCCAAATGAGCTTTACAAGCAAATCCCCCGTGTCCAAGAGATTGTCACAGCCTTCAACATGCCTATTTATTCCATGAAGGGCTATGAGGCTGATGATTTCATTGGCACCTTATCTAAAACTTGTCATGTGCCCAATGTCATTGTCACTGGTGATAACGACGCTCTTCAGCTTGTAGATGACGATACCCAAGTTTATACTCTCAGACGAGGCTTTAAAGACACTATTATTTACGATGAAAAAAAAGTTGAAAATAAATTCAATGGCCTCAAGCCAGACCAACTTATAGATTACAAAGGCTTGGCTGGAGATTCTTCTGACAATATCCCTGGAGTCCAAGGTGTCGGAGAAAAAACAGCCATTAAACTCTTGCTTAAATTTGGCACCCTAGAAAAGCTTTATGAGGCGATCAAGCAACCAGACTTTGCCGACAAGAACAAAAAACAAAAACTCATTCGACCCAAAACACTAGAAACTCTTCTAGCTCAAGAAAAACAAGCTTTTTTGTCAAAAAAGCTTGGCACTATTGTGACTGATATGAAGGTTAACTTCAATCTGGCCGACGCCGAACTCAAAGACTTTGATATTGATAAAGTAGTGAAGCTCTTCCAAGAACTAGAATTCAGGAACTTACTCAACAAAATTCCTGAACCCAGGCAAATTAAAGCTGGCCCCACCGCTCAAGCCTCCCTGTTTGACAAGAAGAAAGTGGCCGAGAAGTTCTCCCTCCAAGATAAATGCCAAACTCACGGCGTCAAATATCATCTTTTAGAAGACCACCAAGAGATCAGAACTTTCTTGGACAAACTTGCCAAGACCAAAACCTTTGCCGTTGATACAGAAACCACCAGTTTACGCCCACTGGAAGCCAAGCTCATAGGCATTTCCTTCGCCCTTAAAGAGAAAGAAGCATACTATTTGGCCAATTTCTTGGATCTCCCGGCTGATCTGCAAAAACAAACCAAAGATATCCTCGAAAACAAAAATATCAAGAAAATTGCGCACAATTTCAAATATGACTACATCATTTTCAAAAATCACGGCATCAATCTTCAAAATGTCTGGTTTGACACCATGGTGGCCTCATATCTACTTGAATCAAACTCCAGAAGACACAGCCTTGACGACTTAGCCTTCAAAGAATTTTCATATAAAATGGTCTCTTTTTCCGATCTAGTCGGCACTGGCAAAGACAAAAAGGATATCACTGAGGTAAACAAGGAAAAACTGGCTTTTTATGCCTCCGAGGACGCCGACATGACTCTGAAACTCAACCATCTTTTCATTGATCGCTTCAAAGAAGAGAAGAAGTTAGAGAAGCTTTTCTTTGACATCGAGATGCCTTTGGTTATAGTTCTGTCTGAAATGGAGATAGCAGGAATTAAAGTCGATAAGAAAAAGTTAGAGAAGCTCTCCAAGGAGTTTGGTCAGTACATTGTCGATCTGACACAGCAAATTTATGAACTCGCTGGAACGAAAGCCTTCAATATCAATTCTACTCAACAGCTGTCCGAAATTCTCTTCAAGACTCTCAAAATCCCAGTCAAAGGTCTCAAAAAAACCCAGAAAGGTGTTTCGACCGCAGCCTCAGAGCTGGCCAAGATTCGTCAAGCTCACCCCATTGTCACTCTGATAGAACAATACAGAGAGCTAGCCAAACTCCAAAACACCTATGTCGATACTTTACCCAAGCTTGTTAACAACAAAACCGGTCGCATTCACACCAGCTTCAATCAAACTATTACTGCTACCGGACGTCTGTCCTCATCTGACCCCAACCTGCAGAATATTCCAATACGATCAAAATTTGGCACCAAGATTAGAGAAGCTTTTGTTGCTGACAAGGACCAGAAGCTGATCTCGGCTGACTATAGCCAGATTGACCTCAGAGTGGTCGCCTCAATTTCCAAGGACCCGGAAATGACCAAGGCCTTTAAAAACGGTGAAGACATTCATGGTCGCACCGCCGCTTTGGTTTTTGGCAAGAAACAGTCAGAAGTGAGCAAAAAAGAAAGAAACTTTGCCAAAACTATTAATTTTGGCGTGCTTTACGGCATGAGCGCCTTTGGGCTCTCACAAACTTTAAACATTGCCCCAGCTGACGCCCAAGAGTATATTGATACCTACTACCAAAAACATCCCGGCATCAAAGAATATGCCGACAAGACCATTGCTTTTGCCAGAAAAAACGGCTATGTTGAAACTCTGGTGGGCAGAAGACGCTATTTACCCGAGCTTCAGTCAAGTACTGGCCCACTAGTCAAAGCCGGAGAAAGAATTGCCATCAATATGCCGGTTCAAGGCACATCAGCTGACATCATCAAAATTGCCATGAACAATATTTACCAAGAAATGATAGACAAGAAGCTACCTCTCAAAATGCTTCTTCAGATTCACGATGAACTTATCTTCGAAGTTCCCCAGAAAGAAGTTGCCGCCATGTCCAAACTGGTTCAAAAGAGAATGGAAGAAGCTTTCACGCTCAACGTCCCCCTCAAAGTCGAAGTTTGCAGCGGAGACAATTGGGGAGAATTGAAATAGATAACACCGCACAGTCAAAGTTATGATTTATTTTCTCTACGGACAAGACCAATATCAAATTAGCAAAAAAGTCGAGGTTCTGAAAGAAAACTTCATCAGCAATAACCCCCATGGCAAGTTGAATCTAATTGGCCTTGATGAAGAAAACTTCAATCTAGACAAAGCCAGAGAAGCCTTGGCTTCCAAGCCTTTTTTTGGTCAAAGCAAGCTTGTGATTTTCAGAAACATTCTCCCAAGTCTCAAAAAAGAAGAACACGAGACTATGATCAAGCTCATTGCTCTTGTTGAGTCCAACACAACAGCTATTTTTTGGGAAACAGAGATCAAAGGCCAAAGCAAAATCGTCAAAAATCTCAAGAAAGAGGCCAAAACTTTCAAAGCTGACCCTCTTAAACCTTGGGAGCTAAAAGACTATGCCAACAAAAAACTTCTAGAATTTTCTCTAGAAGCCTCTAGCCAAATTGTAGATACTTTGACCTTTAAAACCGGTCCGGACCTCTTCCGTCTTGAAAGCGAGATCAAAAAACTGTCTGATTACAAAAAATCAGACCGAGTATTAACCAAAGAGGACTTGGATCTATTGGTAAACTCAGAAGTTGAAGAAAGTATCTTTGATTTTGTCGAAAATATTGCCAAAAAGAAAAAGGGCGCCGCTCTCTTGTTTCTCAAAGAAGAAATGCAGAAAGGTACCAAAGCTCCATATCTAGTTTCGATGATCTCCTATCAGTTTCGCAATATGCTAATCCTCAAGGATTTAGCCGAAACTAACCTCCCAGAAAATCAGTTGGCCAGTAAAGCTGCTCTTCACCCCTTTGTGATCAAAAAAACCATGGCCCTCATAACCCATTTTTCTCTACCGGAACTCAAATCTATTTATCGTCAAATTCTAATTCTTGACTTAGAAACAAAAACAAAAGCTGAGCCATTCGCCGCCATCGAAAACTTTGTTCTCAATATATAAAAAATAGGGACGCGCCAGTGGCGCGTCCCGACAAAGAATTTTATTTGAGCCAAAAATCTATTTTTTGCTTTTGACTTTCTTGACTTCTTTCTTCTCAACCTTGTTAAGCAAAGCAGTTATTCGAGATTTGCCACGAGCTGCAGTATTTTTCTTGATCACTCCAGTTCTAGCGGCTTTATCAATGGCTTTGTAAACCTGAGGTAGAAGTTTCTGAGCTTCGGCTTTCTTACCTTCCGCGATAAGTTCACGAGTCTGCTTCAAAAGACCGCGCATAGTTACTTTACGCTTCAAATTTCTTTTGGCTCTGACCTTGCTTTGTTTCAGAGATTTTTTGGCTGATTTCTTGATTGGCACGATAAAAGAATTTAAATATATTTATGAAGAGACAATATCATTTTGTAGGACAGAAGTCAAGTTGATCCTAATCAATCATCAGTATTTGTTGTCCAACAGTATTCAAATCTAACTCCGCAAGCTTCACGGCATTATCAAGCTCAAAGTCACCAACCTTAGTTCGCTCAAGCTTTATTAAATGAGCCCCAACTCCAAGCTGTTTGCCAATATCATGGGCCAAACTCCTAATATATGTTCCGGATCCACAAGCGACTCTTAGCTTAACTTCGGGATACTGTCCTTCCTTCACATTCAGAATCTCTGTTTCGTGAATCGTGACCGGCGCCTTCTCTCTTTTGATGCTAATTCCCTTTCTGGCCAAATCATATAACTTCTGGCCTTTGACCTTCTTGGCCGAAAACATAGGTGGCTCTTGAAGGATGTCTCCCTGGAAAGTTTTGAGAATTTCTTCTAGTTGCTCCGCTTTAACTTCAATGTCTTGCTCTTGACCCTTATCTTCAACTACTTTTCCTTCCAGATCATAAGTATCTGTTTCTTGGCCAAATTTGATGGTCGCAATATATTCTTTGTCATGTTGCCTGAGACTTTCTGACAATTTGGTGGCTTTGCGACCAATCAAGCAAACCAGCAACCCTTCAGCAAATGGATCCAATGTCCCGGTATGACCAATTTTTCTGATGCTCGTAATCTTTCTTAGCTCATCGACCACATCGTGTGAAGTCATTTTGGAAGGCTTGTTGACCAGAAGGATTCCTTCGACTATCTGTGACATGTGTTTTGCTTTAGTTTAAACAACTGCTATTTATCTTTTAGGTCTGACTCCATAGCTTCAAGCTCTTTCATTTTATCACGAATTTCGGCCGCTCGTTCAAATTCTAGATTTCGAGCCGCTAACTCCATCTGCTCATCTAGATGTTTGAGCGTCTTCTTTAGATTCTCTCTTGAAATCTCGACCTTTCTGGGCTTGGGTTTGGCTTCTTCTTTTTCTCCGGCCAAACGATCTTTGGAAATTTCTTTCTTGATAGAGGTGGGCGTAATCTTGTGTTTTTTGTTGTATTTTTCTTGAACCTCACGCCTTCTCTCTACTTCACCCAGAGCCGCTTTCATCGACTTGGTGATCTCATCAGCGTACATAATGACCCGACCATGCTCATGTCTAGCAGCTCGACCCATAGTCTGAACTAAGGAAGTTCTAGAGCGCAAGAAACCTTCTTTATCAGCATCCATGATGGCCACAAGAGAAACTTCCGGCAAATCTAGACCTTCTCGCAACAAATTAATCCCGACCAAAACATCATACTTGCCCGTTCGCAGTTCTCGTAAAATCTCTAGTCTCTCTAGAGTATCTATTTCGCTGTGTAAATATTGCACCTTGACCCCCAACTCACTCAAATATTCTGTTAGATCTTCTGAAAGTCTCTTGGTTAAGGTGGTAACCAGCACTCTCTCACCTTTCTTGACCCTGAGTTGAATTTCTTCCATGAGATCATCAATTTGATTTTCTGTCGGTCTAATATCAACCTCGGGATCCAGTAGTCCGGTAGGACGGACCAACTGTTCGGCCACCTGTTTGCTAATGCTGAGTTCAAATTTCTCTGGAGTCGCCGAGACAAACACAACCTGATTCAGCTTCTCCTCAAATTCTTCAAAATTAAGCGGTCTATTATCTAGGGCCGAAGGCAATCTAAAGCCATAGTCAACCAAGTTCTCTTTTCTGGCCCGATCGCCAAAATACATGCCCCGAACCTGAGGAATGGTAATATGAGACTCATCAATAAACATAAGGAAATCTTTGGGAAAATAGTCAATAAGAGTAGAAGGTGGCTCACCAGCTCGTCGTCCTTCAAAATATCGAGAATAATTCTCGATCCCCGAGCAAAAGCCGGTTGTCTCCAGAAGCTCAAGATCGTAACTAGTCCTCTCTTCCAGTCTCTGAGCTTCCAGAAGCTTATCTTGCCGTCGCAGCTCTTCTAATCTAGTCTTGAGCTCCGTTTTTATCTGCGGAATCGCGTCTACAACGGCCTTCTCAGAAATAGCATAATGAGTCGCTGGAAAAACTGTCAGTTCCCCAAAAGTATGTGTCACCAAGTTAGTCAGCGGATCAATTTCTTCAATAGACTCAATCTCCCGACCAAAAAAAGAAAATCTAAAAGCTTTCTCGGCATAGGCGGGGAAAATTTCTAGAAGATCACCCTTAACCCTGAAAGTTCCTCGGTGAAAATCGATATCATTTCTTTGGTATTGAATCCTGACCAAATCTCTTAAAACCTCGTCAAGAGCCTTTTTCTCTCCCTTCTTGAAATGAATACTCTCTTCTCTGTATCTGACTGGAGGACCAAGGCCATAAATACATGATACCGAAGCCACAATAATCACATCTCGCCGCGTCAGCAGCGAAGAAGTGGCGGCATGTCTAAGTCTATCGATCTCGTCATTGATCTGTGTTTCTTTGGCAATATAGGTATCAGATCCGGGCAAATATGATTCTGGCTGATAATAATCATAATAAGAAACAAAATAATCAACAGAATTCTCGGGAAAGAACTGTCTAAACTCAGCTGCCAACTGAGCCGCCAAGGTTTTGTTGTGCGACAAAACGAGAGTCGAACGCCCCAATTTCTCTATCATGTTGGCCATGGTGAAGGTCTTTCCAGAGCCGGTGACACCCAGAAGTGTCTGAAAATCGTAATTCTTGTTGATGCCAGCCGTCAACTTCTCAATGGCTTGTGGTTGATCACCGGTCGGTTTAAATTTTGAAACAAGATCAAATTTCATGTTTATAAAAATTAGAAGTCCTAGAAGACCTACCCCTCCCTCCTCCCGAGTCCGAACAAATGTTGCACGGTTGTTTGGACTCGGGAGGAGGGAGGGGTAGGTCTTCGACAATCTATATAGCTTAACAATACATTAATAATTATAGTCGAGTCTCGCTTTTCCCAAAAGCCTTTTTGAAAGCCAAAGGGTATGATAATATTGAGAAGCAATTACAAGACAATCTCTCATCTATGCTTTCATATATCAAAGGCAACGTCCTCGCAAAAACTCAAGACTTCGCCATCATCAAGACCAAAGAAGACGTAGGCTACAAAGTCCGCCTCAAGCCTATTGATTTTTCTTGTCTCAAGGAGAAAGAAGATCTAGAACTTTACCTCTATTCTCACATCAAAGAGGATGCCTTTGATCTGTTTGGCTTCAAGACACTAGAGGAGTTATCCTTTTTTGAGACTATCATTTCTATCTCAGGCGTTGGTCCCAAGACTGGCCTGGCAATTTTGTGCCTGGGTTCAACTTCCGATATCAAACAAGCCATCCAAAACAAAGACACTTCTTATCTGACCAAGGTTTCTGGTATTGGAGGCAAAACCGCTAGTCGAGTTATCCTAGAACTTCAGGGTCAACTGGCTACAGATATCCTTGGTGACAACAGCATTGACGAGAAAGAAGACGCATTATGCGCTCTCCTGGAATTGGGGTACAGAAAAAACGAGGCCCTCAAGGCTTTGTCCAAGGTGAAATCAAGCACCCCAGAAGAGCAAGTCAAAGAAGCTCTGAGCAATCTCTAAACAACTATGGACTTTCATATCGTTACCGATTTATCACAGCAACAGCTCAATTTCATTCAGAAGAATCCTCATTCTTCTTTTTTGAATGCCCCTGAATGGCAAAAATTTCAGGCCTCTCTTAATCGTAAAACTTTTATTGCTTCCATAGAAGAACAAGGACAAATTATTCTTCTCGCCCTGATCATCAAACTCGACCTTCCCCTCAACAAATCATACTTTTATTCTCCGCATGCTCCTCTAATAGAAGATTCTCTGGCAACAGACAAAAAGAAAGAACTTCTCAGCTCATATTTCAAGAACATTCGCAGTCTAGCGCAAAAAGAGAAGGCCATCTTCTATCGCCTCGATCCTAGAATAGAGACTTCCTCCAAGACGGGAAAAGAGCTCAAAGAAATTTTTTCCAACCTGTCTCTAGCCCAGGCTAGAAAAGAAGTTCAACCCCAAGAAACTCTCTTACTTGATCTTCAAAAAGATGAAGAAGCCCTCCTGAAAGAGATGCACTCCAAAACACGCTACAATATCAGACTTTCCAAGCGTAAAGGAGTGACCATCAGACAGTCTCAGAACCCCAAAGATATCAATATTTTTTACAAAATTGCCATAGAAACCAAGCTTCGTGACCAATTTGGCATTCACAGCAAAGATTATTACCAGAAACAACTGCAAGCTTTCACTCAAGACAATGCAGCTTCTCTCTTCATTGCTGAGCTCAAAGGTCAGCCACTTGCAGCAAACATTGTTTTCTTTGATCAAGATACCGCTACGTATCTTCATGGCGCCTCCTCAAACCTTCAGCGAAACGTCATGGCTCCTCATCTTCTTCAATGGGCCCAAATTAGAGCCGCTCAAACAAGAGGTCTGAAGACCTACGATTTTTGGGGTATCACTCAGAGTCAAGATCCCAAACACCCTTGGCAAGGCATTACTCGTTTCAAAAAAGGCTTTGGGGGCCAAGAAATCAGCTATCTGGGAGCATTTGACTTTATTATCAGTCCATTTTGGTATAAAATATATAATACCTTCAGTAAATAAAAACAAAAACTCATGCCCAATCCAAACGAAGGCCCCAAACCCCAAGAAAGCATAAAGGAAGACAAGAGCGAAGACTCTTCAAAGGCCACTATCCCTGAGCAAAAGACACCAGAAGATAAGCCAAAAACTACTGCAACAACTCCACCCAAGAAAAAATCCAAAGTTCTCTACTACATTCTGGGCGGCTGCGGTGGTTGTCTTGTCCTTCTCCTTATAGGCTTGGTGATAGCCTGGCTAGTCGCTGGGGCCACCATGCGATCTTGGTTTGATGGCAGTAGCACTGATCAGGTTGATGAAATCGTCAAAGAAGCCGAAAAGAAAGCTTTGGAAACAGAAAAAGAAGCTAAAGAGAAAGCCGAAAAAGCTCTAGAAGAGGCCAAGAAAGAAGCTGACAAGAACAAGAAGGAAGCAGAAGAGAACAAAGACAGCGATGTTTACAACCTGAAAGTTGACGCCCAAGTTGGTATTACTGATAACGTGGGCCACTTCACTCCCAAATCTACTTTCCGTTCTGACGTTGACAACGTTTCCATCCTAGTCGATATCAAAGGAGCTAAGCCACAAACTCAAGTGACTGTTGAATGGTATGACCCTTTTGGCAGCCCTGTTGAAGTCCAAACTGAAGCCGTTGGCAGCAAAAGTGAAATTGACTTCCTTTATCTCACGACCATGGTAGGATTGACCCCTGGCACCAATGAATATGTCGTTCTTGTTGGTGGTCTGGAAATGAAAACTGGTACTTTTGAGGTCGAACAAGCTCCGACTCAAAACATGTCTCCCACTTCACTCGATCCTACCACTTACAATTACGAACCTCTTTTCATCTGGCCAGAAGAATTCTTTTTTGACTGGGCCACTTACGATATTGATGGCGATGGCTATGAAGAAGGTTGTATTCTGACCAAAAATGGAGACAATGAAGAATATCATGTCTTTGTTCTTGACTGGAACCCCAACTCTGGCCTGTACACAAAAGTCTATGACAACACCTACGAATACCCCACCACCAGAATCATGCTCAAGGATTGGGGCGGAGACAGCCAGAAGGATTTTGTCCTGGTTCACACCGAAAATTCAGGTGACGCTTCAGCTATTATTTACGAAAATGGTTCTTACGTCATGACTAGTCAATAATCTCAATTTTTATGGGGGCATTCTTTGAGAATGCCCCCATTTTTTTCCCATGGAAAACAATCCCTACACCAACGATTTCTATGCTCAAGAAGCCAAAAGACACGGTCTCCGGGCCCGTTCTGTTTTTAAGCTTCTAGAAATCCAGAAGAAATACAAAATCGCCAAAAAAGGTGACGCTATCCTAGATCTTGGAGCCGCTCCGGGTAGCTTCTTGGAGTTCCTCTCCAAAATAGTTGGGCCACAAGGATCAGTTGTTGGTGTTGACCTCAAGACAATCAAGCCTTTTAAAAGAAGTAATATTGTTCTTGTTCAAGGTGATATTATGGACCCCAAACTAGGCCTCCAAGAT
>Ga0180007_10005706_pt1 | contig 12448 bp, 13 predicted proteins | sample MM_PC_MetaG_FD_121122 | JGI IMG/M metagenome (GOLD analysis project Ga0180007, IMG submission 121122) | Groundwater microbial communities from the Aspo Hard Rock Laboratory (HRL) deep subsurface site, Sweden - MM_PC_MetaG | ecosystem: Environmental > Aquatic > Deep subsurface > Groundwater...
CGTTGTGGCCCAGGAACCGATGCACGGCCAGCCCGCCCTTCAGGTAGCACTCTGTCGATACGTCGCCGTCCCGAGCCCGCAGAGTTACCGTTCCCGCGATCCACTTCCCGTTCGTCTTCATCGGATAGCCTCCCCAGGGATGGGCCGTAGCCGGGCGGCCGTCTTCACCCGGATGGTCCGGCCCGTGGCGCAGTTCGTGGCGTGCCAGCCTCCGAGTACCGCCTTGTAGTATGGTACCACCGTCACGAGCTTGCCGCTCACGCGGGCCATGTAGCGCCGACCGAGTACAACGTCAGACTTCTTCACTTCGTACCCCCTGTGTAGCACGGTTCGCCTTTCGTGATCCCGTAAACGACCGCCCCTGTCTTTGCACATTCAGCGCGGACTCGGCCGTTGCGTGACCCGTAGAATGCACAGTTGAAGCAGCACACAGTAGGCGGCAATGGCCCCGGTTTCTCCGCCTTCCCGCCGAGAGCCTTCCACAACCGCGCCTGATTCCGTGGTGATGTGCGGGTTCTCATTCTGTCCTTCCCTCGTTGCAGATTGCGAAGAGGCTCTTCCCACAGTACGGGCAAAACGACATCCGGTTCTCCGCGGGCGTCCCGTTCGTAATCTCGAATGTGCTCCCGCAGTCTGTTTCCCATACGCCGTCATCGCTCTCGGTCCATGTGCATTGCCCGGCATCAGACTTCTTCACTTCGCCCTCCTACTCGGGAATGGTGACGAACTTGCCAAGCGTCTCAGAGTAATAGGCGGCTACGGGATTCTCACGCGCCGCTTCGGCCTGCTCCGCCTGTTCCTGCCGATAGGCGACGACCCTCTCAAGCCGATCTTCTTCCCCCCTTGCCGCCCGCTCCGCCATGCGGAACGCGTGCGCCAGGGACCGGCAGAACGTCCCCGCGTGGTAGTCGGTTTCCAGTTCGTCCTTCCAGTGGCTCAGCCTGAAGTCGATCACGGTGACCCTGATCGAGCCGTCGGTTTCGTCCGGCGGGTTCGTATAGAGGTCGATGATCTGCTCCGAGTTCGGTCCCTTGACGTATCGCCAGACCTGGCCGCAGTTATGTGGAACCGGCCGCCAGCCGTTCTTTTCGAGTTTCACCATTGCGTTCTTGAGATTCAGTCCGTGTCTCAGGGTCCCCATCTCGCTCCTCCTTGGGTTGCCTCATTCAGTGTCCGCCTCCTGATCCTGCTCCGCCGTCCGTAGCTCGTCACGCGCGTCCCGCAAATAGTCATCCAGGTTGCGTATTATCACGTGGACTCCCTCCGCGCACGCTTCTGACGAAATCCTCTCCCCGATAGAGTGCAGCTCCGCGTCAGTAGTATCTGTCGTGATGCCGAGGGCGTTGGCGTCGCCACCGTCTAGCCAGTCACAGGCGTCAACCGCACAAACGGTATCGCCATCACATCCCCCCGCTAGCTGCTCGGCCCCCTCCTCGGCAACAGCCGCGTCGGCATCCAGCTTGCCGATCCAGTTAGACCCATCCCATTCGACCGACGCGCCGTCGAGCACGCGCTGCGCGATCGGGGCAATCTCGGCCATAAGCTCATTTGCGGCAGCCGCAGTCAGACACGGGATGCCCCAGCGTCGCACGACGCCGTGCCAGACGGGCGCGGGTACGGCATTGCCGATCTCGGCGTTGTAGTCTGCCGAGAGCTCGCCCGTTTCCAGGTCGAGCTCCAGATGACAGTCCTGGGGCTGTGTCTGCCTGGAATAATGGCAGTACAGCGCGGCAACGTCCGTCTCGTCCAGTTTTGTGATCCATACCTCGGTCCGTTCCATCTCGCCCTCCTCTGTGTGGGTTGCAGACGTATCACTAGACCGTCAGGGGAGCGCGCGCGCTTGACCGCACCGCCCGGAACGCGTTGATATAGGCATCCTCTACTGCGATCTGTTCATCGGTCAGAGCAATCTCTGCGGGCGGTTCCCACCGATCATCATAGGAATCGAGTCTCCGGGTGGCGTCCGCCGACGGCTGTAGTCTGCGGGTCGTTGGATTGTACAAATGATATAGGCCGCCCAGGTCCGCACGCTGTGCGCGGCGTCGCTGAGTCAGGGCAACGGCTAGGTTCCATGCAGCGCATTCGGTCTCGGTAGCCGGTCGCACGGTGTACCATGTGTCGATGTGAGCGTACACGTCAACGTCCTCTCCGTGCCATTGGGCAGGCCGAGTCGATACGACAACGAATATGCCGTGCTGTCTCGTCTGCCACGTATCCCCGGTATCCAGGCAGAGCGCCGTTGTTCTGATTTCCGTGGTTTCGGTTCTGGCCTCCATCTCGGCTCTCCTCAGATCAGGCCCATTTCCAGTCGACGGCTTCGCATCCGCTTTGGCACCCCGCGGGGGAGTGCCGGATCTCGAATCCGGCTACTCCGCTCCGAGTCCGGGTGGATCACACCCTCGCCCGGCGGTCCCGGAGTGTCGGCCCCTCGCCGTGATCCAGCGCGGCACACTCCCCTGGGGCGCTTAGGCTATCTCAATTACGTCACCCGTATATCCGAGGCCGCTATTCCCGCGGCTTCGCGGGAACTCATCCCGCACATTGGCCTCGTCCCGCACCACCAGAAGACCCAGCTCTTCCGGCGTTCCGGGGATCCACCGCACAATGTCCTCGTCCAGAACGAGGACGCTGGTTCCGCGGCCGTCCCAAGACGTATCGAGATACGCCGAGGCGGGCTTCCCGTTCCACCTGTACCTGGCGTGCGCTTTGTTTCCGGTTCTGACCCTCATCTCGCCCTCCTCGTTTGGGTTGCCTCATCGGTGACCGGGCACCCATCCCGGCCAGACGGGGCCGAAGCCCCGTTTCGGCTTAGATGGCCCATTCGGGCGATGACGACATTCGGATCAATGGTCCGGCAATTTCTCCCTGGAATCTACGCCAGGCAAGCCGACCCTCGCTATCCAATATCATCGTCGATTCATTCGGGTTGTCTCGCTCCGTTCGCCACGTGCTTGTATCGAACACCGGGCAATTGCGCGCTCCCATACTCACGAATTCCTGCCCCGCGAAGCGCCAGCCAATCAGGTCATTCCGTTCCATCTCGCTCCTCCTGTTTCGGTTGCCTCATTCAGCGCCGGGGCACCCATCCCCGGCAGACGCCCCGAAGGGCGTTTCGGCTTAGGCCGTCTCCGCTGCTGTGCGAAGCTCCAAGGCCCGGAGCCGTTTCCGCTCCGCCGATGCTAGGTGCGCGGCGTAGGCGTTCGGCGCGTTCATGGATCCGAGCCTCCCGTCCGTGCACTCGGCCGTCCGGTCCATCTCTGCCGCGTAGGCATCATTCGTCGCGGCCTGCTGTTCCAGCTCGGCCGCCTGCCGCAACATCTCGTTCCTGGCCATTGCTCCTCCTGCGTGTGGGTTACTTGCCACGGCAATCGCCGTAGCATACGGTGCTGCACTTCGGGCAGATCGGGGCCAGCGACGCTACTACCGGATCGCTGTCGACCTGGACCGGCTCCGGCACCCGGAACCCCTTGGCCGCCTCGCGCAACTCGCGGACGATCTCACTGTCTGCGGCGGCGGGCAGGTACTCCCAATGGATCCCGGTCAGGCCGGAGGTTGTATCCAGATCGCTGCCCGGCTCCACGCGGACTCCGTAGTATCCGGGGTCGCCCTCGATGTAGGTCCGGCCGTTGATCTCGATCTCTCTCATCTCGCTCCTCCTGGTTTCGGTCCCCGTCCGGTCCATGTCTCTCTCCCATCTCCTACCTATAGTATAACCCCGGCTAGGCAATATGTCAAGAAAAAAGTGATGCCGTTTTAAGGCCCCCAGCGGCCACAAAACGACCTTTTTGAGATTCCGGCCTCCACGGAATCCGCCCGAAAACGAAAAGGGCCGGGGAATGACCCCGACCCCTTACGCTGGAACATTACCCCGAGAGAGACGCGTCCGTTGGTCCCGCGGGGAGCAGATCAATCGTTAGCAATCCCAGGCGCGGTTATTGTTACGTTATCAATCCTGCCCGGCTACCACTTGCTGGCGCTCAAAAGCTTCGCCTTCACCCGATCATCGGCATTCATTCCCGTCCGGAAGGCGAGCACTGCCCGGCCCCCCTTCACCTCCAGACCATCCTCGAACCCCTCATAGGCTCCCGGCGCGATCTGATTCCCCATGGCCGAGACCGTTGCACCGGCGCCCGCGCATACAGTGTCAATCGAAGAGTCGGGAATCTTCGTCAGCGCCCATGCGCCCAGAATGAACGCGCCCGTCACGATCTTCTCCCACTTGCTGGACCCGCCAGAAATCAATGCCTTCAGGATCTTCATTGCGGTGTTGATCATTGCAAGCATCTTATTACCTCCCTTCCCACAGCGTCGGCTTGTCGCCCCGCTGGCGGACCGATGCGTGGATGATGCCCCTTCTCGGATAGTACCCGACGTTTGCGAATCCGACGGCGATACAATGCTGAGCAGCCTCAAGCGTGGCCATCTCCGGAGGGACGATAACGTCTGCCGCCTCACCCCGCAGATGGTCGCTGTCCTCAGACCCGCCGATTTCCTCGTTATGTTTCGCGCACCGGAAGCCGCAAGCCAAGGTGATAGGGATTCCGAGCCGTGACCGGAGATCTTGCAGCCGCTCCCACAACGCGGGCATGACGATCACCGCGTGGCCGCAACAGTCCTTCCCGTGGCATTCGCCTTCGTAAAGCTGGAAGTTTTTTGTCAACTGCACCGCATTCCGCTTGTACCCTTCGATCATGCTGGTACCTCCAGAACTATCAATGAACCTTCGTAGTACCCGATTGTAGAACCCATCACGCTATCAAGCTCCGCCTTCTCCTTGATTGGAGTCGAGAGCAATGCAGCGTCCGCATAGGTTCCTGCTGGAATTGATACATAGTAAATAGCCCCGCCAACAGTTAGGCCGACACGGAACATCTGATGTTTGTTGGCATAGTCCTTGTCGTACAATTCTGCATTGTTGAAATCAATCCTCGGCGCTCCGCTCACGAAGAACTTCTTTGCCGTCTTTGTACTGTCCCACGTCGTCCAGGGGTTGAAGAACCAGATCAGTTTCCGGCCCGTCGGGACTACGAAGTTCGCGGCTAGAACCGTATCCCCGTCGTTGAACGTATCGGCCACAATGATCCTCGGGTGTTCCTCCATCAGATACCCGCGGGTGATCGTCGTCCCCTGCTCATTCACTGTACTCCAACGCTGAGTGTCTCCGCGGACGTTGCCTTCCTGCGCGACGGCCCCTTGCAGATTCGCCCTGCCCGCTCTTCCTGCTTCGAGGCGGCCGTAAATGTCGGCCATTCGGGAGCTGAGCCTTCCACGGACATTCGCGATTTTCAACCGCTGGATTCCGCAACGCTCCACGTCCCAGTCCCGGCCGATTATTCGGATCGACTCGTTGATGTCCTGGGATTCGTCTATCACGCGGACCGTGTCGCCCATGTTGAAGTTCTCTGCGGGCCAGCGGTGCGGGTTGATCCAGTTGAGCGCGGCGGCCGACAGATCGTAAGAGAGTTCCAGGGTCCCGGCCGTCAGAATCTCGGCGTAGGCTTCTCTGCGGAGCCGGTTGGCCGTCCGGTCCGCGGTGAATTCCTCTGGACATGCACCCCCCTCTGTTACGAGAACCGAATCAACGTAGAAGTCGCTGTTGGTAGCCCCTTCCTGGACGATACGAATTTCGCAAGCGGCGTTCTCTGGAACGATCCCTTCGAGCAAGAGTTGAATCCATCCCGTAGCCGTCGTCTTGAGCTTGTTATTCTCGGGCGGCCAGTAACGAGTGGGCGCGCCGTCCTTCACCTCCAGGCGGCAGGTGCCGGAGACAACGTAGACCCAGACCGCAAGAGAATACTGGTGCCCGACCTCAAAGGTGATCGCCTGATAGATGCCTTCATTCACGGCGGTCGTTTCAATCTGCGCGCTATGCGACCCCTGTTTGATGTAGTCGGTATTCGTATTGCGCGTGACCGTTACCAATCCGGCGTTAGTCTTTGTCCAATCGTCGCAAGCGTCCGCAGCCGTGCAGTACATGACGCCGTTGAGAATCAGGTTCTCGACAGAGGGATAATCCGCGGGGAAGATCTGCTCAACGACTCCGCCAGTCACTTCGGCAGACGCGTGGGCGATATGAGTGAGACCGGTGCCCGTGGCATTGGAGCAGATTCGAACCAGATCGCCAGCGACCGCGCCCGCCGTCGCCAGGTTCGTCGCTGTCGTCAAGGAATGGCTCGCCGTACCCGTGGCACTCGCCGTGATTGCATAACCGTTTCCCGCTAACGCGCCTGTATCGAAATAGACGTAGTCGCCGACGTGGGAACCGTCACTCGGGATGCAGTACGGATCGACCGTAATTGTAACCGTCGAGACGGTCAGCACTCCGAGTTGACTGCGGGCGATTGTGAGCGGTGGGTCTCCGCCTCCGAGCGGGACGATTCGGGAACAGAACGATTCACCGGCGGCCTTGCGCCCGATCTCGGTGATGTTCTTCCCGATCCGCAGGACCACGTTTCCGGCCGTGCCGCGGGTGCCGAGGTAGACAACCTTCGAATTGGAGTCGAACCAGATCTCTTTCGTCGGATCGTTAGCATCGCGGATCTTCCTGAGCGCGCCGAGAACCGTGTCATAGGAAAAGTCAACGTCTATCAATGCGGTGGGCCATCCGCTCTTCGCCCATCCAGTTCCCGACAGGACTTCGGTAGCAATTACCCCGGCCGATGCCTGAATATACGGACCCTTGAACCGATAGATCCGGCGGCTCAGATCCTCGATGCCCCAGTGAACGCAGTGGAGGGACCGCGTGCGTCTGCCATGTTCGTCGCGGCCGACTGTGATATCGAGGACTCGGAACGCGTCCCAGATCAAGGCGTCCGTGAGATGTACCATACAGATTGTCGTACGATAGGCGATATCGGCCCAGGCCGGGGAGTCGGCGGCTACCACAACGTCAAGCGTCCACGGCCCGTCCGTCTCCTCTGAGACCGTTGCGGAGATTACGTCAGAGCCCCAGTTCAGAAGCCGAGTGCGCGTCGTAACATCACGATCCCACAATTCAAGACGCCAGCGCATATCAGATCCACCGTTTGTGATAGCTCGTGAGAATCGAGGCCGTATCCTGTACGACGAACAGGACGCCAGAGCCGCGAGATAGAACCGGGGAACGGCTTGTGTAATAGAGATTGGACGTTTGATCGGACCGGAGGCCCGCCTTCGTTATGAGTTCGCAAGTCTGCTTCTCGCAGTCGATGATAAGCGTTTCCCCTTCATCCAGGCAGAGGATAGGCGGGCCTGCGGCAGAGACCCGATCGAAGCGGAAGATGGAAACCTCGACCTCCAAGTCATCGTCGTATCCGTAGAGCCTGCGGGCGTCGGTAGCGTCAAGCGCCTTGTTCCAGATCGAAGCGCGCCGGAGCCAGCCGCAAGGAGCGAGGACAAGCCGGGTCGGTGCGAGGTTCATCGGCCCGAGACCTGACGTTGAAATCTGTCTTGCGTCACCATCTATCCCTTGCGCCCATACGTAGGTTTTCCCATCTGCGCCCAAGTCCCCACCCGCGGAGAACGCCGCGCAGGCGACGATACGCCCGCTTGCGGGAAGATCCAGACGGTAGCCGCCTATCGGTTCAGTCGTTACGGACTTCAACTGTGCCGCCGCGTGATAGCCAGCTTGTCCCCTGGTGCGCCCGAGAATACCCGCCTCGGTCCACGCGGGAGCCGACTCTTTGCTTGCGAATTGGATTACGAGTTCGTTCATGTAGGCCGCGCTGGCGTTGTCCAGGTAGGCGACTGGCACCCGGTCCATGCCGCAGGTTGCAACTTCGGTAGCCGGGTCGAAGGCCCAGGCGGAGACGAAATCCACGAGCAGGGAAGAATGGTCCGGGTTCGCGCCCGTAGTCGGCTCCACCACAAGCGCCTGACTCTCGGATACCTCCACGCAGACCTTGTCCCGGATTACGCGGGTCTGGATCTTCTTGCTAACGGTAGCGCCAGCGTACTCTTCAAGGGCGATCAGGCAAACGTCGTCGATGACGATACCCAGGTCTGCCGAGTCGCCGTAGAATGACAGGTCCAGAGTAGTGCCGAGCATCTTGATCGGCATGGAGAACCGCCGCCAACGATCGGACGAGATCCCGCAGCCGAGGCCGTCTTCATCTCCCGTATGGCCGCCCCATGGCTGCGACGGCGTAGCACCATCAAGACCAACGTAGACGCGGCCCGTTCCGGCCTCGCCGCGCTTCGCCCAGAACGAGAACAGGTAATAGGCCCCGTTGGTCAGACCCGTGATTTGATCGTGCCAGAGCGGATCAGCCGATCCGGTCGATATGAATGCTTGCGACTGATCTGTCGCCCATGCACAAGTGTTCTTCCCGCCCGTAGGGGAACAATCCGACGCCGGATCAAGATGATTCCAGCCATCTCCCAGGAACGGAGTTCCCGCGCCCGCGAATGAAGCGAATCCCCCGTTCGTGATAAGGTTCTGCATCAGGGACACGTTGTCGATCCTCACTGTTCCCGCGGCCGCCGACGCCTCAGCATAGACCCCGAAGGCTTCAGTAGTCGCCGGCCGGAATATGCCCTCAACGTACATCCATTCAGTTGCCGTAGCGCGCCCGTCTCCGTTACTCACCCACCATCCACCCGTAGCACCGTATGCGCGAACGTCTACGTTCCCCTTCACCCATCCCGCCAAGCGGTAGTCAACACCGGAAGTCAGGCCCGGCTGGTTCGCCGACTGGATAGCATGCGACGATCCCGTATCGGCCACAGCCTTCACGCACCGCGCCCCAAACAACCCCGGCGATTCCTTCGTCACCGTCGAACCGGTCCACGCCTGCCAGCTAGCTGCATCGTCCTCCATGTCCCAATCAGTTATCAACTCGTTCGCCAACTTCGGCCCGTAAAGGTGCGCCGTCACCGCCGCCCCGTAAATGTCCAGCCACTTGAGCAAACTAGCCGAGTCGGCGAAGTTGCTCCACGCGCACAAATCATGTCCCACAAGCCGCCACTTATTCGTCGCATGGCTCTGTGCCGGGCCCCGGATTTCAATGATCGGGAATGACGGCCCCGTGCCCGTCGGCAGTACACGCCATGTCGGCTCAGTAGTTCCATTCCACCCGTCAACCGTCGGCGCGCAAGCGACCGCGTAGGCTTCCCGGCAGATCAACTCAAGCGTGAACGTCCCCGCCACGGCCACTTCCCGCGGCGAGTAGGGAACCACCGTCAGCATCACCGCCAAGACTCGCCAGTATCGGGCCGGGCTGTTATCGGATCTCACCTCAAGCCGCCCCCAGCGTTCCACGTCGTACAGGTGCCGCATCACGAACGCCGGGTCCACCATCGTCAGGGACCGGAGCGCGGAAACCTTCGCCACGTAGTCCGACGGCGTGCTCCCGTTGATTACGCCCGAGATCGTCAAGCCCTTTGTACCGTGACTTCGCCCTAGCGGCATCTGCCCGTCACGCCCGTAGAGCGGCCGCGCATCCCCGGCAATCTGCGGGAAGCCCAGGTGCCCATCAATCTGAAGGCACTCCGCCCCGCACACGGTTCTCAGATCCGCACCATTCAAGATCACGCTTGCATTCATCGGCTCGTCCCCGCCGCCATAAGTTCATCTTCTACAACGTCACCACCGGCCGCAACCGTCGCCGGAGAAGTGCCGCCCCGGTAACGTGCGCCCGCACGCATAAGCTGAAGCCCCTCATCCACCATCATTCGGAGCGAGTTCGTATTGAGCGAGATCGTATTCAGCACCCCGACAAGCACGTTTGCCTGGACCTCCGTGATTCCGACCGTAGCCCGATAGGATACCGACGTTGGACCAGCGCCTTCGCCCGCTTCGGCAACTTCGTCCGACAGAGAATCGAGGCTCAGGATAAGCGCCCTTGCGTCTTCCGCACTCATCCCAGAGGCGGCCAGCATATCCCAGAATGCTTTATCACTCTTCCACTGGTAGTAAGTCTCCGGTCGCTGCGGATCGTATTTACCAGGTGCTCCACGTGCGAGCGCGCCAAGCGCATCACGACGCCACTGTTCCAGGTCTACGCCCTCGGGAATCATAAAGCCAAGATCTGCGGCCGCGTCCGTGAGATCCTCTATTTTCTGAGCCGGGTCCTCGACATCGTAGACCGCCCACCTATCGTTGAGTAGCTCCATCGCCCCGCTGTAGGTGTCCGCAGAATAGGCGGCCTCCATCATCGCATCGGCCATTTTCGCGATTGCAGAACGCAAGGCTTCCGGGCCGCCTGCCGCAGTGTAGTCAATCCCCGTGATTGCCTTAATAAAATCGTAGGCTTCCACTGTAGCTTCGGAATAGAGTCCCGGTTTTATAGCCCCGCCGCGGTATTGCGTGCGTAGGCGGAACTGAGCGGCCCGGAGTTTCGCAAGCTCTGTCCCGGTCATTGTCCCCGCGGCGGCTTCAATCCAGTCCTTCATGGCCTTCGTATTCGCCTCGATCGCCCGCTTTCGCTCTTCTTCTTTCTTGCGCGCACGTTCCGATGCCCCGGTAATCGAATCAAGCGCTGAGCCCAAGAAACCAAGGGCAGCGCCCCATGCGCTAGCGGATAGGAACGCAGTAAGACTCGGCGCGCCGCCTTCGGTACTCAGTTGTGCAACTTTCCTGCGCAACGAGTCAAGAACCGACAATAGAACAGTGTCCAGCGCGTTCCCGGCGTCAAGCGCCTTTTCCGCAACCATCCCGAGCGCGCCGCCGACAAACGTCAGATTGTCAATCGCTCCACGTGCGTTCATCTCCAGGATCGTCGCAATACGCTGAGTCTGGACATACTCCGGTGTCGGCCCGCCAGGCGTCGGAACCTGGTAGGTAGGCTCGGGCAGCGTTCCTGCTTTCGCAATCAATCGGTCGAGCTCAGCGTCCCAGAACTCTATCGTCAGCTTGTCGCGTACGCGTTGCTGTTGCATGGCAAAGTGCTGCGCCCTGCTGACAGTCATAATGCCGAGAGTCTCAATCTCCATGAGTTCTCTGCTATGCTCCGCGGCGGCCCTATATGCGTCCTCTCGCTTCTGTGTTATCTCGGAAATGCGCGCGGATTCCTGGTCAGCCGCTAGATCCGCGGCCCGCCTCTCTTTCTCAAGCCGGTCAAAGGTTTCCAACATTGCTTTGCGCTGGGCTTCCCCCATCATGGCAAGCTTTGTCTCGAACTCCTCGAACGTCTTGACTCCAATCTCACCCATTTGCTCGGCATAGATGTTCCAGTCTTCCATCACGCCGCGGAGAGTCATGTGATTTTCATGTAGCCACGCGGTGAGTAGCACCTTGGCCGTCATGCTGGCGCGGCCCTCCAGCGCCGTAAACACTGCGTCGTACTGAGCCGCAAGATCAAGAGCTAGCGTAGGAGATATGGTAACGGCCTCGCGGATCATGTTCTCGAGCTCAGCGCGTTTCTCTTTCAGGTCCTCTGCTCCGGTAACTGCCGGGGTCATTCCGAACGGTCCGGGCATCGGCACGTTGCGTGTTGCTCCAACAGTCCGCATGATGTTTGCATATTCCCTGACGATTCGGATCTCTTCGTCGCGGATCCGCTTCTGGAATACCTCGCTATCTTTTGCCTTGTCTCCGAGTTCATCCATGAGACCCGATAAAATCGCAATCTCCCGACGGATCAACTGAGTCTTCCCGGCGAAGAGCTCGAACGTCCAATCGGCCAGCGCCTTGAGTGGTGTCTGCATCTTGGTGCCAACTGAGATAAGATCCTGATTCATAGCGTTCCAAGCCAACTGCCACTTGACCCCCATGCCCTCCATCATCTTCGCGTTCGCGCGTTCAACAAGCCCCAGGTTAGTAGCAACGTATTCCGTGTTCTCCGCGAACTGGCCTGCCATCTTGCCAGCGACATTCAGGATCGGAAGTAATGCGCGGCTCTCGGGGAAGAGGGCGGCAAGCGCGGCTTCATTGTCGCCCAGCTTCTCATTGAGATAGGCCAGATATCCGGCGAGGCCCTTTTCTTGGAGTGCAAGCGCACCAAACTCAACGCCGAGCCGCTTGGCCGCGTCGATCTGATCCGTTGTCGGCCGGAGCATCGTCATGAAGATAGCCCGGAGTCCCGTCGCCGCACGGTTGGCCTCGATGCCTCCCTGCGTCAGCGTTGCCATCACCCCAACCATATCCTCGAGCTTCAGGTTGAGCGCCGCTCCGTAGGGGATGAACGTCCCGAGCGTGGATTGGAAATCCTCGAAACGCATCTTGCCACGGACCACTCCAGCGAACAGCATATCGGCGGCAATACCCGCCTTCGATGCGCCCCACTGGAACGCATTCAGAACCGTTGTCAATCCATCAACGGCCCTGTCAGTCTGAGTTACCGCAGCCACAGCCAGCTTTGCCGATTGTTCGATGAAGCCAATGGACGCCCCGGCTTTGATTCCCGCCGAGATTGCCTGATAGAGTGACTCCGTGAGATTCTTGAGCTTATCGGGGACCATCGTGGACAACTGGACAAGGGCAGTACTGAGACCCTGGACATCTTCAACCGCCGTATCCAGGAGCGTGGAG
>Ga0180007_10005707_pt1 | contig 12448 bp, 12 predicted proteins | sample MM_PC_MetaG_FD_121122 | JGI IMG/M metagenome (GOLD analysis project Ga0180007, IMG submission 121122) | Groundwater microbial communities from the Aspo Hard Rock Laboratory (HRL) deep subsurface site, Sweden - MM_PC_MetaG | ecosystem: Environmental > Aquatic > Deep subsurface > Groundwater...
CTCACACTTCTCTTATATTTCATCACTCCACATCTCAGATCATTTTAGCGCTAACTTCACTTTTTATATTTACATCTTCTGACAACATTTTCGCCATTTCATTTTTACTGGCTCTAAACTTACACCTGCTCATAGACGAAGCAGAAGTACTGTTTAACAAGAACAACGCCAACTCCTCTCTCAAACACCTTCAAAACTGGCTTTTTGCCAGACTGCCAATTCAACTTCCCTTAAAATATCTAAAACACTATGTGTACTTTTTTCTCATTCTCAATCTTGCTTTCTTTCTACTTCTAATAAAATCAGCCATATGAACAACGAAATTTCCAAACTTCTAGACCAAACTAAACAATCTCTTTCTATTGCTGGCATAGAACTTTTAGACGATATAAAAATAATTTTAAAAAGATTTGAAAACAACAACAACATTCATGATTACTCTTTTCTGGTTGCTCCCGCAGCTAAAACTTATGAAGGCTACTTAAAACACTTCTTTCTAAAAATTAATCTTATTGATAAACGCGCCTACAATGGCGACCGCTTTCGAGTCGGTAAAGCCTTAAATCCATCTCTGCGTTACAAACACTTTTCTATTTATCAAAAAATGTCAGACATGGACGAAAAAGGTGAAGAATTAGCAGAAATTCTTTGGGATGCCTGGAAAAGAGGCCGTAATCAAATCTTTCATTACTTTCCCAACAACCTAAAAAAACTAACCAAAGACCAGGCTATAGAAAGAATAAAACAAATTCTTCAAGCCATTATAGCCTCATCAAAATTTTTGGAAAAAAACAAATACTAATCTTTGTTTCCCAAAGCATTGCGATCTTGTATATAAGTCGTTAAACCAACACAAGCACCAGTAACCAGCAAAGATCCAACAAAACCAGAAATAGTATCTCCCATCATACGCCCTCTTGCAACAGGAAGCCCTAACAAACCAAGCCCTAAAGATAGACCACCACTAAGATCAACAACAACATCAATTACTCTTCCAACCCTACCTAATTCTACTCTCTCAACGTTTTTCCGTCTTTCTCTCCAATAAAAATCTATCATCTCGTCCCTGGCCACTCTCCCCACTATTCTTGCATCACAAACAATTCTTCTTTTTAGTTCTACATCTCTTAATTCTAGCATACCTAGCATAAACCTTTCTTCTTAAAACCTGTAATACTTACTATTATAATCCAATCTCCAAATTTATACAACCAAATAATCTCAATACTCCAAAATTTTCACAATTAAATATTATGTTAAAATAATTTCCATGTCAGCAAAAAAAATTATCATTAACCAAGATCTATGCATTGGCTGTAATACTTGTGTAGCCATTGACCCTGACAATTTTAAATTAGATCAAAAAACATTCACCGCCAAAACGAAGTCCACCTCTGGTGGATCATTAACAACCAAAAAAACCGAAGAGGCTATTTCCTCTTGCCCAATCAACGCCATATCTATACAATAAACCCATGACCAAAAAAACAAAATATAAAAAAATAAGTACCTCTTCGGTTATCTTTTTCTCCTTACTCCTAACCATTAGCTCTTTTTATTCCGGAATAAGCTATTACAAAAACAAAACAGGAGCAATTCAGGGTGAAAGTGCAACAAATGTTTTTTCACCCGAAAAGTCAAACAAACCAGAGTTTCAGTTTTTCGTTATGAGTTTTTGCCCATATGGAAACCAAATCGAAGATGTAATCAGACCAATTGTCGATCTTCTTGGAAACCAAGCAAATATAAAACCACAATACATTTTTGACAAAATCGGTGATTTAGACAACCACTGCAAAAACAACTCCGGTGATCCAAATCAATGCTCGGATTATGTCAAAAATGGTTATTTCAAAGATGAATCGGAATGCCAAACAACTATTGCCAATAATCTAAAAAATTGTCTTGATACCAACAGTTACATAAAAACCGAGGACGGTTCCTACTATAGCGCCCTTCATGGCCGATCAGAGGCTAACCAAAACATACGCGAAATCTGTGCGTGGAATCAAACAGAAGACAAAATAAAATGGTGGGATTTTGTTGATAATGTAAACAAAAATTGCACCTATCAAAACGCAGATACATGCTGGGAAGAACAAGCCAAGCAAACCGGTTTTGATACTAACAAAATCACCGATTGTTTTAACAAAGACGCTATTGCTCTTATTGAAAAAGAATTGGAGCAAACCGGTAAATATAATGTTTCGGGTTCACCAACTCTTTTAATAAATGGCATTAATTTCCCACCCGAATCTGCTTACACTCAAGATGGCAAAGGTTCCATCAAAATCGACAAAAAAGTCATCAAACAAGAAGAATACAGAACCCCGAATACAATAAAAGAAGCAATTTGCGCTGCTTTTAAAAAAGCACCAAAAGAATGCAAAGAAATCCTGGAAAACATTGACCAATCTGCCTCAGCCACCGGCGGTTGCTAAAAAATGACCAAGCTCAATTCTCATCAACTTCGCGCCAGCAAAGTAGGGGATTCTAAAAAAAAACAAAATTCCATTCCCCGCAACCCAATTGTATTAGTTTTAGATAATATTCTTGACACTTACAACATTGGTTCTTTTTTCAGATTAGCCGACGCTATTGCCGCCCAAAAAATCTATCTTTGCGGCAAAATAACCACTCCACCAAACATAACAATCCCTCGCGCTTCTATAGGTACATGGAAATGGATCCAATGGAAACAAATAAACTCTACCAAAAAGTGTATAAAACAACTCAAAAAAAATAATTACCAAATTATTGCCTGCGAACAATCGAAAAAAAGCATTCCATATACAAAAGTCAATTACAAATTCCCCATAGCAATTCTGGTAGGCAATGAATCTACCGGCATATCAAAAAAACTCTTAAACCAAGTTGACAAAATAGTAGAAATACCAATGCATGGTATAAACAAGTCTCTAAACGTTCTCATTGCCGCCGCTATTATCAGCTACAATAGTTTAGAAAGAACAGAGCAATAACCAATTTTCTCCTTTATTTAGGCCTTTTTTTTGATATATTTTGATATCATTATTCCTACTGTTTTTCACCTGTTTTTACGCTGTTTTTGCTTCTTGTAAAGCTAAAATCTACTTGCTATTATTAATATATAACTCAAATATATTATTTTCCCTTATTTTTGGAAAATTTGAGATTCATTTTAATTTTTTTTGAATTTAAATATTCGAATTTGCATTAGTCACGTTTGACGTGATTTAGAATTTAGGAATTTTTAATTCTTAATTAAATTAGACTATGTCTTCAGCAACAAAACAATACACCGGCAAACAAATAATCGTCCTTGAAGGACTTCAACCGGTCAGAAAAAGACCGGCTATGTATATTGGTTCAACCGATTCCAGTGGGTTACATCATTGTCTTACAGAAATTATAGATAACTCAATTGACGAAGCCCTAGCCGGCTTTGCCAAAAATATCTGGGTAATTATTCACAAAGACAACTCCGCCACAATAGCGGACGATGGTCGTGGAATCCCTATAGACATCATGCCTAAATACAAAAAACCGGCTATAGAAGTTATACTCACTACCCTCCATTCCGGCGGAAAATTCGAAGGAACTGCTTATAAAGTTTCTGGCGGTCTACATGGTGTTGGTGCCGCCTGTGTCAACGCTCTTTCAACCCAATTTAGAGCCGAAGTAAGAAGAGAAAATGAAATCCATTCCATTGAATTTTCAAAAGGAAAAATCACTCAAAAATTAACTCAAATTTCCAAAACCAAAATTGACAAACTAGAAAAAATCCTGCCAAAAAACACTGGCGGCACCACCATTACTTTTAAACCGGACCCGGGTATTTTTAAAGAAACTTTGGAATTCGACCGCAAAACTATTCTAAAATCACTCAAAGACCGAGCCTATCTCACATCAAAAATTTATTTCCATTTCTACGACGAACGAAACAATACTCAACAGCACTATTATTTTGAAGGTGGCATAATCTCCTTGATAAAAAACATCAATAAGAAAAAAAACACTCTTCATGAACCTATTTATTTACACGGACAATTAGATAGTATTGATGTCGAAGTGGCTATTCAATATAACGACTCTTTTAAAGAAAACATTGTTTCTTTTGTAAACATTATCAAAACCTCTGAAGGCGGAACCCATCTGGCTGGTTTTAAAAGCGCCTTAACCAGAACCATCAAAGAATATGCCAACAACAAAGATTTAATTAAAAACAAAAAAGACCAAATAACGGGAGATGATACCAGGGAAGGACTAACCACCATTATTTCCATCAAAATGCCAAGCAAGGATCTGCAATTTGAAGGACAGACCAAAGGAAAATTAGGTAACAGTGAAGTCCAACCAATCGTAGCCAAAATAGTCAGGCAGGAATTAAACACTTATTTTGAGGAACACCCCAATATAGCCCAAGCCATAATAGGTAAAACCTTATTGGCTATTAAAGTTCGCAAAGCCGCCAAAGCTGCCAAAGATGCTATCATGCGCAAAGGCGTTTTTGATTCTCTGGGACTCCCTGGTAAACTGGCTGATTGCCAATCCAAAGTTCCAGAAGAATGTGAACTATACATAGTTGAAGGAGATTCAGCCGGGGGTTCTGCCAAACAAGGCAGAGACCGCAAATTCCAAGCCATTTTACCCCTTTGGGGAAAAGCAATCAACACTGAAAACATGAGTTTGGATAAAATCGTCAATTCAAGCAAACTCAAAGATTTTATTATTGCTCTCGGCATGGGAATAGGGGAAACTGTTAATCAAAAAAAACTTCGCTATCATCGTATTATACTTATGTCCGACGCTGATGTTGATGGCGCTCATATCTCCACCCTGCTTTTAACTTTTCTATTTCGCCACCTGCCATCTACTATCGAAAATGGCCATGTCTATATTGCCATGCCTCCCTTGTACAAAATAAAACAGGGATCTAATTCAAAATATGTTTATACAGAAGAAGAAAAAAATGAATATACAAAAAAACTGGACCAAACGAAAAAAATCGATATCCAAAGATACAAAGGCTTGGGAGAAATGAATCCAACCCAACTCTGGAACACAACCATGAATCCCAAAAACAGACTTCTAAAAAAAATTACTATTACAGATGCTCAAAAAGCAGATGAAATCTTTCAGACATTAATGGGCTCAGAAGTCCCACCACGCAAAAAATTTATCACTTCCCACGCTCACTTAGCAACTCTGGATATTTAATCCACTTGTCACCCCGCCGTGGCGGGGTCTGGCGAAGCGTTAAAATAAACCATGTCAAACAACAAACCAACCAAATCAAACCCAATAGGAAAAATCATTGAAACAGACATAGTTCCGGAAATGGAAAAATCTTACCTTGATTACGCTATGAGCGTTATTGTTGCCCGCGCTTTACCCGATGTTCGCGATGGATTAAAACCGGTTCATCGACGCATTCTTTATGCCATGAACCAAATGAACCTAACTCCCGGCGGCAGATTTTCTAAGTCAGCCAAAGTTGTCGGAGAAGTTCTTGGCAAATATCATCCCCACGGAGACATGTCGGTTTATATGGCTATGGTTCGCATGGCTCAAGAATTTTCCCTCCGCTATCCCTTGGTAAAAGGCCAGGGAAACTTTGGCTCTATCGATGGTGATCCACCCGCCGCCATGAGATATACCGAAGCCAAAATGGCTAAAATCAGCAATGAAATGATTGCAGATATTAACAGAGAAACTGTTGACACCATAGACAACTTCGACGCTACCCTTCAAGAACCAACTGTCCTGCCAGCTAAAATACCAAATCTTTTGCTTAACGGCGCCGATGGTATTGCCGTAGGTATGGCCACTAAAATTCCACCACACAACCTTGGAGAAATTTGTGACGCTCTAAACTTTATTCTAAAAAACTGCCATCTGGAAAAAAAATCTACCGACCTCAACGACATCAAAAACCTTCTTCCAAAAAATCCCACTACTCGTGACTTAGTTTTAAAAGATATTTATAAATTAGAAAACCAAAAATTTCTCCTGGAAACCAAAAGTACAATTGACGAATTAACACAATTTGTTAAAGGACCGGATTTCCCTACGGCCGGAATTATCTACGGCAAAAACGGAATAATTGATATGTACAAAACCGGTCGTGGCAAATTTACAATACGTGGCAAAACCGATATTGAAGAAGTCAAAGGAAGATACCGCATCATTATTACTCAACTTCCTTATCAAGTTAACAAAGCCGACCTGGTCCAAAAAATAGCCCAACTGGTTAGAGACAAAAAAATTACCAGTATATCAGATCTTCGCGACGAATCAGATAGACGTGGAATCAGGGTTGTTATTGAAATAAAAAAAACCGGTCGCCCTAATTCCATTCTCAACAAAATTTACAAATTTACACCCCTGCAAAGCTCTTATTCAAGCAATATTATTGCTTTAGTCAACAGTACTCCACAAACCCTAAACCTACGCCAAATGTTATTACTCTTCTTGCGACATCGGGAAAATATTATTAGAAGAAGAACAATTTTTAATCTGAAAAACGCCGCCCTTAGATCTCACATTTTAAAAGGGTTAAAGATCGCGCTTGACCACTTAGACGCCATAATAAAAACCATCAGGTCTTCAGCTACAGTAGAAAAAGCCAAAGAAAATTTAATCAAAAAATTCAAACTTACAGATCTTCAAGCTATTGCCATTTTGGAAATGCAACTTCGCCGCTTAGCTGCTCTAGAAAGACAAAAAATCGAAGACGAGTTTACAGAAATTCAAAGAACAATTAATCAACTGACAGATATAATCACCAAAGCGGACAAAATGATCTCTATCCTCAAAAAGGAAAATAAAGAAATCAAAGAAAAATATGCCGATCCCCGTAAAAGTAAAATTTACATCAAAAATCTGGAAGATTTTAATGAAGAAGATTTAATCCCAAACGAAAAAACATTAGTAACCATAACTAAAACCGGCTACATCAAAAGAGTCTCCAAAAGTACATACAAAGCTCAAAGAAGAGGTGGAAAAGGAATCGTTGGTATGGCCACTAAAGAAGAAGATGAAATAGACACAATCATGTCAGTCAACACACATGACAACTTATTATTTTTTACTGACAAAGGAAAAGTATTCAAAATTAAAGTTTGGGAACTTCCAGAAAGCACCAGACAGGCCAAAGGACAGGCAGTTATTAATCTAATTAACATCAACCAAGGAGAAGCAGTGCAAGCAGTTTTGTCAATCAGCCAGAAAGAAGACCACAAATATATTATTCTGGCTACCAAAAAAGGCATTATCAAAAAAACACATATTAATCAATTTAAAAACATTCGCCAAAACGGACTCATAGCCATCAAGCTAGACCCAGACGATCAACTTTGTTGGGCACAAACCACCAACGGCAATAATCAGGTTTTTATGGTAACCCACAACGGCAAGTGTATCCGTTTTGATGAAACCGATGCCAGACCAATGGGGCGTCATACCAGAGGAGTAAGAGGAATTTTGCTCAAAAACACTGACCACCTTGTTAGCATGGATACAATTCCACTGAAAGCTATTAAATCAAAAAACAGAAAAAAGGTTTATAGAGACATTCTGGTCGTCACTGAAAATGGAATGGGCAAAAGAAGCAGTATCTATCTCTATCCCAAACAAAAAAGAGGCGGAGTGGGAGTTAAGGTAGCTAATTTGTCAGAAAGAACAGGCAAAATAGCCAAAGCCCAAGTTATCTCTCAAGATCATGAATCCGTCATATTAATCTCCAAAAAGGCAGTAACCATTAAACTTCCTTTAAGAAATATTCCACAACTTGGTCGTAACACTAAGGGGGTAATTCTTATGCGCTTTAAAACCAAAAATGACCAGGTTTCCACTATGACAATTATCCTTAAACCAACCAAACCGGAAGAAAAAAGCCCAATTAATTCCAATAAATAGTTCAAATTACAGGATTGTAAGTTTTCGGCCCTTCATATTGGCAATGTAAAGTACACATTGCTAATATACATTAAAACTTAGTTTTTGCCCTAAAACAAGGAATAACTAAAACCCTTTTTCCACCACTTTTACACCACAACACCTTACAAAAAAACAATAAAAAAACTACTGACTATAGGACAATACACTTTTCTTCTATAGGCTATGCGAAATAAAACCACCAAACAATCGGAATTTTTCAACAACAGATTATTATTAAAAATCAAAAAATTTGTTTAAAAGATTATAATCCGTAATTTGTTTGTAATTTACAATTTGGACTTTGTTTGGAACTTGTAATTTGTGATTTGGAATTTTCCGCCATAGGCGGAGCAGGGGAGTCAAAAAAAATTTAGTTACTTTTTTTTATTCCCACTATGAAATTTCTCATGCACCTCTCTTAATCTCCTGTCGGTTACATGTGTATAAATTTGTGTAGTTGCAATATTCTTGTGTCCCAATATTTCCTGAACAGAACGAATATCGGCCCCAGACCTCAAAAGATCAGTCGCCATTGAGTGCCGCAAAGTATGGGGTGTAGCATCCACCGGCAATTTTGCTGATCTAACATATTTCTTAACCAGCCTTTGTATTGATCGGGAAGTCAACCTGTACGATTCTTCGCTAGCGCCAAATTCATGTTTACCTGCATAACGAACAAATAACGGCTTAAACTTATCTATTCTGGTTCTCAAATATCTATCAATTAAATTAGTAGCTCTCTGAGAAACAAAAACTACTCTTGCCCTTCCTCCTTTCCCAACTACACCAAATTCACGGTTCTTTAGGTTAATATTACTCCTATTCAAAGCCACAAGCTCAGAAACTCGTAAACCTGTAGAAAAAAGCAATTCCAAAATAGCCCGATCGCGTAAACCGGTCTTTGTAGATAAAATAGGCTGATTTAACAACCTTTCCATCTGTTTCACATCCAAAAACTTCAAAGACTCCGACTTTCTTTTGGGAACATCCAACTTTTCCGGTTGCAATACTTTATGGTCATTTTTAATCAACCACTTCAAAAAAGAACGTAACGCAATTATATAATATCCTTGTGTCACAATTTTCATCATGCCATTTCTTCCTTTCTTTCGGCTCAAATAAAGTCTAAACTTTCTCACCGCCTCCATATTAATATCACCAATTCCTAATTTTTCAACTTTCTTTTCCGCCAAAAGAAAAACACATAATTCATCTAAATAATGTTTATAATTCCTGATCGTCAGCTGGGAACAATTTCTTTCAATTTCCAAATACTCCAAAAATCTTCTTATTAATTTTTTTAAATCTTTTTGCTCCACTAACATCATCATACCATCAACAAAAACCGTTTCTAGAGCCTCTAAGGAACATATAGATATTTCTAGTCTTATTTACCATATATTTTCTATACTTCCCCTAAAAAATACTTCAAGAGAAGTCAAAAAAACCATTTTAAAGCTAAAACATTTTTTTTAAGCAAATAATCAAAACAGAGAACCAAACCCAAATTTTCACCGTCCAAAATTTAAATCAAAATCAATAAACTACATTTGAAAATTAAAAATTGGAATTTGAAAATTAATCTTCCTCTCTCCCACTATTTTAAACATAGTCGTAAAAGATACATTGTGCGACGTGTAAATTTCTAGTGTCCACCCTCCAGAGTAGCACTACACTTCTTCATTGCTTCGCATTCGTCATCCTGTCCGTCAGCTAGCAAATCAGGATCTCTTTTTTTTGTGATTTGTGATTTGTAATTTGGAGCTTCCCCACAGCAGTGGGGTCTAGCACTTCCACCCCACTCCCGCTTTTCCACAACAACTATATCATGCTATATCAATCATACCTCATTTTTCCATTCCCAAAGCTAATTTATATCATAATATATCAACTGTGAAAACTTATAGGACGCTTTGTGAAAACTCCCTCATTGTTATAGGACACTATATTATAAGACATAATCCACCCCACTTCCCTATTTTCACCTATCCACCCGTTTTTTTAACCCCCCTAGCCTCAAAAATAAATAAAAATATCTCAACTTCTTAGTCTTAATTTTTAAAATTAGAATTCGAAAATTAAAAATTAATTAACGTTCCTCCTCCCCCACTCCTACTCTCCCAAATATTTTATTTTTTTATAAAACTCTTTCTTGTGATGTTTCTTGTCAGCGCTTATCAAATAAATATTTTCTCTTTTAGCCAAAGCGATAAACAACGCATCATAAGCCGCAACTCCAAATTTATTCATTAACTCAGATACACTAAAAAACAAATCAATATCCATATCTACAATTTCACACCGCAAAGCAACTAAACTAAGCAACGCTGTCTTTAATTCATCATCTCTATACTTGCCTGCTCCAAAAAATAAAGCATTAATTAATTCTAAAAATAAAATTTTAGGAATAACAAAAACAACTTTTCCTTTTTTATATCTATCCAACAAATTCCTTGCACTCAAAAAATCATTCTCTTTAACAAACCACTTAACTACAACTGAAGTGTCAATTACAATTTTTTCCATTTCCAAAGTCGCGTTTGACGCGACCTGCTCTTTTATCTCTTATTTTAGAAACATATTCAGAAACAGGAGAACCCTTAAAACTTTTTTTACTCTTACGCAACTTGTCTATAGAATCAATAGCCTCTTCCAAGCTCTTCACAGTACTAAAATCAGATTGTATTCTTTTATACTTCTCTGGAGTTAACGCTACAAACAAAACACTTTGATTGCGCATTATCCAAGCTTCCTCTTCCTTGTCCAATACATCTTCTAAAACCTTCATGTCTCTACGCAACATTGTAATAGAAACCATTTTTGGATTAAATTGTTGTATATTCATCATGAAAACATTGTACACTTTCATATACACATTCGTCAACACACAATTATTCCTCATCTCCACCCCTTGGCCTTACCCCCACTTGGTCGCCACCAAAATTCCCAAAACAACAGCCACAAACACCCACGCCAATCCCAACCAGGTCTTTTTAAACAACCTTCCTCTCAGCTCAGCTTGCAATAAACCGGAAATAATATAAATAAAAAACACCAAATAAATTGATCCCTTGAATATTCCCACCGGCCAAAAAGAAAACACCAAAGCCAACTCCCCCATCAACAAAGCCGGAACCCACACATAAGCCAAACTCTTATTTTTACCATCATCAGAAAGTTCAATTGTTATTGCCCAAAACTGATAAGCATACAAAGCCAAAGATACCAAAAAAACAAAAAGAACATTAAAATAATATTCCATTCTAAACGACAAAACACTATCAAACAAAAAAAAGGCCGTTAACAAAAGCAACATTAAACTTACCGTATAAGCAGACCTATAAAGAGGCACCGTCTTGTATCCAATAGCAACCAAAAAAATATTCTCAACCAAAAAAACTACATAAAGCACCACACCAAAAAACAGAGACAAAAGCATTCTAGACAACAAGGAAAAAGACAATAAACCGGCAAACAAACTCAATCCGACTACAAAACCAGCCGGCAACAAAACCATCATTCCTTTCAATCTCCAACTCTTATAACGTAAAACCTTAAAAACCAACCAATAAATCAATACAGTTAAAACAAAAAGCAAAACTACTCCCAGATAATGCCATTCATAAGGTAAAAACAAAATTGCAAAAAATAAAATCGACAAAAATAATGAAGAAAGAAAAAATTTAAACTTTTTATTCACCTTTTACTCCCATAAACACATTAAACACATCTTCATTTTCTTCCAATTCATGTTTTAAATTTAATAAACTATCCATTTTCTTCCCCTTATTCAAAACAATCGGATTTTTACATTTCATCCCCATTCCAAATCTAACAATTTCCAAACCTATATTCTCTACTTTCTTAATCAAACTGGATAAATCCACATAATCCACTACAATTAAATTACCATCAAAATCTCTTGCTCCCAAATCTATCAACTCTAATTGCTTATCTTCAGCCAAATTTTCTACTTCTATCTCCCCTACTCTATCAAACAAATACAAAACCGACCCGTTTTCAGCCAAACTGCCACCGCTCTTTTTAAAAATAAATTTAATCTCAGCCAAACTTCTAACTTTATTATCCGTCTCCACTTCAATTATCACCGGCACTCCAAAAGGACCATAGCCCTCAAACAAAAAAGTTTTCAAATCAGCCTTACGATTCTCAAAATTCTTCAAAATCCTGTCAATGTTCTTTTTTGGCATATTAACTTTTCCGGCCCTCTCCATGGCCACCCTTAAATATGAATTACTCCTAATATCAACATTGTTACCTCCCTGCCTCACAGCCACCAAAATCGCTTTTGTCATTTTGGTAAAAACAGCACTCCTTTTTTTATCTTGTGCACCCTTTCTTACCTTAATATTCGCCCATTTAGAATGTCCTGACATTTAATTTTCTTTTTTATAACTACTATATTCTATCAATTTGGGAAAATCTTTTCCCAACTCTAACTCAAGCTCCAATTCATCCAAAAAATCACTATAAACAGGCTGACAACCCATAAAAAATTTTTCTAATA
>Ga0180007_10005708_pt1 | contig 12447 bp, 11 predicted proteins | sample MM_PC_MetaG_FD_121122 | JGI IMG/M metagenome (GOLD analysis project Ga0180007, IMG submission 121122) | Groundwater microbial communities from the Aspo Hard Rock Laboratory (HRL) deep subsurface site, Sweden - MM_PC_MetaG | ecosystem: Environmental > Aquatic > Deep subsurface > Groundwater...
CCCAGAAACTAAAGTATCGGTCCACAATTTTTTTGACCCCAAAGAAATAATTATTATACTTCTTCAAAACACTCTTCAATGGCTTTTTTCCTTGACTCTTAAAAGGCGTGTCATGATAAACTATAGTCTTTGGAGTATAAACAAGCTTATAACCAGCCTCCCTAACCCGTAAAGAAAAATCTAGATCCTCGCTATACATAAAAAAACTTTCATCTAGCAAGCCAGCTTTCTCCAGAACTTCTCTTTTGGTAAATAACGAGGTTCCAGGAATATAGTCTGTCTCACACTCCTTATCAAACTGTCCTGTGTCATCTTCTTTCTTGCTAACATGTGTTGCAATTTGAAATTGTGGTCTCAGCAAAAGATCCACTCTTCTGTAAACCTTGGACCCGGCCCACCAAATTTTCTTATTAGACAAATACAAAATCTTGGGGCTAGAAATGCCAACTTCTGGCCTTTCTATGACCTTCATCCCCTCTTCAATAAAATTGGCCTCCACAATTGTGTCCTGATTTAGTAGAATGAAGTAGTCAGAGCCAGCCGCAAGAGCTTTCTTGAGGGCAATGTTGTTACCCCTGGCAAACCCAGTATTTTCTTTGCTTCTGATAAGAATTGTTTCCGGAAACTTCTCTTCGATGATCTGACAGGTTTTATCCTGAGAGTTGTTATCAACCACATAGACATCAAAATCCCGCCTCATCTGCTTTTGAAGCGAAGTCAAACACGCCTCAATCCAAGGCGTGGCATTATAAGTCACAATAACTAACGCAATTTTATTCATATGAAAGTCGCAATTCTAATTAGAAACCTCAAACAATTTGGTGGGGGCGAAAAAGATGTGGTTGTTTTGACAGAAGGTCTAAATGAAGCCGGTATTACGCCTGATATTTTTTCTGAACAAGAAGCCACTTCACAAGAAATAGAAAACTATTTTGGCAAAAAAATCAACTTCAAAGTCAGACCCTTCCCTCGTCCCTCAGGTAACTTGTCGCGAGTTATGGCCGAGATCTTCTTGTCACATCCCCTCAAAACCAAACTTGAGGACTACGATTTTGTTTACGATTTTACCAACAAACCACCAGTCTATAGGCGCTCCAAGAAGTATCTCAAGTACATTTACATTATAGATGACAAACGAGTTCTAGAGAAGTCTGCTTCAAGAAACTTTCAGTCTAAACTGTATCGCTTCCTAGCTAATCTGGGCTTCTCAAAGTTCAATAAAATATCAAATGATATTATAAATGTCACTCAATCAGAATATGTTCAGAAAGAGATAAAGAAATCCGCTGGCGAAAGCGTGCCTATTGTCTATCCCCCAGTAGAAATGGATCAACAGAGTATAGACTCTTTTGAGAGGAGTAATTCTGTCATCAGTTTGGGAAGATTCTCTCCCGAAAAAAATCAATTAGAGCAACTGCAAATTGCCAAGAAGCTTCCTGAGATCAACTTCATCATTATCGGAATCAAGGACGATCAGGAATATTTCAATCAGATCAAGAAATTCAAGACTGAGAACAAGGTAGACAATGTCAGCCTCATAGAGAATGCTTCAAAGCAGAAGGTTCAAGAACTATTAAGATCAAGCAAAGTCTTTCTTAACACTACAAAGAACGAACATTTTGGTCTTTCGACAGTTGAAGCCATTGCTGCTGGATGCCTGCCTCTGGCTCACAAATCAGGTGGTCAGGTAGAGATTCTAGAAAACGATGAGTTTTTGTTTGAAACCATGGACGAGGCTATTATCAAACTTTCTATACTTCAAAAGTCATCTCCTGATGAGTACCAGAACAAGATAAAGAGTCTACAAGGTAAAATTGAGAAATATAACGAGGAGGGTTTCAAGGAAAAGCTTCTAGCCTACCTGAAATAATTCTTACAAAACCTTCTGATAAATCTGGGCTAGCTGCTCAGATTTTTTGTTGGCGTCAAACATTCTCAAAACTCTCTCTCTTCCCCTTCTTGAAAACTCGTCTCGAAGAGCCTGGCTTTCATAAAGTCTTTGAAGCTCCAATTTGATTTGATAACTATCCCCCGGCGCAACCAAAATTCCGGCCTCAGCAACCACCTCATCAATTGAGCCCGACAAAGAACTAATAACAGGCACACCAGAGCTCATGGCTTCTATAAGAGCCATTCCCAGCTGTTCTTGCCATCTAGGAATGGGGATGCTAGGCACCACAAAAATATCAGACAAGCTTAATGCTCTGGGAATATCTTGATAATCAAGAGTGGTGATAATAATTTTCTCTCTAATGCCAAGACGTTCGGACAGCTCTTCTATCCTCTTTTTTAATGGACCCTCTCCGACTATTAAATACTTCACTCGTTCATTCTTTTTGATCAGCTCTGCTACGGCAACCAAGACATCAAGTATCCCCTTCTCATAAACCAACCGAGCTACAGAGGTGACAACAAAGTCATTCTCTTCAATTCCAAGACTTCTCATGAATTTGGTGTCTTTCTTTCTTGGGGAAAATCTCTCTACGTCTATGCCCACATAAAAAACCTCGATCTTCTCTTTTGGGACCCCCTCGGCCTCAAGAGCAAAAGCTGCTCGCTTACTCATAGCCAGAAATAGATCAACCCCCTTTATGTTCTGTCTCTTGAGTTCAGCCTGTTTCTTGAATCTCTCGTGGGTAAATGGAATATTTTCCCAAATCGTTGCCACAACCTTGAGCTTGGGATTATCTTTTTTGGCTTCAATGCATTGTCTGGTATAGGCGCTTTCTAAACAAGCCGTATGAACAAGGTCAAAATCTTCAAGCTCAGCTTCAAGCCCCAAAAGCATTTGAGGACTACCGCTCGCTGCCTTACTTAGCGAAATAGCTCCGGGAATTCTGCAGAATGCTTTTTCTGGTGAAGGCAATTCCTTTATCTTGAGCATAATGCCTGAGGTATCAAAAAAAGAATTACTAGCCGAAAATGCCGTCACGTCAAAAAAACGAGTTAAGTTCTCGTAGTTCTGCATTTCCCACTTATTAAGATTGGAGCCGCGAACAATGGCTAGTTTCTTTTTCATTTATTTTAAGTGCAAAGCCTCTTTGAAGTATTCCCAGTCTTTTTTGGTCACAATCTTGAAGAGTAACAAGAGGCCAGCCAGAACAGCAATAAATATTAAGTAAGAAACATAAGGGTTGGGACTAAAAGCAAAGACTAGACCCAAGCCAACAAGCACCGCCAAAACAACCCCAGCCAGCTTCAAGAGATTTCCTTTGGTTACAACGCCTAATTCACGATTAACAAACAGTAACAAGATTGAGCAGAATAAAAACTCAGTCGCTACAGTTGCAACCGAGGCCCCCATGATTCCGTAGTCAGGAATTAGGAGAAAGTTCAAAATTAGGTTCAAAACCATCGCAGAAAATGAAGCCAAGGCGACAAATTTTTGCTTCTCGACTGTATTTAGCACCATACTCAGAACAAAGTTCAAGAAAACAAAAGTCATACCAAAAGCCAGCACCTTGAGCGCAGGAATAGAATCGAAGTACTTGTCTTTGTAAATTAAGGTTATGATTTGGGTAGGAAAAATAAAGACAAAAGCTACCACCGGCAAAGAGGAAAGAAAGTAATACTTGATAACTAAAGGCAGACTCAATCTGAACATTTTCTGATTCTTCTTATAAAACCTGGTCAGCGCCGGGTAAAGAACAGTTGAGAGAACGGTTGGAATAAAAATAATTGCGTACAACAGATTGTAAGCCGCACTATAGACAGCTGTTTCGATATCCCCTCTCATAAACGAAATCATAACTGTATCAATCTTGAAAAAAATAACAATAAAGATGTCATTAATAACAAAGAAGACCGTTCCCAGGAGAGCCATCTTGATAAAAGGCTTGTCAAACTTGAATGATATTTTGGTGAATTTGTAGTGAATCAAAAAGACTTCTAGAATTGTGAAGGCAAAAGAAGATACCAGAAGCGCCCCAATAATCCACAGTAGGCCCTTATCAAAGTAAATAACAAAGGCCAAAACAGCAAGATACAAAACCCTTTCTCCAAGCCGAGTCAATGACAAGTAGCTCATTCTCTCGCTTGCCTGAAAAACACTCCCCCAGAGCGCCCTGATACTATCAGAAACCGTGAGGAAACCGACCATATAGAGACCAATGATGATGTAACTTGGCTTATCAATAAATTGTGCCGTCAAGAAGAGTAGGAGAAGAACCGCACCTGAAAGAATTAGCTTAAGAGACAACAAATTACCAATGATCTTCTTGGCCCGACGCCTATCCTTAGCAATTTCTCTGGTCGTAAAAGCACCAAAGCCAAAATTGGCCAATACTCCAAAGATAAGCCCAAAAGCTAACACAAAATTATACTGTCCAAACTCGCCCTCGGTGAGATATCTAGTGATTAGAATTACAGAAAAGAAGGCAATAAACTTGCTCACCACCTCAGCTACTGTCATCCAGAGAGCGTTTTTGGAGAGTCTTTTGATATTTGACATCTTACATGAATTGTATGATAGTCTGGCTTGTTACGCAACCACTTAATATCGAACTCTCTTACTGTGCCGGCCATAGGCCATGGAGACCCCTCTGGGACAGGACCCCTTCGGTTAAACGTCCCAGAGGGGTCTCCATGGCCTATGGCCTAGGTTTGAGAAAATGTGCTCGTTTCCACTTCTTGAATTTCTCCGCTTAGAGCTAAATAGCTTGGTTAATACCATTAAGTTGTCTATAATGTAAATATGAAATATCAATCAAAATTTCTAAGTTTTTTTGACAAGCTAGTCAAGATAGCTATTTGTCTGTTGCCGCTTATCTTACTCTCCTTTGTGATAGAAAAAAACTACGCCTTCTCGGGTCACAAAGATTATGTTTATGACTTTGAGAAAGACTCACCTTTTATTTCACACCTTGAGCCATGGAACAGACTATCCCCCATCTCAGAGGAAGACAGCGTCTATTCCCAAAGCATGAAAGATGACTCAGTCTATTTTAATGTCAAGAAACCTTTGACTAGTTTTGAGAAAATAACCGTCAAAGTCACCTATCAAAATCCCTCAGCAGAAATGCTGGATGTCGGTCTTAGAATTAGCCAGAAAGACGATTATCTAAAACTTCCGCTAGAATCAAAGCTTATTGACTCACTGCAATGGAGCAAACTTGAGTCAGCTGACGGCATCATGTATCAAAAAAACAAAGAATTCTCTTCTTTTGAAGATTTCTACCAGAACTTTCCCCCAGACAAGAAGATTATCTCGCACAATTTCAATATCAAAAAACATGTTTCAGAAGAAAAAACAAATCATCAAAATATCACCCCCCTTCGTCCCAGCATAAAGATTGAAAACTTTGATATCGTCGTCACCAACTACAAGACCCCAACAACAAGCTCTTCCTGGCAAGTTGCCAAAAACACTTTCAATTATGGTCATGCCTACGTAGACGAAAACGACATGATGCGCTTTATGTTAGCTGCTCCTGGTCTCAGACAAGAAGGAGCAGAAATAAAGATTGAGCAAATTGAGCTTCAATTTGAACGAGCCCCCTACACAGCCGGCACAGCTATAGATAAACTCAAAAAATTCTTTAAACTTTGAGTATGAATCAAGAAAACAAGAACAAAGAACTATCAAGATTTTTTTTCAACAATATCGCTTTTTTGTTTTATGCCTTGTGTCTTTCTTTTGTCTTTCTTCTCCTAATTGACACCTTTAACCCTGGTTTCGTTAGTGACTATTTCAGTCTCAATCTTTTCAAATATATTTGCCTTGGCGTTGGTCTAGTCTGGGTTTTCAAAAATGTAAATAAAATTGTTAAATAATCATCAAACAACATGAGTCAAGAAGAATGCTGTCCTAAATTTGATCCCGCCCCTTGGGACAAACACGTTTTTGAGTGGGACAACAAAAGATTTATCAAAGACAAGGTCATGTCAGTCTTCAATATTCCTCTCAATTTTGGAGGGGTAATGAAAAGACTGGATCAAAAACTAAAAGAAGCCGGAGCCGCTACACCTGAATACATGTGCCTTTCTGATCATACTTCCACTTGGAATATGAACGTCTATCTTGCAGTAAACAAAGAAGTTCCAGACGCCGAAAATGTCAGCATGAGTGGAAAATTCTTAAGCAAGGTTTACGAGGGCGATTTCAAAGACACAGGCAAATGGATGCAAGATTTTAACAAGTACGCCCAAGAAAAAGGCATGAAAATAAAAAAGACATTCATGTGGTACACAGTCTGCCCAAAATGCGCCAAGAAATACGGCAAAAATTACGTCGTTGCCATCGGCCAGGTGGCCTAAAGGCCACCACGTAGGGACACCGCCACTGGCGTGTCCATTTAAGCCCATACCCATTCAAATTCTCAATCAACACTTAGATCAAAACAAGAACGCCTATCCGGGCGTCCTTGTTATTTATCAACATTGATCTTAATAAATCTACGGCAGTTTCACATTGTTAAAATCCCCTTCAACAGAAATTGCCACTTTCTCTATCCCATACCCAGGAATATTTTTTATGGTCTGAGAAATTTGACTTTCTCGCATCTTAAATTCGCATAGACTACCAACGTTTAAAGCAGAATTGAAATCGACATAAAAAGTATCTCCCTTGATATCTATAGAGTTAATTTGAGTCCCAGGCATAAAAACGCTTTCATAGCCTTGTGGAGCACCAACACCAGCCAAAAGTTTCTGAAGAGCATCCCAGTGAAGAGGTGAAGCACTTGCAGTACTAACCTCGGCCACAACATCAAAACCCTGAGCTTCTGGACATTCTCCTGCACCCTCCCAATCCTTTCTATTAATGAAATACAAGGTCACATCTTCTGGAACATATTCTGGAATAGAACTAATTTGGGCCTTTTTCCTAAGAGAATCAGTAGATAACAAATCTTCTTGATTTACAATATTGGCCTTCACAATTTCTCCTCCCTGCATTCGAGACTCAAAAACGTAATTGTTCCCTGTTTGATCAGAAAAATTGAAACTATAATCGTAGCAAGCCAGACAAGAAGTATCAACACTAGACTTAGTCGCTTCAATTTCTTCCCCTTGAACAGAGACAAAAAAGGCAGCGTTTTCAAGGACAAACATCGACAGTTGCTTGCCTTGTTCAATGGAGGTCATCTGACCAAATGACGAAATAGCTGGAAGGATTTGCTTGTCCTCAACTAGGTCCCAAGTATTAATGATATTAGCTTCAACTATTTTATTGTCCGAAATTATAACCTGAACCTCTTTATTTTGGACGGTTGCATATTCTGTAGAAATCACTACTGGCAGCTCGACTAAATAAGCTTCTCTGGCATCCTGATAAACAACCTGCTCGTCTGCATATTCAGCAACAATATCAATGCCGTTTCGAGAAAAAAAGCTGGACTCTTTGACGTATTTTATAGCTTGTTCAAAAACTTCTTTCTCTTGCAATTGGCTCGATGACAAAACTGGCTCAGTTCTAGTCTTTGTTGATGTACACGAGACAGTTATAAATAAAGCAATAAGCAAAAAAACGGACAATACTGCTTTGGGAGTTCTCATCATTTTATTTGAAAACAGCTTCAATAACATAATCTTTGGTGTTAGGTATATTTTCTCCAACAAATAAAAATGTCCACTTGTCCAAAACAACAGCCTGTTGATTTACTTCTTCGTTAATCTTTAGAGTAGCTGTTTCAGCCTTAAAAGAAGACACCTGACCGAGGCTCACGACAGCCCTGACTGATTTGGCACCCCCTGTCCTAGGAAAAGGAATAACTGACCACTTCAAAACATTCTCATTCCCTTTCTTTTCTATGATATTCTTGATTTGATATTCAATGGTCCAGACTTTTCTTTTTTCCGAGTCCAGTTCTGTGCTTAGCGGGATAGCAATTTCAAAATTATCAGCTGTTTCTCTTACTTCATAGTCATCAGCAGACAATATCTGATTTTTGTTGTCATAAACAGCAAAGCTACTTTGGGTTTCTGATCCGGAAAGATATGATTTGGGGATTTTTCTGACATATTCATCGAAATCACCTCTAAAAACCACGTCTTGCTCTTCTTTGAAGTTGGCTGAAAGATCTTCTTGAATCTCAACTTCTAGGCTAAAGTCCTCAAAATACCATTCCTGTTTTGCAACTTCTTCTTCTGGTTTCTGGGCTACGCAACCGGAAATAACCGCCATTATGCCCAAAAGGAGACAAATTTTTTGCATTTTTTTGCTCATTGCTTACATTGTAGTATATTGGTCCAAAAAACAGAAGATGACTTCAAATTTAGACCATAAGAAAGTATAATAGAAGCATGTCACAAGACGTCAATACAGGAGAACTAAAACATAAGGTGGCCAAGAGTTTTTTTTGGGTTGGATTGGCCAATGTTATCCAGAAACTTGCTGGAGTGATCTCAGTTATGATTCTGGCTCGCCTTTTGGAGCCGGGTGATTTTGGCGTGGTCGCTATTGCTACTACAGTCATTGCTTTTGTCGGTATTCTGGGCCATCTTGGTATTAAAGATGCTTTGATTTATCAGAAGAAAAATGTTAACGAGGCAGCCAATGCTACCTTTTTTCTCAATATTATTCTGGGACTGGTTTACACTATTGCTACTTTCATTCTAGCCCCCTATCTGGCTGACTTTTTTAGGAATCAGGAAGCCAAGGCTATCATTCAGGTTCTATCACTACAATTCATTCTTAGCTACCTTGGCGTCACCAGCTTTGTTATTCTGCAGAAGAAAATAGAGTTTTTCAAGAAATCTATGATTGTGGTTGGAACATCGCTTTTAACCATTACCGTCACGCTTGTTTTGGCCTATATGGGCTTTGGGGCTTGGAGTTTGGTTTTTGGCAATCTCACCGGCATCACCCTCTCAAGTATCTTGTATCTAATTTTCTCTCCCTGGAAACCAACTCTCAAATTCAGGAAAGAAACAGCCAAAGAAATTTTTCATTATAGCAAGCACCTCATCAAATCAGATATTTATATCACTCTCATTGAACAAGGAGACAAGTTTGCGCTAGGTCGCATAAAGGATTCAGTCACCCTCGGATACTATACCTTGGCCTACAATCTCGCTAATCTTCCAGCAGTTAGTATCGCTTCTCTAGTTCAGGAAGTTTCCTTCCCTGTTTTCTCCAAAATCAGAGAGCAAAAAGACCTGCTCAGAAATGCTTATCACAAAAACATTGAGTTTATCGCCCTTCTGGCGATTCCTATTTGCCTGGGCTTCCTGACTTTGGCTCCCGAAATTATTACGTATTTTTACGGTGAAAAATGGCTTCCCATGAAAACCGCGTTCCAAATTCTAGCCTTCTTTGGCTGCTTTAGAGCCATTGCTTGGATCGCTCATGATATTATAAAAGCCCTGGGTAAACCCAAGATCTTTGCTAGACTATTTCTTCTTCAGCTCGTCCTAACGGCTGCTCTTATTTATCCACTCACAGTTAAGTACAGCCTGACTGGAACTGCTATTTCACTGACAATTCCCGCCTTTTTCCAATTTGTCATTGCCCTTTTCTACGCCAACAAAATGCTTGGCGAGAGAATTGTGAAAACTGTCAGAATTCTAGCATTTGCTTCTCTTCCCGCCATTATTATGGCCGCCTTCATTCTGCTATCCAAGTGGCTTCTCCCTATTAGCAATATCTACATGTTACTGGGAAATATCGTCGTCGCCGCGAGCGTGTTCGCTGGTCTAGCCATTTTATTTAACAAACATATTATTAGAGACTTCAAAGAAGTCCTCGCCGGTTTTAAAAACAAAAATGTCTAAAATTATCCACATTAGCCAAAACAAGAGATCACTAGGAAATAGCGGTGGCGTCGAAAAATTTGCCACTTATCTTGACCAGGCCCTGGGCGTAACTATCTACTCATCAGATGACTACAAAGCCGGATGCCGGCCAGAAGAACTCAACAAGCACCTCATAAGCAAAGGAATGGTTACCAAGGACGATCTCGTTGTCACAGACGGTTATTGGAATTTGGGTTTGCCAGACGAGATTAGAACCATCCCGGTTTGCCATGGCACCTACGCCGCCAATTATCTCAAAGAATCATGCAATGTATTCAATGAGTTAATTATTGGATTCAGAAAATCGGTTAAAGACCAAAGAAAAGCTTTCAGCAAAATAAATTCTACCCCCGTGTCTGTTTCAGAATCTGCCAGAAGAGAATTAAGAAAATTTTACGACATTGACTCCAAGGTCATTTTGAACGGAGTTGATTGTGACCTGTATCGCCCCAGTGAAAAGGACTTAACTCATAAACCCATAATTCTTCACGCAGCCACAAACGCCAAGAAGGGAAAACATCTGATGGGCGGGTTACAAGAGCTGTTACCAGACTTTCAAATAGAATTCCTAGAAGCCAAAATTGGCGAAGAGCCAGACAAATTTAAGAGAGGTGATATGTTTCTCCATTTGGCCACCAACGAAGGTAATTCATACGCTTGTCTTGAAGCTATGTCTACTGGTCTCCCCTGTCTGCTAACCAATGTCGGTCTCTTCGAAGACTTCCCTATTGATAATCACTTTGTCAAGCTGATTGACTACAAAAAAAGAGACAACATAGCTTTTGTTGCCAACGAAATTAAATCTTTCTGGAAAAAGAGATTGAACTACTATCCTAGAAAATGGATTATGGAGAACGCCTCGCTTGAGATCTTCAAGAAAAACTGGCAAAACTTCATTAAGCAAGTACAAAACTCATGACCATAAACAAAAAAATATCTGTCATTATTCCAACATACAATCGAGCCAAAAATATATCCGAGCTTTTGGAAATTTTGGACAAACAATCGTTATCAAAAAATGATTTTGAAGTCATTGTTGTCGATGATGGCTCGACAGACAAGACCAAAGAAAAACTTGAAGGCATCAAGAAAAAAGTTTCGTTTGATCTAAGCGTTGTTTATCAGAAGAACCAAAAGGCGGCCAAGGCTAGAAATGCAGGGATCAGAATAGCTCAAAGTCCAATCGTCGCCTTTGTAGATGACGATTGCTTCCCCGCCAGGCATTGGCTAGAAATGATACTAAAGTATTTTGACGAAAACAATGACGCCGCCGGTGTCGAAGGATGCACAGTCACAACAGAAGCAAAAAATATTTGCACTCATTTTGTTGAGAATAAAACCGGTGGACAGTATATTACATGCAACATCGCTTATAAGAAAAGTGTTCTAGAAAAGGTTGGCTTGTTTGACGAAGGCTTCACTCAAATGCATCGCGAAGACAGTGAACTGGCCTTTAGAGTGCTCAAAGAAGGTAAAATTATCTTTGCTCCGGAAGCTTATGTGCTTCACCCACCTCGCAGGATTTCCTGCTTCAACGAGATTAAACGTCTCAAAATAAGAGTCAAAATGGATCTATTCCTGTACAAAAAAAATCCACAAGAATTTGTGGCAAATTTTGGTCCGCTTCAAAGTATTTATTTTGGCAAGGAAACCTTTATAATTTATTCTATGCTACTTTTGCTGTTGCTCTCAATTGCCACTTTGCAACTTTGGGGCGTTATCGGTACTCTCGGGATGCTTTATTTCTACAATGCCGATTCTAGACTAAGCACTTCCCCATCAGAAATGTTGGGCATGCTTGTCGGTGAAACTTTGAGGAAGGCTTTGGCCCCTTTCTACTACTTCTATTTCAAGAGTTCTCAGAAATAATCTTTAAAGTTTTTTCTGCTGCCTTCTGCCAATCAAACATCTTCACGTGTTCTAGGCCGCCCTGTCTCAATGTTTGAGTGAGTTCCTGATCTTCCAATAACCTCTCAAGTTTCCCTGACATTTCCCTGACATCAAGGGGATTTTTTATTTTAATTCCATAATCACCTAGCACCTCTTTTGCGGCTGGAAAGTCTGTTGTCAAAACCAGAACTCCACAAGCCATTGCTTCAAGCAATGGAAGACCAAAACCTTCAGCCACAGAAGGCAATACAAAAATACTCGCACCCTGATAGAAACTGGCTAGCTCTTGATTTGAGACTAGACCGGTAAAAACGACTCTTTTTTTAAGTTTCTTCTTGGACACAAGCTCCTTGAGGCTCGCAAAATATTCTTCCTCCCCTACCCGACCTACCAACACTAGCTGATAAACGCTCTGAAGCGCTGCTGGAAGCTCTGAGTAGGCCTTGATAAGCGTTTCGAGATTCTTTCTTTGATAGATTGAGCCCACCGATAATAAATATTTGTCTCTAATAGAAAATCTTTCCTTTATCTTCCGACCTAGCCCGTTTTCGTTTACCCGAAAAAGATTGTTGTCATACCCGTGATGCACAACAGCAATCCTCTTGTCAGGAAAAGAAGTCAGCTCAAGCAAATCCCTCTTGGTCGCTTCAGACACAGCAATAACCTGGTCAGCCTGAGACAGAGATCTCCACAAACCGAAGTTACAGAGCGCCCTCTCTTTAATCGGATAGCGTTGCTTGTGAGTTTTGTAAATCAAATCATGAATGACCACCACATATTTTGTCTTTCCGGGAATTCGCTGAGGCCCCATATGAGTTGGTGAAA
>Ga0180007_10005709_pt1 | contig 12442 bp, 9 predicted proteins | sample MM_PC_MetaG_FD_121122 | JGI IMG/M metagenome (GOLD analysis project Ga0180007, IMG submission 121122) | Groundwater microbial communities from the Aspo Hard Rock Laboratory (HRL) deep subsurface site, Sweden - MM_PC_MetaG | ecosystem: Environmental > Aquatic > Deep subsurface > Groundwater...
ATTAATAATCTAATTGATAAAGGCTTAACTATTGAAAATAAAGAGAAAGTAAGTTTGTCGGAACCAGGTAGCGATCGTTATCAGTTAATTAATAATCTAATTGATAAAGGCTTAACTATTGAAGAAATAGCCAAGAAAGCCAGATTAAGCCAAAGTGAGATAAAATTAGTTTCTCAGTTAAGAAGAGGATAATTTTGAGTAAGGTAGCTGTTTATCCAGGAAGTTTCGATCCGGTAACTTATGGGCATTTAGACATTATTAAACGTTCGGTAGAGTTATTTGATCAAGTAATCGTAGCTATCTTAAATAATACTGCAAAAAAATCTCTCTTTACCGTTAATGAACGGTATGAGATGCTGGAAAAAGTAACTTCAGATTTACCTAAGATTCAAGTAGATATATTTAGTGGTCTTTTAGTTGACTACATGGAGAAGATATCTGCCTTTATAATTATCAAAGGATTGCGAGCTATTTCTGATTTTGAACATGAGTTTCAAATGGCTTTAATGAATAAAAAATTAAATTCCAAGGTAGAAACTTTATTTATGATGACTAATGAAAAATATCTATATTTAAGTTCAAGCTCAGTAAAAGAGATTGCCATGTCAAATGGGACTACAATAGATTTTGTTCCTCCATATGTAAGAGACAAACTAAGTGAGAAGTTAAATCAGTAAAGAAAACTATCGACTATCAGCTTTAAGTTCTCTGAAACAAGTCCAGGATTTATTGCTTCCTTTTGTTTTCTTGTCTTAGATAGTAACTTGACACCTGACGGTTAAATGCTCACCATAAAGTTAATTTTTAAATTTTAGTTAAAAAGGAAGGATCTATAGAAGAAATGAAGTTGGAGCCAATTAATAGACCAGAAGAATGCTTATACGAGATTAAAGTTTGGGTAGAGGCAGATGAAGTAACTAATGAATTTAATATGAGTTATCAAAACATTAGCCGAGAAGCTGCCTGGCCAGGGTTTAGAAAAGGCAAAGTTCCTCGTCATTTATTGGAATTACATTTTAGAAATAAGATAGAAAAAGAAGCCAGTGAAAATTTAATTTCAAAAGCCATTAAAACAGCCTTAAAAGAATATAAGATTACTCCGATTACTTTTCCCTTGATAGAAGAGTTTAATTACAAAAAAGACCAAGATTTATTATTTAAGATAAAGATAGAATATAGACCTAAGGTAAACGTAGAAGAATATTGTAATTTAAGGATAGAAAAAGAAGTTACCAAAGTTACTGACCAACAAATAGAAGAGAGATTGAAGTGGTTACAAGAAAGAGGAGCCACCTTAGAAATTATAGAGGGAAGAGAAGTAAAAGAAAAAGATTTCGTAATTGTTGATTACCAAATATGGGTGGAAGAAGAGTTAATTGAAAAGAACCAACAGTATTTATTAGAGTTATCCAATAAATATGTTTTGACTGATTTAAGAAATGGAATTATCGGCATGCATAAGGACGAAGAGCGGGAATTTGAATTTACCCTACCAAATGAATTTTCTAATAAAAAATATGCTTTAAAAAAAGCCAAAGCTAAAGTTAAATTATTCGAGATAAAAGAAAAAAAATTACCAAGTTTAGATGATGAGTTGGCTAAGGATATTAGTTCTTGTTCTTCTTTAGAGGAACTTAAAGAAAAGATCAGAGAAGAACTAACTAAAGCAGAAGAAAAAAGGAGTAATGTTAATTTAAAAAATAAGATTACTGAACTTATTGCTTCTAAGAATCAAGTTAACTTACCAAAGTCGATGATTGACGTTGAAATCTTAGAATTAAGAAAAAAATTAGTCCATGATTTAAAAGGCTATAATCTATCCTTAGAAAAATTTTTAGAAAATCAAAATCTTTCAGAAGAACAATTTGAAGAAAATTTAAAGGAAAAAGCTAAAAAAAGATTAGTCGAATGGTTTATTTTATATTCTATCGCCGAAAAAGAAAAGATAGAAGTCAGTAAAGATGAAATAGAAGAAAAGATAAGTTCAATATCTCCTGGTTATAAAGAGATTACCACAAAAAATATGGAAGGTAATGACCGATTGGAAATGATAAAAGAAGAAATTAAGATAGCTAAAACTTTAGATTTTTTAATAGCCAAGGCAGATGTACAAGAAGTGCTTAGATGATAAATAAGCGTCAGCTATCAGCTTTTAGTTATTGTGCTGACTGCTGACATCGGACAGCTGAATGATTAAATAATAAAATACTTTAAGGAGGACAAATGGCTTTAATTCCAATGGTAGTGGAGCAAACGGGAAGGGGAGAACGAGGATATGACATATTTTCTCGTCTTTTAAAAGATCGCATCATATTTATTGGCTCAACAATAGATGATGATACCGCTAACTTAATTATCGCTCAGTTATTATATTTAGAAGCTGAGGATCCTAAAAAAGACATTGATTTATATATAAATAATCCTGGAGGTGTAGTGACAGCTGGCTTAGCCATTTACGATACGATGCAATATATCAAATCAGATGTTTCTACTATCTGTATTGGTCAAGCAGCAAGTATGGGGGCATTACTTTTATCGGCAGGGGCTGAAGGAAAAAGGTTTGCCCTTCCTCACGCTCGGATTATGATTCATCAACCATTAGGTGGGGTTCAAGGCCAAGCTACCGATATTGATATTCAAGCAAGGGAAATCATCCGGATGAGAGAAGAGCTAAACAAGATTTTAGTCAAACATACAAATCAATCTTTAGAAAAGATTCAGAGAGATACAGATAGAGACTTCTTCATGACTGCAGAAATAGCAAAAGAATATGGAATAATCGATGAAATTTTGCTTTCTCGTGAAAGCAAAGAAGAAAAAGAAGAAGAAGTTAAAAAGGATGAGGAAAAATAGATGTTAGAATTTGAAAATGAAAAAAATTTACATTGTTCTTTTTGTGGAAAACCTCAAAAAGATGCCAAAAGATTAGTAGCTGGTCAAAAAGTATACATCTGTGACGAATGCGTTCGACTATGTAATGAAATTGTGAATGAAGACTTAGAAGAAGAAAAAGATAGATTTACTTTTAAGCGAGAGATCTTAACTCCTCAGGAAATTAAAGAAAAATTAGATGATTACATTGTAGGTCAAGATAAGGCTAAAAAAGTTTTATCAGTAGCCGTCTATAATCATTATAAAAGATTAAGCCTCAATCTTAAAAAAGGTAATCTGGCTGTTGAAAAAGCAAATATTTTACTAATAGGTCCTACTGGCTCAGGAAAAACCTTATTAGCTAAAACATTATCAGAAATTATTAAAGTTCCTTTCGTTATTGTTGATGCTACCGCTTTAACTGAAGCCGGCTATGTAGGAGAAGACGTAGAAAATATCTTATTACGTCTACTCCAAGTAGCTAACCATGACTTAAAGAAAGCAGAAACAGGCATCATTTATATTGATGAAATAGATAAGATTTCTCGAAAAGGAGATAGTCCTTCTATTACCAGAGATGTTTCAGGAGAAGGAGTCCAACAAGCTTTACTAAAGATTATAGAAGGTTGCATTGCTAATGTTCCTCCTCAGGGAGGTAGAAAGCATCCTCATCAAGAATTTATTCAAATGGATACCACTAATATTCTTTTTATTTGTGGTGGAACTTTTGTAGGCTTAGAGGATATTATTCGACAGCGAGTTTGTAAAAAGCTATTAGGCTTTGGAACTGAGATTAGATTAAAGAAAGAAGAAGATGAAGATGAAGATATCATGAACTATGTCATTCCAGATGATTTACTGAAATATGGATTAATTCCCGAATTTATAGGTCGCCTTCCGGTAATTAGTTGTTTATCTTCTTTAGAAATAGATGATCTCCTTAGGATTTTAGTGGAACCTAAAAATGCTTTAGTTAAACAATATAAGAAATTTTTTGAAATAGAAAAAGTAAAGCTTAAATTTACAGACGAAGCCTTAAAATCTATTGCTAAGCAAGCTATAAAACGAGAAACAGGAGCAAGGGGACTTCGGGCTATTATTGAAAATATAATGTTAGATATTATGTATGAAATACCTTCCTTAAAAGATGTCAAGGAATGTATTATCACTAAAGAAGTGGTGGAGAAAAAGATAAAACCTACCTTAGTTTTAGAAAGAGAAAGTGCCTAAAAGAAGGTAATTAAAGCTGCTTAAAGTCTTTTTAGATGATACTTATTGATCATTATGATAATAATGAAACTTCATTAATGTTATTATTAAAATAAAAAGTTCTATAGTCTTTTTAGATGATACTTATTGATCATTATGATAATAATGAAACTTCATTAATGTTATTATTAAAATAAAAAGTTCTATAGTCTTTTAGATGATGCTTATTAATCATTATGATGATAAGAAACTTCATTAATGTTATTATTAAAATAAGCTTTTAAAAGTTCTCTAGCTACTACGCCAGCTTTTGCTTTCCAAGTGTTATAATTGCCTATCATCACAGCGATAGCTATTTGAGGATTATCCACCGGTGCAAACCCTACAAACCAGGTATAGTTTAAGTTACCATTAGAGAGAGAACCTGTCTTTCCTGCTACTTTAATCCAAGGTAAATAAGGTCTACCACCTTTATCGTAAAATGATTTATGAGCATTTCCATCTCCATGAACAGTTTGAATCATCATTTCTTTAATTATCTCGGCGGTAGAAGATAAAATAGAAGCTTTAGCTTCATAAGGTCGATATTCCATAAGGGCATTTCCTTTTTTATCTACAATCTTTTTAATCATGTATGGACTCATCATCTTTCCCTGATTGGCAATAGTAGCTGCAATTAAGGCTCCATGCAAGGGACTCATATTGATACTGCCAAATCCTGCACCCGAAGCAGCAACACTAAATGGTTCATTATCAATGATCGCTGAAGAAATCTCCACCGGCATCTCAAAGTTTAGATTAGAATTAAATCCAAATTTAAACGCATATTCTTTTAAAGGAATAGCCCCAAGGTCTAAGGCTATTTTAGCAAAAGCTGTGTTACAAGATTTAGCCAGAGCATTTGTTACCGTGATGGAACCTGAAGGTACATTAGAAGAATCTCTTATATATTTGTCTCCACACCTAAGCCTACCTGTAGCTTGTAATAGCTCGCTTGGTTTAATAGCACCATATTCAAGGCAAGCAGCTAAGGTGACAATCTTAAATATAGATGCAGCTGGATACCCTGAAGAAAGTGTTAAGTGGAAATCTTTATTAGCATAATTGTCTCCCTGCCCTACCATAGCTAAAACAGCACCAGTAGAAGGTTCAATGGCTACAAAGGCACCTAAAGGAGCATTATATTTTTGAAAGATTTCAAAGCCAGCTTTTTGAAGATGGGGCAAAAAGGTAAAGACTGCTTTTCTTTTATTATCGAGATTTAAGATAACTTCATTTTCTGAGACTTGCCTTAAGAATAAAGGAGAAAGAATTAATTCATTTAGGTATGGTTTAAGAATATCTCTATGACTATAAGTATTATAACTATAGGTATGATAATATTGAAACCCAGCCACTATTACTAAAAAAAATACTAATATTTCAAAACCAACCTTTAGTCTTCTTTTTTTGGAATCAACATTCTTTTGATCTTTTTTTAATATTTTTTTCATCTAATCTTAATTTTCCTTAATTTTAACCTTTCTCTTTTTTAGTTATAATGAGGCATCTGAAAAAGGGATAAAAAGAGAGATTATTCATTACGAATTTATCATTACGAGTTTTAAATTTAAAAAGCTAAATTTGCAATTTAAAATGAATTTATCCTCATCTTACACATTCAGAAGTTAGCTATTCACAGACATCACCTTATTTTGGGCATCTCTTAAATCTTCTTATCATCTAAAATAGCTGAAAATCCTAAGATTCTTATTGTTCTTAAAGAGATCTGCTTGGATAAATCTTCTGTCGGTAAAGGATAGAGGTTTTCTTTGTTTCTTTCCCTGGGAAGCAATACCTCTTCATTTGACATTAATGCTTTTTCAGTATAGCGACAAGAGGGATTCCAAAGAAGCCAACTATTATATCCATGCTTAGAAAGAGCCTTAATTTGAAGTCGTACTTCCTTAGGACCATATTTATGTTTTAGACTAAAATCTTGAAGCCAATTTCTAAGTTTACAATCAATACCTTTAAGTTTTTCTTTGGCAATTTGGGTGCTCAAATCTATGACTTCATAAGGACAAGCATCAGGGTCAGCCAGCTTATATTCTCCTCGATAATAATGGGAAGGATAAACCATGGGGGAGATAAAATCAGCATTTTTAGCTATTTCTACAAAGTCTTGTCCAATGCCAAGGTCACGATTAATAGTAAGCCCAAATACATCTATAGATAAATAACCCTTATTATTGAGTCCTTGTTTGCAAAATTTAACAAACTCACTAATTGCGGTAATGGCCGTCTTATGATCATGAACCCTGCTATACCGACACTGACTAATCTTTCCATCTGAAGGAAATCTAACATAATCAAATTGAACTTCATCGAATCCACGAGAAATAATATCTTTAGCTAAAGCAAAGTTATATTCCCAGACTTCTTTTTGGTATGGGTTGACCCAACAGCATTTTTTCGAATCATACCAGATATTGCCTTTTTCGTCATGGACAGCTAATTCAGGTTTTTTTAAGGCTAACAATTGATCTTTAAAGACACAAATTCTCGCTATCTTATAGAGACGATGAGCATCACATAACTTTATAATTTCACCAATATTTATCCAAGGTTGGATAGCTTTTATCTCTTTACTTAATCTTAGATCGGCTTTATAAGCAATAATACCATCGGTTTCTTTAATATCTATTACTACGGTATTAATTTCAGTTTTATCAGCTAAAGCCATAATTTTTTTAAACGACCGTAAATTAGAGGCTAAATAAGTAGTGATATGAATTCCTTTCACCTCATCAGGCAAAATTTTTATCTTAGGAGTAGAAATAAAAAAAAGAGGTGTTGGGTTTTTTTCTGCTTTAAATACAGCTGGAGAAAAGATGATAAAAAATATAAGGCTAATTTTAAGGCTAATTTTAATAAGAAAAAGTTTTTTGGTATTCATTATTTTATGTTAATGATAGTCTTAGGAAGTTAATTTATATTATCGACTTATCGACAATAATTATTAAATATTTAAGTCAAAAATACTATTTAATTAAGTCAAAAATACTATTTAATAGCTATTATTGTCTTTTTATTTAAAGTTAAATCCTAAAATTATCGATAAAAAGAATAGAGATAAAGCAATAATCTTATAGAGGAGCTTATTCTTTTTAAAGATGAAGATAACACTATTTTATTCCTTCCTTCTTGCTCTTGGGTTATTCTCAATTGATCATCTTTGCTTATCCTTCCTTAAAAAATTTAAAGAGAAGAAAAAGCGTCAAGATAAAAAAAATTCTTTTAAAAATAAGGATTTTTTAAAGCCAAATGATACAAATAATAATATCATCGTTGATGATCCCTTGCAATCTATAGAGATGGGACATCATTATGAAGTTAATTGTATGCCTAAAGAAGCCATTAAGTACTATGAAAAAGCTATAAAAGGTGGAGCTAAAAAACAAGTAGTCTATTATTTTTTACATAGAGTGTACGAAGAAGAGAAGATGTATGACCAGCTTGTCAATTTATGTAATGATATTTCAAAAGAAGACCCACATGATTTAATGATCAATGAAAGTTTATACTATTTTTATCAAAGAAGAGAAAATCCAGATATTGAAAAGGCTTATTATTATTTTAAACAAGTTAAAAAGATTGAAAAGATTAATAAGATGATGATTATTGCTCTGGAAGAAGAAAAAAATAGAAGACTGGAAGAAGCTATTAAAAAGTATAAAGAAATAATCAATTTTGATCCTAGTTATAGTCCCGGCTATAAGAAATTAGCTAATTTGTACAGAAGAAATGGAAGTCTTAAATCAGCTATAAAAAATTATGAAGTAGCTATTAAGATAAATCCTCAAGATCTTTATTCTAAACTCTGGCTGGGGATAATTTTAGGAATGAAAGAAAGAAAAGAAGAGGCCCAAATCTTATTAAATGAAGTTATATCTACTAATTTAGAGAATAATTTTCTTCAGACGGTAGCTTATTATGTAATGGACTATTTAGAAAGTAACCACGGTCATGATAACTTTAAAATAATATTTGAAGATAAGTTAAGCAATATCATCAATGAACTTGAAGAAGAAACATCTCATCATCCTTCTGACTTTAAAATATATTGGAGGTTAGGAATAATTTACTTCCTAAAAGAGATGTTTAGTGAAATGAAGCAAAAATTTGAAAAGGTTATTAATATTAATCCTCTTTCTAATGAAGCAAAATTTGCTTATGGTTTAATAAATTCTCTCCCTTGTTTAATTAAACAAACTTGATCGGTAAATACTAAATGACCAGAGATAATGAAGAAAAAACTTCAAAGAATCAAGAAAGACTAAATGATAGATTAATCTCTATCTACGAAAAAGCTCTACAGAAAGATCCTAATGATAAATTGATCTATATTGACTTAGGTAATCTTTATGAAGAAAAAGGTCTGTCCAAAAAAGCTATTGAATTATATGAAATGGCTATTAAATTAGGCACTGATGAAAGTCTAATTAATCATCTTTTAGTAAGGGTATATGAAGAAGAAGGGGCATATGAAAAAGCTATTGTTATTTATGAAAAAATATTAAATAAGGATCCATATAATATTATTGCTACTGAAGGCTTACCACGATTATATTTAAAGTTAAAAAATCCTGCCCTTGATCAAGCTAAAGATATGATAGAAAGAGTCAGAGCTATTAATTTAGTCAATGATTTGAGGCAGATGGCTGAAGAAAAAGAAAGACAAAGCCTATATGACTCAGCCGTAGAGATCTATAGACAAATAATAAAGATTGATCCTGATTATTTGTTAGCTTATCATAGGATAGCTAAGGTATATCGTTTTAAAGGAGATACAACCAAGGCTATTAGATTTTATGAAATAGCCATTAAACTCAATAAAGAGGATTATCTTTCTTATTTATGGTTAGGTATTTTAGATGCCCTTTTTCTAAACAAAGGGAAAGCTATGGAAAGATTAGAGAAAGTGATCAATAATTCACCAAATAAAGATATTAAAAATATAGCCTTTAGTGTATATAATTACCTAAAGAGCGAAGCATATGTAAAAGGCAACCAAGAAGATCAAGTCGTTAGTTTAAGAACAAAAGGACAAGGAATAGAAAAGAGTTTGTATAAATATAAAGAAATTTTAAGGAGTAATAAAGATACCTGGCTTACTCATTTCTACTTAGGAACTTGTTACTTTATTAAAGGTTTATACAATAAAGCTGAAATAGAATTTAAGATTTTACAAAAGATTAATCCCCAAAGCGAAGAAGCCAGATTAATTTCTTCAATAAAAAATAGTGTCAATGACCTCACCATTCTTGAGGAGTAAATTTTTAGGAGATCTGTTCTTCATTAAAAAGCTATATTATAGTAGTTATTAACGAAAACTAGACATAGGAAATAATACCGAGTAATAAAAGATAAACTCGTTGGTACTCAATTAATTTGCTCTATGTCAAATTTTCATTAATAAGTGCTACAGGAGGGTATGATTGAATAAGTTAACTTTAAACCCGGTCACAAATTTAGAAGAATTTGTAGGTCGGAAGCAATATTTAGACATGTTCGAAAAGTACATTCATAGCTTCAATTTTTTAATCTTAGGAGAAGATGGCCTTGGAAAATCTTCCTTCTTGAGGTTATTAGAAGAATCATGTTATCAACGTAACTTAGTTACTTGTAAAATGAAAGTACATGAAAGAGAATCTATCCAAAGCTTTGCTAAAAGGTTTTATGAAACAGTAAATCCTTTAATTCCATTACCAAAAACTCCTAAGAAAAAACAGACTATTATCAACTATTTTAAAGAAAGTACTATTTGGTGGGGGAATTATTTTAAAGAATATTTCCAGAAAAATTTTTATAGGGTAAGGGAAGGTGCTAAAAAGGAAATGGAAGAAAGCTCTTCTGACTATCTTCCTAGTTTTAAACAATATTTAACCAATATCAATGAAAACTTAGACCAAAATATGGTTGTTTTTATAGACGACATTCATTCAATAGAATCCACGGCTTTAATAATTTCTACGATGAAGAATTTATTATGGACAAATTTTGACAAGGTAAAATATGTCTTATTTGTTAATCATAAAACTTTGCCTTCTAATCAAAGAGAAAAGTTTATCTATCTTTCTAAAAATAAACCTGTCCAACATATAGAATTGTTAGTCTTTAGCGAAGAAGAGGCCAGAGCTTATATTATTCGTAACTCTAAACGAAGAAAGGTCGAAATTAGCGAGGGTGTTATCAATAAGATTCTTACCTTGTCTGGTCGTTATCCATATTACTTAAATATTCTCTGTTATCTTATCTTTAAAAATATTGGAGAAAAAAATAACATTACCGAATCAGAGATAAATGAAAAAATTGGCCAGGTAGAGGATAAAAATAAATATAATGAATACTTATATAATTTATTAGATGGTCAAAGAAAGATCGCCATAGAAAAGATTGCCCAATCTTCCAGAGGATTAAGTAAGAATGTATTGAAAGAATATCTAGACATAAATATGAATAATCAAAAGCTGGAAGAGCTAATTCAAAATTTAGAAGAAGATAGTTATTTAAGAAGAGAAGATGATTTGTTAGTAATCTTTCACCCTATCTTTGCAGATTTTGTAAGAAAGATAACCAAAGGGGAACCAAAAGAAGAATTTTTATCAAGAGAAGCTTTTGATAAAGCCAAGGAAGATGAAATAACATTAGAACCAGAAGAAATTATTAAAGATCAAGAAGAGATAAAGGAAAAAGGAATATCTAGAGAAGACCTGAAAGATACAGAATTAGAAGAAAACTTTAGAGAAAGAAAGGTTAATCTAGCTAAAGTATCTCTTGATGATCAAAGAGAAGTATTTACTGTTGAGCAAGAAAAGATGAAAGAAGAGGAAGAAGAAGAGGAGAAAGAAATAAATAAGAAAGAAGGAAAGAAAGCTGAAGCCAACCGGTTATGCAATCGAATTAAAGAATATTGCCTTAAGGCTATTTCCACAACTAAGGATGTTTATTGGAAATCGTTATATTATGTGGATATTGCTGATTGTTTGAAAAAAGTTGGTAGATTTGAAGAGGCTTCAGATTATTTAATTAGAGCTTCTGAGTTTACTGATAATGAGGAAGAAAAAGCTAAGTTAATTTTAAAAGCCAGGGAATATTTAGTAGAGACTAAAAAGAATGGAGCAGAAGGATTATTAGAAAAAGCTCTAAAGATTTATCTGGATGCTTCTACTAAAACTTCTGAAATATATTGGAAGGCAAAATATCAATGGAAGGTAGCTGAATGCTTACTTTTATTAAACCAAAGAGATGAAGCTGAAAAATTAGCTAAAGAGGCTATTGATTACTTTGTAGAAACAGCTAAGATTACAGATGACCTTTATTGGAAAGCTGATTATTATCGCCAAGCAGCCAATTGCCTAAAGAGACTAGGAAAAGTAGAAGAGTGTCAAGAAATGAGTGAGACTATTATTAATTATTACTATAGGGCTATTGAAAAAGTAGTTGGTGATTATTGGAAAGCAAAATATACTTATGATGTCGCTGAGTTTATTGAAGAAAATGGCCAAATAGAAAAAGCTTATGACTTATATCATCAGTCAGCTAATCTTTATCTCCAAGCTTCAAAGAGGGCTAATGATCCAATTCGCAAGGTAGAAGACCTTCAACTTTCCTCGAAATGCTTAACTAAGATTGGCAAAGCTCGCGAAGCAGAAAAAGCATGCGAAGAGATTACTAAACTTTACCTAAAAACTATTAAAGATATTGAAGATGCAAACTTAAGAGCCAAAAGTCTTAAGAGCATTGGAGATGCTTACAAAAGTATTGGAAAATTAAGTGAAGCTTTAGGTTACTATCTTGATGCCTCTAAAGCTATTGTAGAACCAGCAGAAGAAGCTTGCTATCTATCTTTAGCGGTAAAATGTTTAGTCGAATTAAATCGTTATAAAGATGCTGAAAAAATCTCTCGAGAAGCTATTAAAAACTTTAAAGAAGCTTCCGGTACTACCTCTGATTTTTACTGGAAAGCCAAGTACTTAAAGAATGCCTTAGAAGTGTTATTAGAAATCCCCTCTTAGTAAAAAAACAAATACTAACCTCAGACTTCTTTTTAATCAAAATTATATACTTTTCTAATCTTTTCCATTACTTTCCAGGTATAATGAGAATTGCTGAGAATAGCTGATAAATTTATTTACATGTCTTTATATATGGCTTATAATACTTAAAAAATGGAGATAAAAGAAGGATAAGATTTATGAAGAAGAAGATTAATAATTCTATGATCAAACTTACTCAAGGTGATATTACTAAAATTAAAAGATGGAGATAATGGAGATAAAAGAAGGATAAGATCCATGAAGAAGAAGATTAATAATTC
>Ga0180007_10005710_pt1 | contig 12441 bp, 5 predicted proteins | sample MM_PC_MetaG_FD_121122 | JGI IMG/M metagenome (GOLD analysis project Ga0180007, IMG submission 121122) | Groundwater microbial communities from the Aspo Hard Rock Laboratory (HRL) deep subsurface site, Sweden - MM_PC_MetaG | ecosystem: Environmental > Aquatic > Deep subsurface > Groundwater...
ACTTTCAGCTGGTATGCTGCGGAGATTTTTCCGAAGATCTCCACCTGTTTGACCGTGTCAATGCCCAGGTCTGCTTCCAGGTCCAGGGTGTCTTCGAGCATGTCCACATCATAGCCGGTCTGGTCTGCGATCACTTTTTTGATTTCAGCTGAAAGGGAGAATGGGGCTGATGCCTTTACCTGGGCAGGGACATCAGGAACAGGTGCCGCAGGTTCCGGACTCAGTGTTTCTTGGGACTTCAAACGAGCCGGGGCTGGGGGCACTTCATTTTGGGGTTTTCTGGCCAGGCTCTCGGTGGCAGGGATGATGTCTTCCTGGATGGATGGTGCCGGAGGCTCCAGGATCTCAGTTAACGGCTTTTCTACCGGAGTGATTTTATGGCCTCCGGCTTCGGCCATCAGGGTGTTGTTGGTTTCCCTGAGACTGGGGTTGCTGCTCCCGGTGACGGCCTGGAGCCAGGATAAGTATTTGGGGTTGTTTTCCACCGTGTTTTCTTCGATACGCTTGAAAAAGGCAAAGGCCAGATGTGAACCAAACCCTGCCGCAATGTGCAGGCCATAGGTGTAATTCCCCTGGGTTGTGGTTTTTGAAAGCCTTAAATCCTTAAAATCCTCGGAAATATCCGTGAGGTTGGCAATGGGCGGGGCCGTGCCTTTCTGGAGGACTTTGACCAGAACTGCGTCTTCCAGGGCAGCACCCAGGGTATGCCCGGTGTAGCCCTTGGTGTTGGTGATCAGGATATCCCGGTAGGTCTCGGGGTAGGTGGTTCTGAGAGCCGTAATTTCGGCATCGGCGCTTCCGCCCCGGGCCGGGGTAAAGGTTTCATGGCTCATGAATACCATGTTTTTGGAATACTCTGTTTTGCTGAGACTATGGCGTTTTTCAACCTTGGTCACAAACCGATTCATTGCCTTTGAAATGCCTTTGACATCGATGTTGTATACATGATGGGCCGTGTTTCCGATATGGGTTCCAAGCACTTCGGCTTGCCCCCGCATGCCCCGTCTCAGAGCACCTTCTTCCCGTTCAATAATCATGGAAACAGCTCCGCTTCCCAGAATGGTGCCGTTTCGTTTGGCATCAAAGGGCTTGGCCGCATTTTCCACATTTTTTTCCACAGAAGCCGCACCCAGGGAAAGGAAGCCCGAACCCACCCACTGGCTCTGGGCCTGGGAGGTGGGGGTTTCGCCACCGATGATGATCACGCGTTCACATCGTCCGGCCCGGATCCAGTCTTCGGCGATTCCAATGGCCTGGGTTGTGGATGCGCAGGCTCCGCTCATCTGGATATTGGGGCCTTTGGCCCGGATATACTGGGCAAAATGGGCCGAGCCCAAGGGGGTCAGATTATGGGCAAAATCACGGGTCATTTTGTAATCCCCGTAAATGGTTCTGCGTTCTTTGACTCTGAAGAACCAGTCGGTCACATGCTCTTTGATCTGGGTGTCGGTGATGTTTCCCATGAGGTGGTAATAGATTTTTTCAAATTCTTCGTAGGGTTTGACATAAAATTTGTTGTAAAAATAATGGGTCATTTCACGGATCAGGGTCTCCGAATAGGGCCAGAGGGCGGATAGAATCACGCCGGTGCCGTCCTGCATCTCCGCTGGAAGGGCGTAGCCGTCGGCAATCAGACTTCCCGTGGAGGTGGTTTTGTATTGCATGACCAGGGGGATTTTTGCATCTTTCAATGCTTCGATCCCGGCGGCCATGGCAAGGGCGATTGTTGTTTCGTAATTCATTTTGATCCCGTACTGCTTATCAAGATCAAAATATCCCAGTTGGCCTGCCAGTTGAATCACATCCTCGGTGGTTGTGATTTCAACGAACCGTGCGTTCCCGTCCGGATCTTTTTGCAGGCGGGTTACATTTTTGTCCACCATCAATTCCTTGAGGCTTGCCGGAAGGGGCTCGATGAAATTGGTGCCCGAAAGAAGTTTGTCGAAATTTTTGGGATCGAATACATCTTTGCCGGTTCCGGGAAGGCCCACGGCCACTCCGGACACCACGATTTTCCCGGGATTGAAATCAAATTTTTCAAAAGCGTCGATGGCAGTCTGTTTTTTGTGCTTCATGTATTCGGAGTAAAGCATTTTTTTAAGATGCTCTTCGTTGTTTTTTACAAAAGATGAAAAATCATCTCCCTGGTTTTCGTTGAACGTCATTTCAAAATCCTTTTCATGGGAATCATGCATGGTTTCCTTGGGTTCCAAAACAGTTTGCGTGGGTTCATGGACCAGGGACAAGTCCTTTAGCTGGGTCACAAAGGCCTTAAAGGATTCCAGCTGGCCTTTTTTTGGTGTGACGGACGAAAGGGCGTTGACCGTGTCCATGTCCATGTTTTTCAGGAGATTGGCCAACAGTCGCGTTGGACCGATTTCAATAAAATGGGTGTTTTTTGCCTGATAAACATGCTGAACAGAGGCGATAAACTCCACAGGCGACGAGATCTGCCGGACCAGAAGCTCTCGGATGGATGCCTCCTGATCCGGGTAGGGCCGGGCGTTGACATTGGATATAATCCGATGGGCCTGGTTGGTATTGAACCTTAGATTGTTCATGTACAGGCCCATTTCCTGTCCGGTTTCCCGGAAAAGGGGCGAATGAAAGGCACCGGAAAGGGACAGTTTGGTATGCACAACCCCTTTGTCTGCAAGGAAGGTGCAGAAACCTTCAATCTCTGAGGTTTCCCCTGAAACGCCGGTCTGCTTGAGACTGTTCTTATTGGCAAGGTAAACGGTTTTTCCCGATTCCCGGATCAGAGCCTGTGTGTTTTCAGCAGAGTCAAAGACCACCATGATTTTACCCGGATGTGTATCGGCTGCTTTTTTCATGAGGCTTGACCGGGTCAGGATAAGATCCATGGCCTGGTCAAAGTCAAGGAGTCCTGCGCAATAGAGGGCCGAGAATTCACCCACACTGTGTCCGATCAGGTAATCCGGGGAAAACCCTTGTTTCTTCAGGGTGTCGAAGATGGCCGCCGTGGACAGAAAGACCGCAGGCTGGGTGTTTTCCGTGAGGTTCAATGCCTCGTTTTCCTGGAACATCATGTCCAGAAGGGACTGATTCCGTGCAGACTTGAAACGGGCCTCTCCCCGGTCCATGACGTGACGGATTTCCGGGATATGGTCGTAAAGCTCCTTCATCATGAACGGATGCTGGGCTCCCTGACCGGATAAAAGGGCTACCACTCGTGGTTTCTGGGGCTTGGCGGCGTCCATTTTCAGAGTTGTTGATTTTTTTATGGACGGTCGCGATGAAAGACTGCCAGTCACTATATGACCGTGAAGCCCGCCCAGGGCCCAGGTCGATGTAGCTGTGTAAAGGGGGCTTGCTTCATCTTTTCTTAAAATGGTCCCTGCGATATTCACTGCTGTTTCTGCGGATCGAAGCAGGCCGAATCCGGATGCCAGTGAATCATGGGTATCCATCCTGGATTTGACGATCTCCATGTCCTTGAAACAGTCATTCTCAACCTTTTTCTTTGCCTCATCCGAGGGTCTGATGCCCTGGTTGCCGTGATCCATGGCAAAGGAGGCCCCCAGGTATTCTCCCAAAATCGGGAGGCCCTTTTCACGGGCTGTTTTCAGACGAGTCATCACCATCACGGCGGCCCCTTCGCTCATCACGGGGCTTTGTCCATTGCCGGAAAGGAGGCCCATGTCTTTGTATAGGAGCATGATCGATGGGTACAGGTTTGTGTCCACCCCGCCTGTGAGAACAAGGTCGAAATCATGGTTGCGAAGTCCCATGGCAGCGACGTCCATGGCAATGGCCGACGAGGCATCCCCGGCATCCACAACAAAATTGGCCCCATTGCAGCCAAAAAAATTGGCAATGCGGCCCGAAACAATATTGGAAAGAAAGCCAGGTACCGTGTCTTCGGTATTTTTAGGATAGCGTGACCGGATACTCGTGGCCATGTTTACGGCAATGGTGTCCAGGATCGTCTTGTCGATGCCATTGAAATCCCGGATGATTTTCTCCATATAAGGAACCCTAACCCGGAAGATGTTTTCCGCATGGTGTTTTCCCGAAACAGTGCCAAGGATAACGGCGATTTTGTTGCCCATCTCCAGAAGAGTTCCAGCCCCGGAATTTACAAGGACCTGACTGGTGGCGTCCAGGGCAAAAAGCTGGGCCCTGTCAATGGATTTGGCGGCCATGGGAGGAATACGGTATTTGACATTGTTGAATTTGAAATCATCCACAATCCCGGCTTTGATATGGGGTAGTCGGAAGACCTGATCCGGTTCATCGGCGTAATAGCCCAGGGCAAAACGATCCGAGGGCATGGGACCGGGCTCAAGCATAACCGATGGAAGGCGTTTGCTTAAGGCATCACTGTTGATTGCCCCGGGCAGAACCACACCCAAGCCGACAAAAACAATCCGGTTGTCGTCGGGATCCATGTCCGTTTCCGGAAAGACCTGTCTCGTGTGCTGGGGGCAGGCTGGTGAGTATTCTTCCACGACCACATGGTAATTGATGCCGCCAAATCCATAGGAACTGATGGCGGCTTTCCTGGCTTTCCCTTGGGTCGGGGTCCATGGTTTGGGCTCTGTGATGATATACAGGGGCGAATCGCTGAGATCCATGTTGTCCGAGAGTGTTTGAAACTGTCCGTTTGGAGGCAGTGTCCGGTGCTTCATGGCCAGAAGCACCTTCAAAAGGCCTGCTGCCCCGGCACCCCCCAGAAGGTGGCCGATCTGGGATTTGATGGAACTGATACCAATGGGTTCGGAGCTTTTGTAAACGTTTTTCAGGGTTTCGATTTCAGCCTGGTCTCCCATGATGGTGGAGGTCCCATGGGCTTCAATGTAATCAATATCTGATACGGTGAAAGGATTTTTGATGTTTTCATAGCATCGAAGAAGAGCCAGCTTCTGACCCGCGGGGTTGGGGGCTGCAATGGCTTTCCCTTTGCCGTCGGAGCTTGAGCCGATGCCTTTGATGACGCCATGGATGGCTGATTTTTGCCTGATGGCATCTTTCAGGCGTTTCAGAACAAAGACCGCCGTCCCTTCGCCCAGAACAAAGCCGTTGGCCCGTTGGTCAAAAGGATAAGAGCCTTCGGCCGAAAGTGCCCCCATCTTTCCAAAACCGATAAAGGCTTCAGGGGAGAGATTGGTGTTGTTTCCGGCCACAATCATCGTATCATGGCGCCCTGAAAGGAGTTCACGCATGGCACAATCCATGGCCGTGAATGAGGTGGCGCAGGCCGCGTCCACCACATAAGCGATGCCCTTGGTTTTCAAATGCCGGGCAAGTCGTAAGGCATCCATATGAAGGGCAACGCCATCCACAGGGTCCTTGCCGGGATCGCCATAGGACATGTCCTGTTTGAGGGCCTGAAGAAGGGTCTCCTTCTGATTCTCCGGAAGAGTTTTATAGGCATCAATCCCTTCAAGGTGGGATCGGAGCTCGGGGTAATAAGATTTCAAATGAAGATCGTTGCTTTTCTCATTGCCCAGGCAGGATGCGATAATGACCCCAGTACGACCGGCCTTGTCATGTCTGAACTGTCTGTCCTTGTCCAGGTATCCGGCGTCTGAAACAGCCTGGAAGGCTGACTCAAGAATCATTTTCTGGCTCCGGGAGATTTTGTCGGCCTGGCTTTGTGTGTATCCGTACGTCTCATGGTCAAAGTGAAAATCGGTGACAAGCCCGGCAATCTTTGTGTAGGACTTATCCTCTGCCTGTTTGTCTGTGTCCACATAAAGGGCCGGGTCCATGCGGTCTTCGGGCATATCCCGGATGGAATACCGACCGGAAAGGATGTTTTCCCACAAGACGTCCGGGTTAGGGGCATCAGGCAAAATGCAACCCATGCCGATCACGGCAATATCATCGTATATCAGGCTGTCCGGGGAGGTCATGATTTCCAGGCGGTTTAAGTGGGAGAACAGGACGTGTTTTTCATTAAAATATCGATCATGGATTTGAGATATGGTAATTCCCGGATTGAGGAAGGCCAGGGAATCCCCCACAAGAAAATTGCCTTTTTCATACTGTTCCTTATCACTGAAGCGGATGGGTTTGCCCTTATTGGTTCCGTGGATATCAGGTAAAAAACCCTTGGCACTAATCAGAAGCGACCCCAGATTCTCCTCTTCAAAAACGGTTTTTCTCTCGGACAGGCCCATGCCGTCCTTGATCCTGGCATGTTCGTTCTCAACCAGTTTGAGGGCAAAGGGGGTGGGGACCGTACGGGACGGAAGACCCACGGTGTTTCCGGTTACAATGGTTTTTTTGGATTGGGTGAGGGTGTTCTGATAAAGGGGTGCGATCCCTTTGAGAGCCACGATTTCCTTTGTAAACAGGTAGGCGCTGCCCACCTGAATACCGATTTTTGCCTTTTTCCTGGAAAGGACAGAGGCAAGGCCCGAAATAAAACATGAGGCATAAACACTTGAAATGCCTCCGGCAAAAATCAGGCTTTGCTTTCCTATGGCCTCATCGTCCTGGGCCATAATTCGCGTCATGGCGGCTTCCCAGAGAACAAAGCTGCTGAGACTGCCCACATGCCCTCCGGCTTCGGTGCCTTCAAAAATGAACCGTGTGCAGCCGCTTTCCATGGCGTTGTCCAGCATCATCATATTGGGGGTGTGGAGATAGGTTTTTGTCCCAGCCTGTTCCAGCTCCTTGACCTGGGAGGGAATGCCCCCGGCAAACAAGGCAAAGGGCACCTTATATTCCTTGAGTAGTTCCAGATGACGATGGATGGTTTTATTAAAGGTTTCAATGCCGATCAGACCTGCGCCAAAACGTGGAACGGTTTTTTTGCCTTCTGAAATCAGGGTTTCCGAAAGATCTCCGGGAAGATTTCCCATGGCGAAAAAGGGCAGACCCCCATGGTCATGGATGGTCTTGGCAAAGGACGGATTGTCGCTGATGTTGGCCATGGGGCCCTGGATTACGGGATATCGGGTGCCATGCTCACGGGCAAGAGGGGAATCCTCAACCAGGGGATCATGGTCATCCACCGCATGAATCTGAACACGGATACACTGGAAAAGCAGATCCAATACATCTGAAAGCCGGCTTGAATCCCGTATAAATGATTTGGCAAAGGCCGCATCCTGGCCCAGGTAAAAAAGGCTTTGCAGGGCCGAGTTGCCATTTTGATTGAGGGGGCAGATGTTCTCGCGGATGTCTTCCAGGAGGATCTGGTCTGCATCCTTGTCTTTGTCCAGAATCAGGCGGCTTTCTTTTTCCTTGAGGCTTTTGACGATACGGGTTCCCAACTTGGCAAAAAAACGGTGCGGTGTGTCCAGAGCCTCACCCACAAGGGCCGTATCCGTTTCCGTCACATCGGCCAGGAGTTTTTTATAGGATGGGTCCAAGGGTGCTTCATCACACAGGTAAAGCTGATTGTCCAGCACAAGACCGGACACACCGGCTGCAAACATCCCGGCGGCTGTATAAAGACCCACACCCCCATGGATAAAAATGGCAAGGGGGCTGTTTGCAAGGTACCATTGCATGAGGATGAACGATGTGTAAGGCGAAACCATACCCGGTGCTTCGCAGCCTTTGAGAATCAGACCGTTAGGATCAATGCGCTCAAACTGATCATTCAGATCAATATGACGGGCCTCCATGAAAAAGCGGTAATGTTTGTTACTAAACGAAAAATCATTAAGGTGCTCTTTTTTCTTATAGGAAAAAACCATCAGGTCAAGATTGGGTATATATCCTTTTTCCATCTCAAGGATAAGCGCTGTGCGGCCCAAATCGATTCTGACTCCAAAAAGAAAGGATTCATTCTCAAGAGCGTTAAGGGCTTCACGGACAGCCTCATCGCTGAAAAATTCCATATCAAAGACAGGAAGGGCACCGGCCCGGGCGCAGGCTGAAAAATAATCCCTGTCAAAAACCAGGGTCGGATTATAAATAATAAGGGGGCGGCGGGTTTTTAATATATGTTTCATTGGGTTAAAACTCCTTTGATATAATCACTCTGTTATAAAAGATAAGCAGATGATGGTTTATTTAAAAAGCTTAGGTCGGAGGTTTTCATCCCCCTATCCTTTTCAAACATCGTACCATGATGTGATTATTTCATAAGTAACTTGAAATACATGATAATTTTTTATGTGCAGTCCAGGGGCTTCGTGTTTCGTTTGACAGATGTTCATTATATGTATATTTAACATTCATTCAGTGTATATTGTTGTTGGTTCTATGGAGGAACAAGACATGCCAAAGAAAAGCCGGTTGACCGAAGAACAGAGGAATTTTTTTTCTCTGGTCAGTGAAGCCATCTATATCAACCCCTTCAGTGACAAACGCCAGGAAATCGATCTCCGTATCGCAGGTTTTTTCCCCGAAGTCCCGGGGCCAGGTCTTATCGAAAAAACCCTGGAAGAGGTCAAGGCACGCATCAATGATCTTGAGAAAAATAACGGAGGTATCAGCTCTTATCAGGGTAAAGACAGAACCCTGGTGGAAAACGCCTATCTGTTTGATTTTTTTTATCGGTTCAGGGATCGTTTTGACCGTCTGATCAAAGACCAGATGGCCACGGAAGAAACCAGCATCAAAGTGGGCTTTGCCAGACAGGCCATTGCCCTTCTCCAGTCCCGGGGCTTTGATTTTGAGCAGATTTACCATTCCATAGCCCTATGTTATCAGATTCGGAGGGCCTTTTTTTTCATCAGGGACAGTCTAATCGGTCAGAGTCCTGCCATGAAAGAGTTCAGGCGTAAATTGTGGAACAACGTGTTCACCCATGATATGAGCCTTTATACCCGCTATCTCTGGAACAGGATGGAAGATTTTTCAACCCTGCTTCTGGGTGAGACCGGAACAGGCAAGGGCACCGCTGCCATGGCCATCGGCCGCAGTGGCTACATTCCCTTTGACGAAAAGACCCAGACATTCAAGGAAAGCTTTTCCCGTTCCTTTGTCTCCCTGAACCTGTCACAATTCCCCGAAACCCTCATGGAATCCGAGTTGTTCGGACACAAAAAAGGTTCGTTCACAGGGGCCTTCGAGGATTACAAAGGGGTGTTTGAACGGTGCAGTCCCTATGGGGCCATCTTTCTGGATGAAATTGGTGAAATCTCTGTTCCGGTCCAGGTCAAACTCCTCCAGGTACTCCAGGAGAGGGTGTTCACACCCGTTGGCAGCCGGATGGAAAGCCGTTTCCAGGGGCGGGTCATTGCCGCCACCAACCGTTCCTTTGATGAGGTTCAGAACCGAAAAGTTTTTCGGGATGATTTTTTTTATCGGCTCTGTTCGGATATCATCACCGTTCCCACCCTGCGACAACGAATCCAGGAAACACCCGGAGAGCTGGACACGCTTCTGGCCTTCAGCGTCAAACGCATGGTGGGCACCGAATCCCCCGAATACACGGATATGGTCCGGGAGGTGGTTGACCGGCAGCTGGGGCCGGATTACGAATGGCCCGGCAATGTCAGGGAGCTGGAGCAATGTGTCCGCCGGGTGCTTTTGAATCGCACCTACACCGGCGACCGGAAAAAAGACATGGGTGATCTCCAGGCCGGTCTTGTCTCCGGCATTGAAGAAGGGAGTCTTGATGCCCAAAGACTCCTTTCCGGCTACTGCCGTCTTCTTTACGAACGCCTGAAAACCTATGAAGAAGTCGCCAAACGAACCTGTCTTGACCGGCGCACCGTGAAGAAATACATTCTGGAATGGGATAATTAGGCCTGAGGCTTTTTTTATACTCACCATGAAGGACATGAAGGCCATGAAGTCTGGGCTGGAGCTGTTTTCTTTTCTTCGTGGTTAGACTTGTTTTTAACCACCCGTTCGCGTGGCTCACTGAAGCACACGAAGGACCACGAAGAAGGGCAAAATATGCCTCCGGCGGCCAAGCTTTTGAAAAGTTTGTTCCGTCGTCGCCAAGGCTACAGGATAGAAACCCATGTAAAAAACCAATTGGATGATTTCTCAAATCCATCCGAATAAACAAAAAAAGGCACAGTATCATGCTGTGCCCTTTTGCGTCCGATTCTCTCCAGTTCGCCTGTTTAATTTGGGAATGTTTCCTCACAGGGCGCAAATCTTACGACCGCTAATTTGGGAAAGGTTATGATAATAATTTGGAAATCACATTTCCTGTTTTGAGTCCATTTAGCAAGATATGGGACTCATATGTCCCATAAATGTTTTCCTAATCAATATACAATTATATTTATATCAAAGTGTAAGAGGGGGTGGGTTCCCATTAGCGTTGTTTTTTTCCATCAATTTCCATTGCTCACACGTGAAGACACCTATAAGGTTAAATGGCCGATTTCCGATATAAAAAAGACCCAACCGCCTACTTCTTGTCTCTCCATCTCTTGTTTCATGCATGTTACATGAGCATCCAAGTAATGCACAACCACATGAAACGGCTTTGCATTTCCACTTACAGTCTTTTAATCCTTCAGGATCGATTCTGCTTATCGGATTTCCCCCAACATAAGCATAAAGATTCATCCCCCCATTCAACCCAATCGGATCAGCAGTAAGGTATCTCCCAGTCCCCGGATCATAATACCTGTTCAAATTATAATGCAAGCCCGTTTCACCATCACGATACTGACCAGGGAACCGAATATTATTTTCAACACTCTCAACTGTAACATCAGCCTGACCAAAGGGCAAGTAGTCGGCGGACCAGACAAGGTTGCCGTTGCTGTCGGTTATGCGTTGGGGTGTGCCCAGGTGGTCGTTGTGGAAATAATAGATGGAGCCATCCTGGGTTATCATGGAAAGGGGCTGGCCATGGAGCCAGACATAGGCTTTGATCAGGGTTCCGTCGGTGTCGGTTTCTGCGATGAGCTGACCTCCAAGATCATAGTGATAGAGACTCTGGCTTTGGCTTTGTTTTTGTGAGCGGAGGCCTGCGTTGTTGTATGTGAAGTCGGTTGAGGTGGTGATGGTGGGGTTTGGGTTACCTGCACCGGGGATCCGCTGGGTGATGTTGCCGTCGTCATCATAGAGGAACATCTCGGCATGGGTTCCTGTGATGGTTTGCAAGCGGTTGGTGTCCGGGTAGTAGATGTAGGCGGCCACATCCGGGCCATGGGTGCGTGACCCCGCACGAAGCGCTGGCTTCGAGGGTATTATTGTCCCCGGTTTTTCACACCCTGATAATAATATTATCCTGAATATTGACTTCAAAGTTGTATTGACATGATGCTGAAATTATTAAATATTTCGGATTTGTCAAGAATAAAGATTTGACCCCACGCGTGGATATCCTGTGTCATGGATGCCGTGGCTGTCCATCACGTCTCCTTTGATTGAAGCGGGTTAGCGCTTGATTATTTGGTGGGGATTCTGTAGAAAAAGAATATCAAAGAGGATTCAACCCTTTGATGTTTTTTTGCAAGGCCATCAACCGGACCGTCCAAAGTCATTAAGGTTGATGGCCTTTCTTTTTGGTTCAAAATCCCTTCTGAAAAAACCTGTCAAGAAAAATATCTATCTTTAATACGAATATTAAATATCTAATTTATAGATAAGAAAAGCTTTTGGAGAACGCCTTAAACGCCTTCGCAATCAAAAGGGATGGACACAAAAAGAGTTGGCGGTAATGGTTGATATCGGTTTCAGTCAGTTCAATAAATATGAGATGGGGTTGCATATTCCGTCATTAGAAAAACTCATACAATTAGCTGAACTGCTTGACTCTACGATGGATTATTTGTTAACTGGTAACCACAATGACAGGGGGGATCTCAACGACACCCGTCTGGCAAAAAGATTCAAGGAGCTTGAACGTTTCCAGACAGAGGATAAAGAGGCCGTTATCAGGATCCTTGACGGCATGATTATTAAAAACAAAACCCAAAGCGTCATGACCATGGATGATGCCAAGTAATACCATTTTTTTTAACATGAGGTCAGCTATGCAGAATATAGATATTTCCCAGATTAAACAGCAACTCCCACAAATTCTTGAAGATATTGAAGACGCCATTATCATCACAAAACAAGGGATGCCGATCGCCAAGATTGTCGGCATACCCAACAAAAAAAGAAACGGAAGTTCGGTTCCGCCAAGGGATTGATTAAAATATCAGATGATTTTGACGCACCTCTGGAAGATTTTAAGGAGTACATGTGATGAGGGCCTTACTTGATACGAATGCATTTCTCTGGTTTATTTCCGGAAATAACCGGCTCAGCGACAAGGCCCGTGACCATATCGCCGATTTTAACAATGATCTGGTGTTAAGCGTTGCCAGCCTTTGGGAAATTGCCATTAAAACAAGTCTTGGCAAACTTGAACTGTTCAGTCCGTTCGATCAACTCATCCCCGCTCAGCTTGAAAAAAACGCCATTGATATATTACCCTGAAAATCGGATAAAGCGCACACTTTAAGCCAAAAAAACAACTTCATAAGCACGGTTTAGTTGGAAAAACCGTGCTTTTTTCTTGACTTTTAGGGTGTGCGTATTGTATAATATACG
>Ga0180007_10005711_pt1 | contig 12440 bp, 14 predicted proteins | sample MM_PC_MetaG_FD_121122 | JGI IMG/M metagenome (GOLD analysis project Ga0180007, IMG submission 121122) | Groundwater microbial communities from the Aspo Hard Rock Laboratory (HRL) deep subsurface site, Sweden - MM_PC_MetaG | ecosystem: Environmental > Aquatic > Deep subsurface > Groundwater...
AAATTTTTCTAAACTTCTATCTACTAATAATAAAGGATATATAACATGATGATCCTCATCTAATTTTCTTATTAAATCAAAGACTATTTCTGAATTATATATCAAATCACTTTCTACAACCATCGTATACTTAGTTGGTTTTATTAAATTCAAACATTTGTTCCAACAATTAGCTAATACATGCCATCTATCTTTATTTGGTTCGGACGCCCAATGCGGACCACCATGATTATAATGAACCAAGGTTACATCATAACCCCATTCTTTCAGTTGTCTTTTAGCCTTTATTAAAATATGTTTAGTATTATCAATACTATCTCCTTCAAGCCACACTGCTCTACACTTACCGCCTATTAACTCGAAGACCCCTAATACTTGATTCAGGTATCGCTCTAAATATCCTTGACTATCCCTAAATATCGAGAATAATGTTATATCATACACTAGAATATAAACCTTAAATGAGGTATAGGGGAAATAAATTTTCCTCCGGACATTAAAAAATCTTTTTCTCTATTCATGAATTCCCACATAAAATGATAAGGGAAAACAAAGAAATATTCAGAATTTAGTTTTCTAGCTTCTACCTCCGATATTATTGGAATTCCTGTTACCGTCTTTCTACCTATTTTAATCGGGTTCCTATCAGCAACAAAAGGCATTAATTCTTCATCAATACCATAGTACGCCATAATCGTATTGCCTTTAGTAGAAGCACCATACCCCAAAACTAAATCTTTATTCTTCTTCGCTTTATGTAAGAAATTTATTATTCTACTTTTGTTAACTTCTACTCTTTCAGAAAATGCACGATAAGTGTCACACTCTAATAAACCTACATTTTTTTCAAGTTCTCTTAATTTAACCACCGCTTGTGTTGGTCTTACATAGTCTTTATGCCTTATATATAAACGAAAACTGCCCCCATTGACATCGTTCACTTCCACGTCTTCTACTTCTAAACCGGCTTTATTTAAAATATATTCGATAGACTGAAGAGAATAATACTCTAAATGTTCCGCACATATAGTCTCGAATGCATTATTTTCCAACATAGAATAAAGATAACTTAATTCTATAACCCATAATCCATCCTTAGCTAAAATACTGGCTACATCCTTAGTGAAAGATAACGGGTCTTCCAAATCATAAAACATTGCTATACTTGTTATAATGTCGGCTTGTTTCCCCCCCATTTCTTTTCTATAGACTTCCTCACTAAAATAATCATTTATAAAATGATCACAATAATCAGGAACAAGATTGGATGGGTCTATACCAATCCTCTCATATCTTCCCGAATAAGCCTTCAACAAAGTGCCATCATTACAAGCTATATCCAGTACAGTCTTTGCTTTTCTTCCTGTTCGTAAAATAGCCTGCTCTACTATAGAAGCTAAAGCTTTTGTCATAGAGTCATTTACCCCAGACATATACCAATATTCCTTATACATAAAATCAGGATCTACAGTATGCTTTAATTGAACTAACCCTGATTCTTCATTCAAACATAACTTAACCGGATATCGTTCAGGTAATTGTTCACTTATTCCAGGAAAACAAGATATAGGAAGTTCACCTAGGTCCAATACTTCTATTAAAGGACCACCAGATACTCTACATGTTTGTCGTTCAGTAAATAAATTCATATTTTTAATTCTTATCTTCTTAATAACCCCTGTATTTGTGATCTAACATTATGATAATCGGGTAATGCTGCCATTTCCCCCAAATTAACATTTTTCATGCTACGTAATCTTCTTATTAACCCCTGTCTAGAAAACTTTTTCCCGCTTGCAGCTAATGTTTTTAATTCTTTACGAAATCTACGAGTTCTTATTATTTGGGGTATTATTCCAAATCCTCTCCCAATAAGTGCGGGCCCCAATGGACCGAATGTAAAAGGAGGAATACCTAAAATAGAATAAAGAATTGCTTCTTTTCCTGTTAAAGGCCTGTTATTAAATTGTTGAATTATTGGAGTAGCTATCGTTCGACCAATATTTCCCCATCTAGATACTTTTTCCGCCCCACTTCTTATAACACGATTAGCTAAATTTGAAAATCTACCTATAGTAGGTGTTTGATGTACCCTACCTCTTGTTAACATTCTAGCTGCTCTAACAGGATTTACAGAGACTGCTACTTTTTCTAATAAATATAACTTTATATTCATTTCACCCTCTTTTTTTTTCATAATTTAACATAATTTCTACTAACTCTTTAAATCTAACTTTAGGTTCCCAACCCAATTTCTCCTTTGCCTTTGAATAATCTCCTATAAGCAAATCAACTTCGCAAGGTCTAAAAAATTCAGGAACAACTTCCACAACTACCTTGTTATCTACAACACCTTTTTCCTCAATTCCTTTGCCAACCCAAAGTATATTATACCCTAATAACCTGTACGTCTGTTCTACAAATTCACGAATTGTATGGGTTTCATTCGTTGCTATAAGATAATTACCCGGTTTATCTTGTTGTAACATCAAATACATCGCTTCACAATATTCCGGAGCATAACCCCAATCTCTTTTAGAATCCATATTACCTAATTTTATTACATCTCTTTTACCTGATTCAATTTCTATAGCTTGTTTAACTATTTTTTTTGTTACAAATTCTTCGCCTCTTAATTCGCTTTCATGATTATAGAGTAATCCCGAACACGCAAACATCTTATAAGATTCCCTATAATTTATTACCATCCAATGAGCATATAATTTTGCTACACCATATGGACTTCTAGGATAAAATGGAGTCTTCTCCGTTTGTGGTATTTCCTGAACTTTACCAAACATTTCAGACGTAGATGCTTGGTAAAATTTAATTTGTAGATTCAAAGACCTGATAGCTTCTAACATACGAAGAACACCTGTAGCATTAATATCAGAAGTTAAAAGAGGTTGTTCAAATGACAACCCTACAAAACTTTGAGCTGCTAAATTATAAATTTCATTCGGTTTTATTAAATTCAAAACTCTCGTTATATTAGAAATATCGCACAAATCCATTGGAACCAGTTCAATATCCTGGTAAATACCTAATTCTTTTATTCTGGAAAAATTTGGGTCCGCACTTCTACGATAAGCACCGTAAACTTTGTAACCTTTTCCCAACAACAATCTAGCTAAGTACCCACCGTCTTGTCCTGTTATTCCTGTTATGAGTGTTTTTTTTCTCACAATTTTATTCTTCTTTTACTAGAAATTTTTGATAATGTATCAATTAAAATTCTCCCCACTACATCAACTGAAAAATTTTTTTCACAATATTTCTTTAACTTTTCCCCATTACTTTTTGCTTTATTTTTATTATTATAAACTTCTTTTAATAATCTAATACCATCTTCTATATCGGGCATAGCCCATTTTTGATCCTCCGCATACCATCCCACCATAACCATATCTTTAACAGGTATCATTTGTTTTTTAATGAAATAAGTATGTTCGTTTACTAAAAACTCTTTTTGAGATCCAAAATCTGTCATTATTATGGGGTTTCCATAACATGCAGCATCAAAAGCTCCTAGACCCCAACCTTCCCCCTTACAAAAAGAAACATAACAATCACCGATTGAATGTAAGGCTATCATCTCCTCTTTCGTCAATTCATCTAATAACAAAATTATTTTTGGGGGTGAATTAAATGACTTTAATTCTTCCAACACACATCGTCTTATCGTATTTTTTGCTTTTTCAGAAAAATCAGCTTCATAAGTTTTTATTACCAATGCTACCTTATCAGATTGCTTAAAAGCTAAACAAAAAGATTTTAATAATTCTTCAAAACCTTTTCTTCTAGTCCATTGACCTATACTATAAAAAATATACTCATCTCCTGATATCAAATCAATTTTACCATTTATACTAAAATCAAATTCCCTCTTTGGAATTGGAACAACATATATCGGCACACACACACCAGATTTTATAAATACATTTTTATTAAAAAAAGAAGGTACAATTACAGCATCCATTTTATTTAAAATTTTCACCCAATCATAACACAATTTATCTGTTTCCCAAATAGTCATTACTACATTAATTTTTCCTATTTCTTTATCCATTTCAGCTTGAGGCGGTATCGTATTATGAACTACTATATTATAGGGTATTTCTTTTTTTATTAAATTAATAAATTCATTGTCAATAAATTTATCATTTAATTGTGTTTTATCTGCTCTATAAGGATAATACGTTATTGGTATTTCACTTTTAAAAAGTATCCTAAGATTAGATTTCCCCCATTCTGCATATCCATTACATCCTTCTGGAGAAATATATTTTATTCCAATCATACTAATAACAATTTACCTTCAAAAAATTTTTTGTCTTCTTTTTTTGTAAAGAGAATTCCTAAACTATCTTTAATCATCTCTAACTTGCTTAAAAACCCACTCAATGATTTTCCCCAAGTATATTTGTTTCTGATTTCTTCACACTGTTTCTGACTCCTCTCGAATTCTTTCTCCCAATTTTCATACATATACATCAAACATCTGGAAAGATCATTTTCATCTATACTATAATACTGCCCAGGTTGACTTCCCCAAGATTCCGCTGATATCAAACCTTTAGTTTTTAGTAAGACGGCATTATCCTTTGTTAAATAATCTCTCATCCCAGTAACAGGAGGAGCTATTACAGGAGTACCACAACATAAAGACTGTAACGGGATAAGACCAAAACCTTCACCCTTGGAAGGGTGCACTGTGCAGTGAACTCTGGAGTATATTCTTGCAAAACCTTCCGTGGTAAGATTAATCATCGGTTCTATCTTTATTAATTTACCAAAATTATGTACTTTTTGATACGCGATTATGGGACCTTGATTTTGAGTGCGTAATATGAGTTCTGCATCACCCTCGAATCCTTTGAAAGTCTTCAAAAATACTCTAATTAATTCTTCACAACTTTTTCTATAGGGGAAAGAATGTACACTGAACGTATTATAAAAAGTAAAAGGCTTTTGCCTTCTTTTATCACTATATGACCTATATTCCGGTTCTATTCCGTGAGGAATTACATCTATTGGGGTTGTTACCCCAGATTGTTTAAAGGATTGCTTACAAAACTCGGATGGAACAATAATATAATCGAGTGTGTTACAAATAGCAACCCAATTTGGCGCTATTCTAGTAGTTTCGCATACATAGCAACCTATTTTATACTTATGCCTCGACATAGCAGGATAAGTATCATTTGGAAAACCATAAAATATCCCAATTGGGGCGTTGTCTTGTCTGCCAGAGTATTTTTTTAACTCAGAATTTACGAATCTATCTCCACCCGTGTAATTACATAATTTTACTCCATCAAATTTCTCAGTCAAGACTCTCCCAAACTGAGAACATATGTTTGCTATAGAAATATAACTATCAAACATCCCATAAAATTGGATTAGTGTACCGGAATTATATGTTGGTTGTAAATTTTGTCTTCTAGATATGAAATTCGACAAAGATATGTGAGAATCCTTTAATATTCTTCTGTTTTTTGTGACTAAAACCATTATTGATATCCATAACCTGAAGTTAATTGACTTATTCGTTGTTGTGTGCCTGGAGAAGTTTCTTTTGGTGCTTCTTTTCCACCCCCACCGAATATTAATTTATCAGCAATATTAAATCCTGCTGCTCTTCCCGCTGCTCCTATTATTCCAGCTGGACCCAAAGCACCAGACAGTGCACCACTAGTTGCTCCACTGAGTATATTTTCTCCCATTACGGCATTTGTTGCTCCCCCAACTACCGCTCCTATTCCCGCAGACGCTAATAACATGGGTATAAATGCTTTTTTTTCTAGATATTTCTTAACAAAACCATATTTATTGAGATTCTCCTGCTGTACCGGTGTTAAAACAGGAGTTGGGGCTAGTCTTGTTGCTCTTTCCCCGGCACGTAAAGCTTTATGAGTACCGTACATACCTAATCCAAGTCCGGTAACACCCACCCCAACAGCTAATTTCGGGTGTTGAAACGGAAATTTAGCTACTGCAACAGTACTTCTACCTACAAATCCAGGGATTTTCTTAACCCCACCCAAAAAACCAGCTTTTTTTATCAAAAATTTCTTTAAATTGACATTTTTTTGATAAATTTTACCCACCCTGTTGTAATCTTTCCGCTATAGCGTCTCTAATCCCTTCTTCAGACAATCCTTGATCTGCTTGTTCCTCTTCATCAGCTGGTTGACCGTGTATAAGTTCAAGTCCAGAAGTAGCCATTTCAATTATAGACTGTAAAACTTCAGTCAGAACATCAATTTCATCGCCTTCTTGTTCTGTTTCGTCTACTCCTTGTTCTGGTTCCCCACCAGCTTGACCTTCTGCAATCCTATTAGCTATTTCTTCCTTGATTCTCTCTTGTGCATCCTGTTCTTCCATACCTTGTTGAGCTGCTAATTCCTCATTAGCTCTCTTTTCCATAATTAATCTTCGTAAATCCATTTATTTTTCTCCTATTTCTTCTATTACCCCAATAATTCTTTCCCGTAATCAGTCAAAATATACAAATCAGCACTAGGAATCTTCTTCACTATTCCTTGTTCAATTAATTCCACAATTGTATCCCCCTGTAACATACTCGTAGAAAACCCAGAAGTCAAAACAGTATTTGTTAATGCATTTATTAAATCAGAAGCTAAAGAATCTTTAAATTCTTTTGGAGCCCCTATAATTATCTGTATCTCAAAGTCACCACTACATTTCGCTTCATACCCTTCTGATACTACACTAATTGGTATAAATCCTTCACTGTATTTTATAACAGATTCATTAATTATCTTTATATTTAAAACAATTTGTCCTTCTTCTTCTATTGTTACTACCTTCTCTATTAACAATTCATCAGTTTCTAAATCAATTATATTTACCCCCATAAGTATTCTAACAAGACCGGAGGGTAATAATTCCAAAATTTCTTCCGAAGGATCAAATGGTCCAATACGAATCTGTTGACCTACTTCAGCCCTACTTGCATACAAAGACAATTCCGCTGAAGCAGTCCCACTATCCGGAAGCCCTAAATTAAGTACCACGGAATCTTTCCACGCATCATACTCCGGATGTTCCGTAACTACAGGAACACTTAATTGGGCATAACAATTATTGAGTTGCATAATAAGCCATGTTTTTTTGTTGTTGTCGCATTTTTTGCATCATATCCTTAGCTATAGCATACAATGTGGGGTCTTGTCTTGCAAGATTAAACATTGCGCTTCTTCTCAATCCTTCAGGCATTTGTAACCATTCATTCGATATTTGTTCAGCTTTAGACATCATATCCATTGGGGTTGATCCTGGTCCAGCTTGAGTCCCTTCTTGACCTGCCATAGCCTGATTCTCATACTGAGATTTCTCTTGAAATTCTCTTTGCAATTCTGTTTGAATTCTTTGTTGTTCCAAAGTTTTCTTTGTTTCAGTCTTAAAATCAGTTCCTAATGCTGCTAAGAATGTATCATCAGATACTTTCTGCGCCCCTATAAGTTGCATTAATAATTGTTTACGTTCGCTATCATCCGCCAACGTTACCGGAGCCCACTTCACTTTTACCTTCTCCCAATCAAAATATTTAGCTATCTGATTTGCTATCCACTGTGTTAGTTGATTAGCAGAATTAATATAATAAGAATATGTATTCTCGAACAAACGCAAAGCAGTCGGTGTTGCTTGCATAGTCATAGTACCATAAAACATTTCTTGAGGGAATCCCATCCCATTCATTATCTCTTCATTAGCTAATTTTATTTCCTGCATATAATTCAAAGCTTTAGCTTCACCGCCAATAGCTTGATATCCTATTGGAAATGGTACATAATAAGCATCCCCAGGATCATACCTATGCCTCTTAATTGCAGATAGTATCATATTCTTATGCCTACTGATATTTAAATTCATTCCAGGGTCACCGGATTGACCACCTTGCGGTTGAGGAAAAAAGAATCTGATAGGAGTTAAATAATCCAACCCTATAGCCTCATTAGCCCTTCTAAGAATAGCTACGTACCAATGTAATTTGAAAACTCTAAGAGTAGGAGGTAAACCCCACTCCATATGTAAGCCAGATAAAGAAGGTTGTTTCATATGAAAAAGAGCATCTTTGCCGAATTTCAAAACTTTCTTCTCTTTAACCGCCATTATAAATGCCCACGGTAAACTATTGACCAAATTCAAATCACCTTTATTTATTCTTGCTTGTATATCCCCGGGTATTTTATAATAATAGGAATATTTCCCAGTTATAGGATTATAAGAAATATCTATTTGTTTTGGATCCCATCTGATAAAATTCACATCCTCATGATCCATAGATCTTCTATCTACTCTATTCAATCTTCCAGAATACCCACAATAACACGTACCAGAAAACTCATAATTCTTAAAAGTAAGTTTTGGAACCTTATTTATAGGTATCTCCATCTTACACTTAGGACAGCGCATAATTCTATCAAAAGGAAAGAATATAGAAATAAAACAATTCCCATAAACAAATAAATCCACCCCACAATTAATCTCGAAACTTTTCAAGTCTTGCTTTTCCAGTAAAAATCCCTTAAATTTCTCATTAACCTCAGTAACTTCATCCTCAAAAAGAAGATTAGTTAATGGGTATTTTACAATTCTCTCCATACATTGAGATACAATGGTATTTGCACAATATAAATGTTCACACCACTTGAACGTATCTTTAATATTCCTAGGCATGTATTGAGAAGCAACATCAAAAAATGGAGACGGAAACTGCCATTGACTTCTATTCTTGGATGGAAACCCATAAATATGATCAGACGGTTGAGTGACCGTGGATTGTGAGTCAGTAGAAAACAAAGATATGCTAGACATTATTTACCCTTTTAATAATTCTCTTCTAATTTTTTTAAGTATTTCTTTTGCTAATTTAGGATTTTTCTTTGCTAATTCCCTTTGTTGAATATCCTGTTGGATCCACCCAACGTCTCATAAATCCAGGTTTATCACCTTTTAATCCCTCAGCAAATCTAACTCTTCCTCCGGATCTTGCTACAGCTGATGCAATACCCATCTCCAATGGTCCATAAATCGAGTGGGAAGTAGAAACACCCCTACTTACTAAATTTACTATTCTCGCTGCTTCACTAGTACCAATTCCCCCTGAACCAGACTGTTCTACTAATTTTTTTACAAGTTCTTTTCCTAATTTTGGATCAATTTTCATCACTTCTGAAATTCTAGCTTTTATAGCAGCTGCATTTGGATTCGCAAAAAATTGTAGTGCTTCTCTAGTTGGACTGGGTCTCAAATCTGATATATCTGACCTTTTCAATCCTCCTCCAGCTCCAATCATTGATGCAGGAATTGTTAAAGGATCTCCAATAGCTCTTATTGGACCTTCAACACTATACTTCAAACCTTGACCTATGGATTCTGCTAATCCTAAATCTGAATATTTATCTTTCTTTAATAAATATTCCTTTATATAATTCATTTTTATAACTCTGTATAGTCTTCACCAGAAAAATTATCTTTTTTCTCATCAAATAATTTCTCGTCTAATTCTTTTTGTTCTTCCAAATCCGAAGAACAAGCAACCTTTACCAATTTCCCATCCCGAAAAATAACCTTATATTTCTTAGGATCTCGACCAGCGTGCTTATGTGCATTTTTCTCTAACATTAACTACTCCTCTAAAATAGTAAAACTTAATACTCTTACTTCCGTTGCAAATGGTAAAACAAAGTTTACCCCTGTATATATTACACTTATGTTATCGGACTTAACATTTAATTTAAATCGTTGACCAACTTTTGGTATAAATGATGGGGGACTACTATCAAAAAAAAGTTGTATCGACATTTTATTGAATGAATAATTATATGCTAAAACTCTATAATAAATATATCCTATATTTGTTTCTAATACAACATCATGTTGAGAAATATGTTCTTCTTGCTGATGTATTTCTTTTCCAGCTAAAGGAATTTGTAAAATTTTATAATCATCTTCTTCTTTATAAAATTCAGGATGACCTTCTATAGGTTGATAATTACCCCTAGATAAAGGACCTATAATATTCCCTTTCTCATCAACTTCATCCACTGTTCCATTCTCATTTAATTTTAATAATCTATTTTTTTCAAGTTCTTCTTCAAAATTAGAGAACTCTACAGCACTTTCCGGTTCACTAAATTCTTCAAGAATTTCGGAGAACTCTGCTATTAATTCAAACATATCTTTTTGTAATTTTTCATCACTAATCACACCCTTCTGGTCTAAAATTTCCACAATTAATTTAGCACTTACAGCTTTTTCATTAGTTATATCCCCATTTCCAGCTATCTCTCGTATTGATTTTTCTAATTTATCTACTTCAACTTTTTGTAGTGATTTTGGCGGGTAATGCTTTTTCATAATTGCATATAGAGACATTATTTCTCCTCTTCAAAAGACTCTATTATTACACCCTGCTCTCGACCGAATGTCAATAAAATTCGTCGTAAATTTGGTTTTAAGTTTTGAAAGATCGATTTTCTCAAAAGTTCTGTTACTTGCTCTCTTACAATATCCAGTTGAGTTTTGTCAGATATACACATCTCAAACAAACTCATTATTCTCCCTTTTAGACGTTTAACAATAATAGTTAGTTCTTCGCTTTGAGATTTATCTAATTCTAGTAATTTTTTTAAAAAACGCTCTTCATTCATATTACACCTAGATCACATTACCCTATTATAACACACCAAATTTGAAATAGCTAAAAAAGTAAAACCCTCTCAACGCTAAAAAATAATCCACATTGCGTTATAGGTTCCACTAAAATTCTTATAACAGAAATAAATAAAAAATTGAGGGGACAGCCGATGCACTGCCCCTCAAAGATGGATTACACCATCGCAGCCTCCGCTTTGATGGTCGGAGGATCGACCTGCGGGATCTCCTGCTCCTCCTCGACGAGGAGCATGATATTCCGAATTGCTTCCAACGCAGCATTCACGCTGCCATTGGAGCGCTCGACCCCCCTTGTCCCGTGCAACTCGCCTATGCGGGCGAGAAGCACGGGACGGGCGAGCAAAACATACTCATCGAGACTCGGAGTCTCGGAGAGTAGTCTCCTACCCAGCCACTGTCGAACCTTCTTCAGATTCCTCATATTTTTCCTTCCTGTGAAAAAGAAAAAAATAAAAAATTGAGGGGACAGCCGATGCACTGCCCCTCAAAGATGGATTACATCGCAGCCTCCGCCTATGGTAAATATCCCCCGGCGAACCCACGAGCAGGGTCACCGTAGATATCCACCAGGCCCGCGCGTTGCGCGTAGCCGCCAGGTCCCAGGAATTGCCGGACGCAATCTTCCTGGTTGGGCGCATTGCCCCCCAGGACGATCTTTGCCCGACCACCTTCTTCCAGCTCCGCTAGATACGCGATTCCCTCGCGCAGAGCTGCTTCGGGCAGCTCTGGAGGTGACTTCGTCCTCCCGACGAAGCTTCGCGCAGTCTGCGGGTGGTAGCCCATGGGCTCGCACCCGCAGTTCTCGTGCCCACACCCAGTTTCTATAAAACTGGATGATGCGCACAGCACGACTTCCCCTGCCGATCGGAACAGGGCAACCCGCGCCTTCGAGACATCAGCCAGTACATCTTGTACTGACCTCTTCTGGAAGGCGGCCCTACTCTCCGCTCGCCAGCGGATCAACTCATCCGGGTCGATGCCCGGACACAAGCCGCGGTACGCCGCGCCGGGGCAATGATCCCCCGCAGCGGCCAACCGAGAAGCCCCCGTGGGCTCCACATTGAGCAGGCTGTAAACCTGCCCAATAGAGGACGCCCCCCAGTAATCACTGGGAGGCTTCCCGAACCCCGAGTCACCACCCCTGTGGTGGTCGATTCTCACCACCACCACCGGAAGTGGTTCAAGCCGGTCGCACTCTACCAAGTGCGTTACCGCCTCCCATCCGGGACCGCCCTCGAGTCCAGGCCATCTCAGAGAGACGGCTTGGTAGGCGTTTCCCGGATGTACCCGGGAATTTGCTACGACGGCGTATGCATATAATACGCCGTTTTTTTTCAGCAGGCACTCAATTGCCTGCATCTCGGGGTCTGATGCCCCGAGTACCAGTAGCATCTCCATATAACCCTCCTTAACTGATAAAAGAAACCAGACAACATTTGATGTTGTCTGGTTGTTGGTCTACTACGTGGTGGACGTTTCTCCCATCCCCGCCACCACGTCCTCCCTCATCGCCTTCAACTGCGCCGTCAGGTCCCTCATCGCGGACACCATGTTGTCCGCCTCCGGCGCCGGCGCCTCAGTGAGCTTCTTCATTTCGACAAGAAGCTCACCGATCCGCTCCGCCGCCGCCTTCGCGGCAGCCTTTTTCAGCCCCCCAGAGATGAGGCTGTTGAGGAGCCCATTCGCCTCCTCCTCAAGCCTCAGGTACTGGCCCAAAATGGGCCTGGGGAGAG
>Ga0180007_10005712_pt1 | contig 12437 bp, 23 predicted proteins | sample MM_PC_MetaG_FD_121122 | JGI IMG/M metagenome (GOLD analysis project Ga0180007, IMG submission 121122) | Groundwater microbial communities from the Aspo Hard Rock Laboratory (HRL) deep subsurface site, Sweden - MM_PC_MetaG | ecosystem: Environmental > Aquatic > Deep subsurface > Groundwater...
AGCTCGCCAAGCGCGGACACTCGACCCGGGGCGGGAAGGCCTTCGCTGCTACGCAGATCAACCGGATGCTGGACGCGGCATGAAACGGCCGATCGATCTGCCCCGCGTGAAGGCCTCGTTGGCCCGGCTCGACAGGCTTGCGGAACAACACCCCGAAGCATTCCGGCCCGACCGGCTGGAACGATTGGAGCACGACATGCAGGACATGGAGCACGAAGGCCACGAAGGCCAGCAAGGGCAGCAAGGCCAGCAGATCGCGGTACGGATGACGGGGGCCATGATCGCCGCGTTGGACGGCTTCACGTCGCGCTGGCGCGAGGAGAACCCCGGTGCGTCGTTGACTCGATCCGACGCCGTGCGGATGCTGCTCACGAAGGCGCTGGATCTGCGTTGAGACGACGAAACGGCCCGGCGATGCGCTAACATCCCGGACCACGGCTCGAACCTGTAGGAGAGGATCGAACGATGAACAATCTAGGTACGCTACCGATCGAACGCCAGCTTGACGATGCATGGCACGCGCTGGACTGCGCGGTCGCACGGCGCCTCAGGGCCATGGGCGCTTCGCCGGACGAGAGCACGGCCTACATCAAGCGCGTGAACGCGACGGCCGATCCGCTGTACCGCGCGGGGGACCTGGCAGGCCTGCAGGCGATCGTCGCACAGGTCAAGGCGGGCCCGTGCCCGGTGTGCGGGGCGGAAGGCTCGCGCACGAAGTCCGGGACGGGCGAAGTCGGCAGGCTGTTGAGCTGGACTTGCACCGCTTGCGGTTGGCACTACACGAACGACGGGGAAAGGGGCTGAATCATGGCACGCTACGAAATCGACGGTGCGATCTTCACGACGGGCAACGCGCCGGCCAGCTGGCCCGAAGCCACCCGGTGGAACGGCAACAACCGCATCAGCATCGCCACCGGGAGCCAGTGGGAGCACGAGACCCTCTACCGCAGCGCCAAGGGACGTTATTGGATCGAGCACACCAGCCAATGGCAGGGGAGCACGGACTACGCGACGTTGTGCCCGGACCGGGAAGCCGCGTTGTGGCTCCTCGCGAACGATCACCCGTTGCCCGCCGACTTGGCCGAACACGAAGCCGAGGTGACCGAATGAACGCGTACCGCATCACAGCGCGCGAGACCATCTCGGGACGTGTGCTCGAGGAGATGACAGCCCCGGACGAATGGGAGGCCGAAACGGTTCGGGAAGTCCTTGAAGCCCGCTGGCGCGGGGTGGAGGTGACGGTGCGGGAATCCGAAATGCCCGCATGGGTGGCGTGCCATGCCGAAGACGCCGGGCGCATCGATGGACACACCGCATGGGGCACGATCGCACAGCACGACAGCATGACGGGGCTGGCCGATCTGGTTGTGCACAGTCCCGAGGGACGGGCGGCGTTCGGGCCCGGTGGCGACGGGCGGATCATGGCGCTGCCGTCCACCGGCGCGAGGCCTCCCACCGACGCCGAGCTCGAACTGTGGTCCGGCGTGCTCGCCATGGCTGACTGGCCTGGTGCGTCGTGAGTACCGCCATATGGGATCCCGCCGCAGCCGAAGACGCTTGGTTGGAGCACGCGGAATCGCTCCGGCAATGGCGCATCATCAGCTCTGCTGGCGTGGATCTGGGAGTCTGGTCCGGTGCGACGCCGGCCGATGCACTGGACGCCATGGCGCGCGATGCAGGCTACGAGAACCAGGCCGATGCGACCGCGATAGCGGGGCCGTTCGACGGCACAGTGGAGCGCGTGGCATGAGCGCGGGGGACTGCATCGAAGGCCCGGACGGATGCCGCGGCGTCGTTGCCTTGCGCTGGCCGGGGTACGGATCCCGCCGCTTCCCACGGTGCGAGCGCCACGGACAAGCCCGGTTGGAGCGCGAGGAGCAGAACCGCGCGAAGTACGCTCCGGACGGGCCCTGTCCGCCTGCAGGCTTCGATCCCGCCGATGCGGGGGAAAGATGGGACGATGAGTAACCTGTTCGTCGCCATGGTGGGGAAGTGAGCGGCTTGGTCGAGTGCCAGACATGCCACGGGACGATCGCCAGGGATGCGACGCGATGCCCTCACTGCGGCGGGACAACGGCCTACGCGCACAACATGCGTGCCGTCTGGTTCGGGCGTTTCATCATCTTCGGTATCCTCGCCGGTACGATCGCCGCGGCAATCGCCATGGTGGCACTGGGGGAAGGGTGGATCCGATGAATGAACGCGACCAACCCGATCCCGCCACAGCGTCCGTGCTGGCAGGCCTCGCAGCCGGGCGCACGGACATCAGCCCCGAACTACGCGCCACGTACCGCCGTTTCGCGCAAGGCCTCTACACACGCCGTTGCGCGGCATCGGAGCGCGCATGGGCCTTGCTCGCCGTCCGTCTGCAGTCGCTCGATCCCGCCCTGCCACGGACGAAGGAAGCGATCCATCTCGCGCACAACTGGATTGCCTGCAACCCTGCGCATCCGGCCCATGCGCGCTACGAGCTCGCGCTACGCCGCCACCGGGAACGCACCGAAGCGATCGAAAGGGCCGGCCGATGAACACCACCCCGCTTGACGGCTTCACCGGTCTCGTTGTCGAGGAGTTCGCCGGGCGTCCCGTGCGCCTTGTCGACCTCGATGACGATCAGCCGCGGGATCCCGCCGCCGTGGATCGGGCCCTGTCGGCCCGGTGGACGGGTGCGAGGCACGATCCCTTGTGGGTCTGCGAAGGCGCCTACAGCTGGACTTCGATAGGAGGGACCCATGGTTGATCTCCACGACGTGCTGGGCACGACGGGCGCCATCCTGGCGAGCGACCGCGACCGCGGGATCTGCGTCTCGTGGAACGGTTCGGCGACGTTCAACCTGTGGAGCATCGACGGCGGTAGCTTCACGGCGCTGGATTGCCGCACGAGGTACGACGTCACGTATGAACAGGCGGAAGTGTTCGCCCGTGCATGGGTGGCGGAAACCGACGGCGAGGAGCCCGACGGCGAGGATCCCGACAACGGCGAGGAGCCCGATGATTTGGCATTCAAGATGTACTGAGGCCGGGGCCCCGCACATGCGGCCACACGATGTTCCACGGCTCGGACACTGGCAGACCAGCACCATCTACTTCGACACGGTGTGTACGGGCTGCCGTCGCACGATCCGCGGGCTTCGCCGATGGTACGATCGGGAGGCGCGAGGCCTCTACTGCTCGCCGTCATGCGCCGGGAAGGAGGGACACCCCCATGGCTGACCTACGATGGATCCCGCCGTCCGGGCCTGCAGTGCGCCTTGCAATGCCGCCACCGTCCGCTCCCTATGCCGAGGTACCGGAACCCTGCAGCTGCGGCTGTGATGTCGTTGCGGGGCGGGATCCGGTGGAGGACCACGACACGATAACCAGCCGGGCCTGGTGTCCAGTGTGCGAAGCCGCTCGCGGGGTGCTGGTCGTCAGGGTGTCGACGATCTTCGGACTGCAGGAAGATCGCGCGGTCACGGACGGGCCCTGGCGTGTCTACTGAGGGACCCTGGTTCCTGACACCCGCATCCGTCCGGCAATGGGCTGCCCTTCGTGGCGGGCTGGCCTACGAGCAGGCACTCGGCGAGCTCATCCGCGTCTGCTGTGACGCCGCGGAGCGCAAGTCGCCACACCGGTCCCGTACCGGCCTGCTCGTGTACCGCGTACGCCGTCCCGTCGACGTCCAGCTCATGGTGGCCGACACCGATCAAGCTGGCGAGCTGGCGCAGCTGGTCGCGGTAAGGCGGGTGCATCATGGCTGACCGGCGCGGTTACTGGGAGCAGAGCACCATCTACTACGACACGGTCTGCGCCGGGTGCCGTGATGCCTGCGAGCGCAAGTCGCCTCGGGCCTGCTGTTCGCTCCACCGACCGGAACCGGTAGGTATCGGTGCTGCGACGGCACAATGTCCCCCTCGTGCAAGTGTGGCAAATCGAAGCGAGGATGCTGCTCGAAACATGGTGGAGTCTGCAGCTGCGACTAGCCAGGTGATGATGCACTGAACATGTGCGACCATGTTGCACGTGAAACTACATAAGCACACATACAACCTACATGTGCGACATGCCTTCATGTCCAGGTGACGGTTGATCCGTGGCGGCGTATGGAGGTACGTTTCGGAGCGTACCGGGATTGACCCCGGTCGACACACCGGGCCGGTCCTGGTGTGCGAAAGCAGTATCCCCTGGCCTGAAATAGGCTCGGCCCGGCAGTGCTACAACACCCCGGGCCGTTGACACGGAAGGAATCATCTCCCGTGATGAACGCAAGCGTAGCAACGACAGCCGACGATCGCAATCCCCCTGCCACCGTCCATCAGCTGTTCACCTACTGGCCTGCCCTCGAGCTCGTGCTGGCCGCCGATTCCCCCTACAGCCCCACGCAACGTTTCGTGCTGGTCGCCCTGCTCGGCCACCTGGACAAGAACCGTCCGGACGGGCGTGTGTGGCCGTCGCTCGCGAAGGTGTGCGCGGAGACTGGCTACAGCAGGTCGACGGTGTGTGCCGCGCTGGCGGCTGTCGAGGAGATGCAGGGTCCCATCACCCTCCGACGGGTCAAACGCTGGGATGCGAAGGGGGACCCCACCAGCACGGAATACCGGTTCGGTTGGGGTAGTCCGCCTGCAGGACCACCCCCTACGCCAGCCGCACCCCCGGTGGTCCGGGAGATGGACGGAGGTAGTCCGGGAGCCGGACACAATCTGATCAGAGAACATCAAAAGAGATCTGAGCGCGCGCGGGATGCTCGGGAGGAGCACCCGCACCGGGAGGAGAACCCGGACCGGCCGGGCATCGCCTCCCCTGGCAGGCCACCGGCCACGGGCACCGCGGCGCCGAGCCGACCGGCACGCACCCCTGCCCCCCCAAAGGTTGCCAGGGCAAGCACACCGGCACCCCTTCGCCGGGCTGATCTGCGTCCGGTGCGACGTGCGCCGGTACCGGGCCCCGCGAAGCCCACGATCGAACAAGTGTGCGCCCCGGTGCGGATGCAGCCATTGCACCCGGACTGCGCGGCGGGACTGGCCATGTTGCAGGCCTTCCTGGCAGGCCAGCCTGGACAGCAACCCACGAAGGCAGCAATCCACCCGTCGCCGGAGCATTGCAATGCACGCGGAAACGCTACGCATCAAGGGGTGTTAGGCTGAATTGCAATCCTTTTGCGTCGCAGTCCAGCGGGATTGCAGTGGTGGGGCCGTGTGGCATGCCGTGGGTGCGCTGCCCACCGGTTGCATCCCGCGCCGTCACGTGACAAATCAGCAGTGCCCGGGCGCTCGCCAAAGTCACCCGGGCACGAGGTACCGACGATGGACAAGGTAGCAGCGGAACCACACACCGGCAATGATTTCGACGCCGGTACGGTGGAGGGGAAGCGCGAGGTAGAGTCTGCTCGCCGGGCTGTTCTCGCATCGACACTTTGGGCAGGCATCCCGCTGGCCGATGCGGAGGACATCGCGTCTGCAGCGACCGCGATTGCCGTACGCCGATACGATCCGGGCCGTGGACGCAGTCTCGTGGCGCTGGCGAGGGGCATCGCGACGAACCTCCGACGTCGGCACTGGCGCGATCGCGCCCGGCATGCGCGGACTCCGGCGAGACGTGCCACGTGTCCGCCCCGGAAACGCAAATCCGGCCTCGCGGTACTCTACCAGCGTCTTGTCCGGGACGTGGAGCTCGCGAGCCTCGCAGGCGAGACGGATTGCGCGCGGCTGGCCGATCGGATCCACGAAGCCGTGCCCGGATCGGAACCCGGGGCAATCCAGTCGGCGGCAGAAGCCGTGCTGGTCCCCGGATGCGCCGCACTCGACGGGGGCGCCGTGCCGAACCGCTACCTCCCCGTGATGCTCCGTGACGATTCCCTTGGCAGGGTGCGGACCAAGGAGGCGCTCCGGATCGAGCTCGCCGATGCCCGGGTGTCGGCCCGGGTGGACGGTGCGAAGCCGTGGCAGGGCGTCATATCCGCCACCGAACAACTCCAGGTGATGGGCCGGGAGGCACTCGCCCATGCCGTGGTTCGCGCCGCGTTTCGTGCCGCGGGTGTCGATCATGAGAAGGTGAGGCGTCTGGACAACGCCGAAGAGCGGCGGATGAGCATCATCCGGAAACGGGCGGGACTGCGGGCCCGGGGGTTGAGCGATGCCGACGTGGATCGCCGGTGTCCCCTGGCGAGAAATCGACAGCCCGGCAATGTCTGATTAGGCAGACGGGCAATAGGGGGCATGAGACGCCCCGCACGGGCCGAACGGCCCCCGAAATACCCTGACTTCGCCGCTTGGTTGGCCGCGATCATAACCTGCGAAGCCGCGCCCCTGCTCGGACGGGATGCCGCGATCGCTCCTCCGGACGGGTACTACTCCCAATGGGTGCGCGGCATCGTGCGCGATGCCTTGCGGGCTGTGCTCGCCGCGCCCGAGGTGACGCCGTGACCCTGGCACACCACACCGATCCCCTCGTGCCGGTGCTCGCCACCCCCCCGCGTGGTCTCGTGGCCGGAACGCGAAAAGGGCGCCCCGTGGCCGGAACGCGAAAAGGGCGCCCCGGGCCCGGACGGTGCGGCATGAACACCGGGTATTTCGTCGACCACAGGGGGTTTCTCTGGCTCGCCTTCGGTGCTTTCCGACTCAGGTGCGGTTCGCCGGGCGCCCCTGGGCTGATGGTCGTCCGGGTGCTCGGATGACACCCGCCGTCTCTGCACTCGAACGTGCGCTGGATCGCTCCTACGAATGGGAGGAACGCGCGGCGATCGTCGAATTCGACGGCAAGCTACCACGGGACGAAGCCGAACGGGAGGCCGGTCCGGCGCCCGCGCACATGGTCGAACCGGTGGTCTCCTCGACCGAGGCATGGCGCTGCTACCTCGGCTGCGCCGACGACGAAACGATCGAGTTGACCTGCTTCGATCGCCGCGGGAAGCCCGTCGTCGCATACGCCCGCACGGTCGAGGAACACCTGAGGCTCATGCGCCAGGCGGACGCTTCCGACTGCTCGGGCTGCTACACCCTGTTCAACCGCATCCATCCGGGCTTGTACGCACGCATCGGCGCCGGGCGATGGGTACCCTTCGCCTCCCGTGCGAGCGACAACGAGGTGAGCACCATACGTTGCGCCTACCTGGACTTCGACGCTGTGCGCCCGCGGAACATCAGCAGCACGAGCGACGAGAAACGAGCCGCGCTGGATGTCTGCCTCGCCGCCACGGACTTCCTGGTCTCCGAGCTCGGCGGCGATCGCGCTCTCGGGTTCGGGGACTCCGGCAACGGCTACGCGGTGTTCATCCGGCTGGTACCGGTGGAACCGTCGAAGGGAACGACCGCGGCGATCGCCCGGCTCCTCAGATACTGCGGCGCCAGGTTCGACACGCCGGGCGTGAAGGTGGACGCCAGCGTCTGCAACCCGGCCCGGCTCTGCCCTGCTTTCGGCACCCTGAAACGCAAGGGCGTCGACTGCGCCGAGCGACCGCACCGGCGGACCTTCTTCGTGTGTCACCAGGAACCCATGCCGGTTCCGTTGGAGGATTTGTGATGGGTATCAGCGCACGCGGCTTCCAAGCCATGGGCTTGGACGAAAACGGCAACCCGCCGAAGGAGCAGAGGCGCGACGGCGACAACGGGCGCCCGCACCCCAGGGCGACCACACCGGATGATTCGCCCTTCGCACGCGCGAACGCGGTGGACCCGGCCGAAGTCCTTGATTGGCTGGGAGTCGAACGCGACGGCACGAAGATCGCGCGGTGTCCGGGGTGCGATGCCGGTTCCGGCGTCGCCATCGTCCGGGGCGGGTGGTCCTGCAGGCACGCCAGCTGCGCCGGGAAGGGACACCCGGAGAAGCCCGGTTTCCGTACCAACGTCGACAGCACCATGGAATTGAAAGGCGTCGGCAAGGTGGAGGCCGTCAAGCTCCTCGCCGGGCGGTTCGGGTTCCAGGGCTTCACCGAGGCCGGTCCGGTACCGGGGACCGGTACCACCGGCGGCGAGGACCAACCCGTGTTCGAGCTCGTGTCGCTCGGGACCCTGCTCGCACCGGCCATCGAACGCGCGGACAAGCGGCGCCGCGGCGAGGAGAAACCCGTACCGGTGGCGCACGAGGAGCGCGGACGCACCCTTGGTGGAGGGTACTGGCCAGGCCTCCACTTCTGCATCGCCGGCACCGGCGCTGGAAAGTCCCAGCTCGTGATCGAGGATTCGATCGCCGCGGCCAAGTCCGGGATCCCTGTCTTGTACATCGCCCTCGAGCTGGACGGCTTCCAGGTGGCGCTTCGCTTCCTGGCAGAGCAAGCGAGGCTTCCGTGGTCGAAGCTGTACCGGGGCACCGCGAGCGAAAAGCAGATCCAAGCGGCGGGTGCGGCCGTCGAACGCGTGTCGGACCTGCCGATCTATTGCGACTTCGCCGGCCCTGCAGGCTGGCCGATGTCCAGGCTTACAGCAGCCGTCAAGGCGATGCGCAAGGCGCATCCGACCGGGCCGATCATGATCGTGCTCGACTATCTACAACTCATCGCCGCCGAGCCCGACGAACGGCGCCGGGTCGAACTACGCGAGCGGATCGGCCAGATCGCCAGTCTAGGTCACGCGCTGGCCGTCGACCACGACGCGGCGATCGTTGTCGTTTCGTCCACCGCACGCGGCAATTACGGGGCCCTCGGTGGCGATGCCGTCAAAGCGGCCGGAATCACCATGGTGAAGTCGCGTGACGGATCCTTCGCCATGCGCAAGGTGGTGCTCAATCCCGATGTCCTCGTGGGCGCCGGGAAGGAGTCGGGAGAAATCGAAGCGTCGGCAGACTCCGTGACGGTGCTCGTGAAGTGGCCGTCGTTGTTGGACACCGGCGAGCGGATCGTGCTGGCCGTCACGGCGAAGGGCCGGTGCACCGGCGCGTCATGGTCGGCGCTCGTGTTCGAAGGCGGGCAGCGGTTCGTACCGTTCGCGGTCGCCGACATGGACGATCTGCCGGCCCTGCCGGCACGAGGAGCGGCGAAGGAGCCCGTCGACATCCATGCGCGGGTGTTGACCGTCGTCGCCGCAGGCCGGTTCAAGTCCCGGAACCAGATCGTCGATGCCGCCGGTACCGGTCGAACCATCACGCTGGCAACCATCCGCGAACTCGTGTCGACCGGCCAGCTCACCCAAGACGGCGACAAGTGGTACCGGGTGGTACCGGCGGGCGAAGGCGGTACCAGTGAAACGCTATGAAACACGTGGTACCGCTGGTACCGTACCACTTGCAGAACTGCAACGCAGCCGGCGAAGGGGTGTGGTACCAGCGCACCGCAAGGGCGCGGTATCCATCCCCCCGGTGCGTAGGTGGTACCGGTATTCATCCCCCGTAGGGGGTACCAGCGGTACCAGGCTTTTTGTAGCGCCAAAGTGGTACCGGCCTGGGTACCACCTACGTCAAGCGGATCCGCGTCGCCCACAACCGCTACGGCTGACGACGAATTGGTGCGCCGGGCGGTACCCCGATCGCCAAACGCCTTGCAAAAGGCCGGTGGTCGCGATCGGCCCGGACGGGCGACGCGATCGCGGATCCAGCATGATTCCATCTTCGCCGAAAACCTGGAGACAGCATGAGCACGCATGACACACCGGTACGGTTCAAGTCGCTCGCCGAATTCATGATGGCCATGGCGGCGGGCGCCTTCACCGGCCGGGCCGTCCACCTTGTCGTGGTCCATGACGACGGGTGCACACCGGAGCGTTGCCGGTGCTCGCCGGAGTACGTGGTCGAGGAGCTCACCGCGGAGAACCTGAGACGCGGCGCCCGCGAGCATGAGGCATGGGCGAAAGGCTCCCGGTCGTGAACGTGTTCGAGACATGGTGCATCCGCTCCTCGCCGCATCCGGTGGCGCTGGACGATCCCGCCTCGTTGCGGGCCCGGCTCGAGCGGCAGGGTGTGACGGTGTGCGACGGCCCGGACGGCTGGATCCATGTCCAATGTCCCACCGGTTGGGCGACCGAGGCGCGACGGGATTGGATCCGCACGAGGACAGCGGCATTGACGGCGGCGCCGTCAGGAAGCCGGGCGGCATGAGCAAGGACGAAGGCGGCTTGGCTCCTTCGCCGGGCGTGGCGCAAGCGGGAGATGGACGAAAGGACGAGGACAGCATGAATGACCCGAACCACCTGGCACGCCTTCGTGAGCTCCGGACGCAGCTTGCGGACAATCGACCGGCACCCCAGGGCACCGGCAAGGTGCTCGCACGCATCGACCGGCGCAACGGCGACGAATTGCGGGTGAGCTGGGACTCCTACACGCCACCGGACAAGCCCGGCGAGGCCTTCCCCTACATCTCCGTCCGGGTCTGGTCCAACGACAGGCCCACGAAAACCGGTGTCACGGTGCGGTTGAAGGAGCTTGGAGATTTCATCGGCGCCATGATCGAGGCCTCGGAGCTCGCGGTGGAGTACCGGGGAACGAAGGCCAACGGCAACGGGGCACCGGCACCGGCGCCGCGGGGCGGCGACGACGAGGACCCGACCGGGGGGCTGTTCTGATGTGCGCCGGCGGGACGAGGTACAGCCGCACCGGCGTTTGGGCGGCATGGCAGGGCAAGCCCGGTGCCCAGGCCTGATTGCCCCCTTCGCCGCCCCTGCAGGCGGACGTCGTGCCGCTACAGCCTCCACGGCTGGCCTTGCTGGCCGGGGGTGAGCTGTGCGCTGGATGTCGCTGCCGCGTACGAAGGAGGCCTGACGTTGGAAGCCGTGGCCGCACTGGCAGGCCTCACGCGGCAACGGATCCAGCAGATCGAAGCCGCTGCCCTGGGCAAGATGCGCAAGCGGCTGGCCACGTACAGATGAGGCGGGAAGGCCTCCCCGCGCATCCCACGCCGTGCCGACGGCCGGGGGCCCGCACGGGCGCAGCACGGCGCCGCATCGGGGTGTGTGCACATAGGCTCGCGGTGTGTGCATTCGGCGTTCGTTCACGTCTGCCAGGCTTTCCAGAAAACTCGAACCGGGCCGCTAATCACCCGCCCACCCCGGACATATCCTGTCCTGCCTGGTAACACCATGTGCGTTTCCGGTAACACCGTGATTCCAGGACTTCCAGAATTAGCGTACCGGGTTTGGTTTCGGGAATACATGGCCGGACGCAACCACGCGCCGAACCGCGCACCGAAACCTACCGCGCACCCCCCTCGATATGCGCGCACGCGGCGAAGTCCAGGCCGAAGCCTCCATCCAAGCCAGAAAACAGTCCGGTGCCACGTGGCACCACACTGAAACCCAAGCGAGACAGGGAACGCCGGGGGTGTGCATCACATGCATACCCTCGCGCCCACCCACGCGGGGAGCCGGCCCTACCGCTTGCCCTTCGCCGGTTTGGCAGGCACCGGCCCTGCCGAGGCGAGTCCCAGCTCGATCTCCAACGGCGAGAGGTTCTCCAACACGAGCTTGCGGATCACATCGCTCCGTGAGGTACGGCGCCAGCTTTCACTCATGGCTGCCGCAACCCTGTCGAGCCTGTCGAGTGTCTCCTGGTCGAACCGCGTGGCCGTCTGCGAAGGGGGCATGGGTGGCGAGCCTACCGCACCGGCGCCGCGCCGCACAAGTGCCGTTGGGTGAGGTATGGGCGCCCCTGGACTGTTACAGCGGGGTCCCGTTGTTACAACGCTGGCGCACACCAGTGTACACCAGCGTACCTATCGCAAGTGCGACGCACTACGCCGCTTGACAGAACGCGACAAGGTGCGCATCCTTGGATCATGGGCAAGCGAACCACGAAGCAGACGGCAGGGCAGACCAAGGTTGTTGGATACGTGCGGGTGTCCACGGACGAGCAGGCCAACGAAGGGGTCTCCTTGGCGATGCAGGAAGCCCGCATCCGGGCGTACTGCGAGATGCGCGGGTTGGAGCTCGTAGCCATCGTTGCCGATGCCGGTGTGAGCGCCTACAAGCCGCTCGCCGAGCGCGAGGGTGGCCGTCGCGTGCTCGCCATGATCAAGTCGCGCAAGGCCGGCGCGATCGTCGGACTCAAGCTCGATCGGTTGTTCCGCAACTGCGCCGATTGCCTGAACGTGGTCGAGCGCTGGGACCGCGCCGGCGTGGCACTCCACCTTGTGGACCTCGGCGGATCGGCCGTCGACACCAGCAGCGCCATGGGCCGGTTTTTCTTGACCGTGATGGCCGGCGCCGCGGAGCTCGAACGCAACCAGATCAGTGAACGGACCAGCGCGGCGATGCAGCACATGCAATCCCGCGGTGAGTACATCGGCGGCAAGGCCCCCTACGGCTTCGAGCTGGACGAGGAAGGGAACCTCGTGGCGAACCAGGCGGAGCAGGCTGTCATGGTGGAGGCGCGCGAACTACGGGCGGCGGGAATGAGCCTGCGCGCGGTCGCCGCCGAGCTCGCCAAGCGCGGACACTCGACCCGGGGCGGGAAGGCCTTCGCTGCTACGCAGATCAACCGGATGCTGGACGCGGCATGAAACGGCCGATCGATCTGCCCCGCGTGAAGGCCTCGTTGGC
>Ga0180007_10005713_pt1 | contig 12437 bp, 11 predicted proteins | sample MM_PC_MetaG_FD_121122 | JGI IMG/M metagenome (GOLD analysis project Ga0180007, IMG submission 121122) | Groundwater microbial communities from the Aspo Hard Rock Laboratory (HRL) deep subsurface site, Sweden - MM_PC_MetaG | ecosystem: Environmental > Aquatic > Deep subsurface > Groundwater...
AATGCCGGGAGATAATATCGCAATGAAAGTTGAACTTATTATGCCAATGGCCATGGAAAAGGAATTGCGATTCGCGATTCGCGAAGGTGGACGTACTGTTGGCGCTGGTGTTATATCAGAAATCATTGAATAAACAGGTATAAATTATGAGAGAAGCAATTACAATAGCTTGCAAAGAGTGTAAAAATAGAAATTATCGCTCGACAAGAAATAAGAAAAAGAACACTGAAAAGCTTGAGCTGCAAAAATTTTGTCGTAGCTGTAGAAAACATACGTTGCATAGACAAACGAAATAAATAACGTTTTTTATTTGCTTAATTTAAGAGTGGTGTTTGTATTTTTAGTGTTAATTTTTTAAAAACCAATAATCTATTATAGGTTATAGGAGCGTCGGTTAATGGCAAACCAACGGTCTCCAAAACCGTTACTGAGGGTTCGACTCCTTCCGCTCCTGCCAGTTTTTCTGGAGGAAGTATAGACTAGGGTAAAAAAAATGAATAAAGTAAAAAATTTTTTATGAATGTAAAATCAGAGATGATTAAAGTTTCATGGCCGTCTCGTGATGAACTATTGAATTCAACAATGGTTGTTATTGTATCCGTAGGGATATTAACAGCTTTTGTTTACGCAATTGACCTAATATATACATTAATTGTAGGATCGGTAATTAAATAAGCTATGGCAAAACGTTGGTATGTAGTTCACACACAAACAGGACATGAAGATAAGGTAAAAACTCTTCTGGAAAACAGAATCCAGTCTGCAGGAGTTCAAGAAAGTATTTCCCAAATTCTAATCCCTAAAGAGAAAGTTAGTGAAGTTAGGGGGGGGAAGAAAAAAATCATGGAAAGAAAATTTTTTCCAGGATATATTCTTATCGAAATGGAACTTAATGATCAAAATTGGTATTTGGTTAGAAACACTCAGGGGATTACTGGGTTTATCGGACCAGGAGCCAAGCCGCATCCTTTAACTGAAGCAGAGGTTGCTGGAATTTTAAAGCAGGCTGAGGATAGTAAAGAAAAGCCGATGCCAAAAATTAATTTTGAAAAAGGTGAGTCGGTAAAAATTATTGAAGGTCCGTTTACCAATTTTAATGGTGATATAGATGAAGTATATCCAACCAAAGGAAAGATAAAGGTCTTGGTTTCAATTTTTGGCCGCTCTACACCTGTTGAGTTGGAATATTGGCAAGTAGAAAAAGTTTAATATTAATAATAAGGACTAGATTATGGCAAAACCAATAAAAGCAAAAGTTAAGTTACAGATTCCTGCCGGAGCGGCAAATCCAGCCCCACCAGTTGGTCCAGCACTGGGGCAGCATGGTGTAAATATTATGGATTTTTGTAAAAAGTTTAATGATGCTACGAAAGATAAACAAGGACTTATTATCCCAGTAGTATTAACTATTTTTGAAGATAGAACCTTCACTTTTATTTTAAAGAGTCCGCCTTGTTCTGTTTTGCTGAAAAGATCTGCTAATTTAGCAAAAGGATCGGGAGTGCCGAATAAAGAAAAGGTTGGTAGTGTTACCAGAGCTCAGGTTGAAGAGATTGCGAAAATAAAAATGGAAGATTTAAATGCCTCTAAAGTAGAAAATGCTATGCGTATTGTTGAAGGTACTGCAAGAAGCATGGGTATTGAAGTAAAGGAATAATTTATATGAAAAAAGCAAGTAAGAGAGTTGAAGAATTTAAGAAGTTGTTTGAAAAGGATAAGATGTACACAATGGAAGAAATTGTGTTTATTCTTAAGAAATCGCATAAAGTCAAATTTGATGAGTCTGTTGATTTAGCTTTTCATCTTGGAGTGGACGCAAAGCATTCTGATCAAATGGTGCGAGGTAATGTAGTGCTGCCTCATGGAATAGGTAGGGACGTGAGAGTCGCGGTATTTTGTAAAGGTGAAGAATCCAATGCCGCTAAAGAAGCAAAGGCTGATTATGTTGGCGGGCAGGAACTGATTGATAAGGTAAATACGGGATGGCTTGAATTTGATGTAGCAATAGCCACTCCGGAAATAATGAGAGACTTAGCTAAACTAGGAAAAGTTCTTGGTCCGCGCGGTCTTATGCCAAGCCCAAGAGCTGGAACTGTGACTAAGGATGTTGGCAAGGCAGTTAAAGAAGCAAAAGCCGGTAAAGTAGAATTTAAAATGGATAAGTTAGCTGGTATTCATGTTTCAATTGGCAAGCTTTCTTTTGCGGATGAGGCGATTATTGAAAATGCTAAAACAGTTATTGATGCTGTTAATAAAGCAAAGCCGCAGACTGCAAAAGGACAGTACATAAAGGATATTTATGTAACTAGCACAATGGGACCTGGATTAAGGCTGGAAGCATCAGGATATAATATTAAATAGCATAAGGGGTTATTTGTCATGGCACATCTTGAAAAAGAATATATGGTTGAAGAAATAACAAATCGATTTAAGAATTCTTCTGGATTGATTGTTGCTAATTTCGAAAAGGTGGGCGTAGTAGATATCGACTCATTAAGAAGAAAACTGGAAAAGAATTCATCTGGTCTTATTGTTACAAAAAATACGCTTATTAAAAAAGCTTTATCAGCGCTTCAGTGGGATGATGTAAAACAATATATACACGGGGCTACGGGTATCGCGGTTTACAATGATGATCCGGTTGCTGTTGCGAAAACATTGTTTGATTTTTCAAAAGATCATGAAACTTTTAAAGTACGCGGTGGTTTAGTCGATGGGCAAGTTGTAAACGAAGAAAAAACAAAAGAGCTTTCAGATTTGCCTAGTAAAAATGTTCTTTTGGCTACAGTTGTTAATAGAATGAAATCGCCGATCGCGGGATTTGTAAATGTGTTATCTGGGCCAATTCGTGGCTTTGTTAATGTTTTAAATCAAATAAATAAAAAAAAAGATTAAACCGGACAAAGGAGGATTAATATGTCAGAACAGGTAAAAGAAGCGGTAAAGTTATCTCCGAAATCAGAAGAGATTGTGAAAAGTATCGAAGAGATGAATGTTTTAGAATTATCTAATCTTGTTAAAGTATTAGAAAATAAGTTTGGTGTTTCCGCGGCAATGCCTATGGCAGTAGCAGCAGCTCCTGCAGCAGGTGGAGCTGCGGCGGCAGAAGAAAAAACCAGCTTTACTGTAATTTTAAAAGCAAGTGGGGATAAGAAGATTCAGGTTATTAAAGAAATCCGCACGATCACAAATTTAGGTCTTAAAGAAGCAAAGGATCTTGTTGATTCCGCGCCAAAGGCTGTTAAAGAAAATGTGAGCAAGGAAGAAGCCGAGGAAATTAAAAAGAAGCTTGAAGAGCAAGGTGCTTCTGTTGAATTAAAGTAAAATAATTATAATAAACGGTAACGCCGAGCTAAGGTGACCTTATATGATAGAAAGAAAAAGTTACGCAAGATTAAAAGAAGTTTTCGAAGTGCCGCATTTATTACACGTGCAGCGTAAATCTTATCATGATTTCCTGCAGTTGGATGTGGCAAAGACAAAACGAGAAAATAGAGGCTTGCAATCTGTATTTCTAGAAGTGTTTCCAATTGAGAATTTTGATAAAACTTGTCGATTGGAATACATGTATTATAATCTGGAAAAACCGAAATATGATGTTGAGGAGTGTCAGCGGCGTGGTCTGAGCTTTGCTGCTCCTCTTAAAGTAAAGCTTAGACTGCGAGCAGGTAAAGAAATCAAAGAACAAGAAGTTTATATGGGTGAATTGCCGCTTATGACTGATTACGGAACTTTTGTAATCAATGGTGATGAGCGTGTTGCGGTTAGCCAATTGCATCGTTCTCCAGGAATTTGTTTTGAAGAAACACCGCATATTTCTGGGAAAAAACTTTTTTCTTCTAGAATTATTCCTTATCGCGGAGCTTGGGTTGAATTTGAATTTGATTCAAATGATATCCTTTATGTTTTCATTGATCGCAGACGTAAATTTTTTGCGACTACGTTTTTAAGAGCTATTGGGTTTTCTTCTAACACTGAAATACTGAAGCTTTTTTACCCTATCGAGGAAGTCCGTTTGCCGCTAAAAAGTACGCAAGATATGAATAGAATAGTTTTGGCGGAAAATATTGCAAACCCTAAAGACGCGACAACTACTCTTATTTCCTCGGGAACTCGTTTAACTACTCATGCTCTGGATCAGTTGCTAGATCTTGGCATTAAGAAAATTCAGTGTTTTGTTGCTCCGGGAGTGGAGTTGATTAACACTCTGGAGAAAGACAGAACCACAAATACAGAAGAAGCATTATTCGAGATTTATCGCAGATTAAGACCGGGTGATCCCGTTACTATCGAGTCCGCGCAAAGCTTGATTGAAAGACTGATATTTGATCCGAAGCGTTATGATTTAGGTAATGTTGGGCGTTTTGTGCTTAATCGAAAACTTAATATGAACGTGGATATTGAAAACCGTGTTTTAGATACTGATACTATTGTAAACGCGATAAAGTATCTGTTTAAATTAAAAACAGGCGAAGGTATCGTTGATGATATTGACCATCTGGGAAATAGACGGGTTCGGACTGTCGGTGAATTGGTTCAGAATCAATTCAGAATCGGACTTGCCAGAATGGAGCGCTCTGTGCGTGAGCGCATGGGTATCTATGAAATGGATACTGTTATGCCGCATAATTTGATTAACTCCAAACTGATTTCTTCGGTTGTAAAGGATTTTTTTGGCAGAAGTCAGCTTTCCCAGTTTATGGATCAAACTAATCCACTTTCAGAGTTAACGCACAAAAGACGGTTGAGTGCTTTAGGACCTGGAGGATTAAGTAGGGAAAGAGCTGGATTTGAAGTTCGTGACGTGCATTATTCGCATTATGGCCGTATCTGTCCAATTGAGACACCTGAAGGGCCGAATATTGGACTTATTGCTTCGCTTACTACATTTTCCCGAATTAATGAATTTGGTTTTATTGAAACACCTTATCGTAAAGTAGTTAAAGGCGTGGTAACAGAAAAACTCGATTATTTAAGCGCGGATTTAGAAGATCAATATGTAATTGCTCAAGCCAATGCGCCTTTAGATGATAAAGGGCGTTTTGTTAATAACTTAATTTCCTGCCGGCATAAAGGTAATTTTCCTAAAGCGACAAGAGATGAAGTTGATTATATGGACGTTTCTCCTCGGCAGATTGTTAGTGTGGCTGCTAGTTTAATTCCTTTTCTTGAGCACGATGATGCTAATCGGGCGCTTATGGGATCAAACATGCAACGCCAGGCTGTGCCTTTACTAGACACAGAGGCGCCTTTGGTTGGTACTGGCATGGAAGCAAAAGTGGCAGCAGATACAGGAGCTGTTATTATTGCTGAAAGTGCTGGAACGGTCAAATATGTGGACTCGAATAAAATTATTGTTGATACTAAAGCATATGCTTTGAAAAAATTTCAACGTTCAAATGCTTCTACTTGTATAAATCAAAGACCGATAGTAACTGCTGGTCAAAAGGTTAAAAAAGGCGAGGTGCTTGCGGATGGAGCGGCAACTAAAAATGGCGAATTAGCATTGGGTAGAAATGTGCTTTGTGCTTTTATGCCTTGGCGTGGATATAACTATGAAGACGCGATTCTGATTAGTGAGCGAGTTGTTAAAGAAGATATGTACACATCTGTACATGTCGAGGAATTTGAGTGTGAAGCTCGTGATACCCGTTTAGGTAATGAAGAAATAACCCGCGATATTCCCAATATTGGCGAAGAGTCCTTAAAAGATTTGGGTGATGACGGTATTGTTCGGATTGGTGCTGAAGTTCATCCCGGAGATATATTAGTTGGAAAAGTTACTCCTAAAAGTGAAACAGAGCTTTCTCCTGAAGAAAAATTGCTTCGCGCAATTTTTGGAGAAAAAGCGCAGGATGTCAAAGACACTTCTTTGAACGTTCCTCCGGGAATTGAAGGGGTAGTTATTGATGTGCGTGTTTTCTCAAGAAAAGGTTTGAAAAGTAAATCTAAGGAACAAATTGGCGAGGAAATGCGGATAATTGATAAAATCCGTAAATATTATGATGACCAGATTAAAAAATTAACAGCTGAACGCAGTATTAAACTGTCTAATTTTCTTTTAGGTAAGAAAATTTCTGCTAGTTTACTTGATGAAGAAACCGGGGCAGTACTGCTTGGGGCAAACAAAGTTGTTAAACAAAAAGATCTGAAAAAAATAGAACGAATTGATATCGACAGCATTAAAATCGATGGAGATGTTCAATCAGTAAATGAGATTGCTAAAGTAATTAATATCTTAGATGATCAAATTAAAGAATTTTATGATGAACTTGAAAGAGAAATTGAAAAGGTAAAACGTGGAGATGAATTACCTCCCGGAGTATTAAAGAAAGTAGTTGTTCTTGTTGCCAGCAAAAAGCGTCTTTCTGTTGGAGATAAAATGGCTGGGCGGCATGGAAATAAGGGTGTTATTGCCAGGATTCTTCCTGAGGAAGATATGCCTTTCTTGCCAGATGGAACACCTGTAGAGATTGTGCTTAATCCTTTGGGTGTACCTTCACGTATGAATGTTGGACAGTTACTGGAAACTCATCTTGGATGGGCAGCAAAAGTCTTAGGATTTACTGTTGCTAGTCCTGTATTCGATGGCTGTAAGGAAGAGGAAATTAGAAGTGAATTAAAGCTTGCTGGTTTGCCGGAAGACGGAAAAGTAATTGTCCGCGATGGTTATACTGGAACTAATTTTGATAAAAAAGTTTGCGTGGGTTATATTTATATAATAAAACTTGCCCATCTTGTTGACGATAAAATACACGCTCGATCAATTGGTCCTTATTCTCTGGTTACTCAACAGCCATTGGGTGGTAAAGCTCAGTTTGGTGGCCAGCGTTTTGGAGAAATGGAAGTGTGGGCTCTTGAAGCGTATGGAGCAGCATATACTCTCCAGGAATTACTGACGGTTAAGAGTGATGATGTGGTTGGAAGGACAAGGATATATGAGTCGATCGTTAAGGGTGAAAATGCGTTAAATCCAAGTACCCCGGAATCTTTTAACGTTTTGGTAAAGGAATTGCAAAGTCTTGCTTTGGATATTAGAACAGAATCAAAGCATGATGTTAAGGAAAAAACCAATAAGAAGAATAGAAAGGAATAATAATGGCACAAGATGCAAATGCATTTGATGCTATATCTATAAGGATTGCTGAGCCGGATGTTATAAAATCCTGGTCAAAGGGTGAAGTTAAAAAACCGGAAACAATCAATTATCGTACTTTGAAACCTGAGAAGGACGGATTGTTCTGTGAAAAGATTTTTGGCCCGAGTAAAGACTGGGAATGTAATTGCGGCAAATATAAAAGAATCAAGCATAAAGGTATAGTTTGCGATCGTTGTGGTGTAGAGATTACTCTTTCTAAGGTTCGCCGTGAACGTATGGGGCATATTGACCTTGCGGCTCCGGTTTCTCATGTCTGGTTTTTTAAGGCAATGCCTTCCAGAATGGGCGCTATTCTTGATATGACTCAACGTGAGTTGGAGAAAGTAATTTACTATGAAGAATATGTTGTTCTTGAGCCAGGTGATACTCCGTTAAAAAAGAAAGAATTGCTTACAGAAGACCGTTATCAGGAATATGTAAGCCGTTATGGAAATAAATTTACCGCAATGATGGGTGCTGATGCAATCAGTATTTTGTTAGCAGAAGTTGATCTTGATAAATTAAGTAAAAAACTCCGCAAACAGTTGGCTGCTACTAAATCTGAAGCAAACATAAAAAAACTGGTTAAAAATTTAAAGATTGTTGATTCAATAATGAAATCTGGGAATAAGCCGGAGTGGATGATTTTGCGTATTTTACCAGTTATCCCACCTGATTTACGGCCTTTGGTTCCTTTGGATGGTGGAAGATTTGCTACCAGTGATTTAAATGATTTATATCGGAGAGTTATTAATCGGAATAATCGCTTGAAGAAATTATTAGAGCTTAAAGCTCCTGACGTTATTATTCGCAATGAAAAGCGGATGCTTCAGGAAGCAGTAGACGCTTTATTTGATAATGGTCGTCATGGTCGTCCGGTTCTCGGGCCTGGTAACAGACCGTTAAAATCACTTAGTGATATGTTAAAAGGTAAACAAGGTCGTTTCCGACAGAATCTTTTAGGAAAACGTGTTGATTATTCCGGTCGTTCGGTTATTGTTATTGGTCCGGAGTTAAAGCTAAATCAATGCGGTTTGCCAAAGAGAATGGCTTTAGAATTATTTGAGCCATTTATTATTAAAAGACTAAGAGAGCGGGGTCTTGTTCATACTGTTAAAAGTGCGAAAAGAATGGTAGAACGCGCTCGACTTGAGGTTTGGGATATATTAGAAGAAGTTATTCGTGAGCATCCTGTTTTGCTTAATCGTGCGCCAACATTGCACAGACTTGGTATTCAGGCTTTTGAGCCGGTATTGGTTGAAGGAAAAGCGATTAGAATTCATCCGCTTGTATGTACTGCTTTTAACGCAGACTTTGACGGTGATCAGATGGCCGTGCATGTTCCTTTATCTACAGAAGCTCAAATGGAATGCCGTTTAATGATGTTAGCTACAAATAATATATTTTCGCCTTCTGATGGGCGTCCGATAATTGCCCCTTCTCAGGATATTGTTTTGGGGTGTTATTATCTGACTACTGTTGGTCCTCGCGATCCTAATCTGAAGCTGGAAGATTTGCCGTTATACGCTGATTTGGAAGAAGCAATTACTGCTTTGCAGTGCGGTGAAACTCAGATTCATAAGCGTTGTCGTGTTAGAATGGGTGAGGAAATAATTGAAACAACTACTGGCAGGATAATGTTTAATCAGATTATTCCTCAGGGATTTGGATTTGTCAATGAACAGATGGATAAGTCTAAACTGAGTAAAATAATCACAGATTGTTTTAAGAAATTTGGGCATCATCGTACAGTTCTTTTGCTGGATGCTTTAAAGAGAGTAGGATTTGAGAATGCTACTCTAGGTGGAATATCAATTTCTATGGATGATCTTAAAATTCCGGAAATTAAACATAAAATAATTGAACAGTCTCATGCGGATGTTGCTAATGTTGAAAAGCAGCATAAAAGAGGTATTATTACCGAAGGTGAGCGTTATAATAAAATTATTGATATTTGGACACATACTACTGATACTATTTCTGATAAAGTTTTTCAGGAACTGGATCATTTTAACTCAATTTTCATGATGGCTGATAGCGGAGCGCGCGGTTCTAAATTGCAGATCAGACAGTTGGCCGGTATGCGCGGTCTTATGGCCAAACCATCTGGGGAAATTATTGAAAATCCGATTACTGCTAATTTTAGAGAAGGTCTTACAGTTCTTGAGTTCTTTATTTCTACTCATGGAGCGCGTAAAGGTTTAGCTGATACCGCGTTAAAAACAGCAGATGCTGGATATTTGACTCGTAGATTAATTGACGTTTCTCAAGATGTTATTATTACTCAAGATGATTGCCATACTCTAAACGGAATTATGATTTCCGCGATTACTGAGGGCGATGAAGTAGTAGTAAGCTTGAAGGAGCGTATTGTGGGACGAGTAGCATTGGATAATATAGTTGATATTGTCAGTGATAAAGCAATTGTGTCTGTTGGTGAAGAAATAACTGAAGAAAAAGCTGAACGCATTGAGCAGCTGGGAATCGAGCGGATAAGAATAAGAAGTGTGCTTACCTGCGAAATTACTCATGGTGTTTGCGCGAAATGTTATGGCCGTAACCTTGCCACTCAGAGATTGGTTGAATTGGGTGAAGCAGTGGGTATTGTTGCCGCGCAATCAATCGGTGAGCCAGGAACTCAGTTGACAATGAGAACTTTTCATATTGGAGGAACGGCTTCTAGAACAATTGAGCAGTCTTTTATTAAAGCTAAAAATACAGGAATTGTTAAATATCATGGCTTGAGAACTGTTACAACAAAGAATAATGAAATTATTGTTCTTAATCGAAACGGAGAATTAAGCATTCATGATGAGGGAGAACGAGAACTTGAATCTTATATCGTGCCGATTGGTTCAATTATCGCGGTGGCAAACGGAGAGAAAATCGAGAAGAAAAAGATTCTTGTTCAATGGGATCCATATACTTCTCCGATTCTAACAGAATCAAACGGATATGTACGCTTTGAGGATATTAAAGAAGGCGTGACAATGCGTGAAGAACTTGATGCTTCAACCGGCTTAACCGATAGAGTTATCGTTGACCATAAAGCGGATTATCATCCACAGATTATAATTTACAATGATAAGGATGAAGTAGTGGCTTTTTATACAATTCCATCCGGAGCGCATATAGTTGTACAGGATGGGCAGCAGATAGAAGGCGGAAGTCTTTTAGCTAAAACACCAAGAAAAGTAAGTAAAACAAAAGATATTACTGGTGGTTTACCGCGGGTTGCGGAGATTTTTGAAGCACGCAAACCTAAAGACCCGGCAATTATCAGTGATATTGATGGAGTTGTTGAATTTGGAGCGCATAAAAAAGGACAGCGCCGAGTAATAATCCAAAGCGTTTCCGGAATGAGTAAAGAATATTTAATTCCGCCTGGAAAACATTTAAATGTTTACCGCGGGGATATTATACAATCTGGACAGGTATTGACAGATGGACCGATGGTGCCGCATGACATTCTGCGCGTATCTGGAGTGCAGAAGCTTCAGGATCATCTTGTAACTGAAATTCAGGAAGTTTATCGTTTGCAGGGTGTTCGGATAAATGATAAACATATTGAAGTAATCGTTCGACAGATGCTTAAAAAAGTTAGGATCGAAGATGCTGGAGACACTGATTTTCTTCAAGGCCAGCAGATTGATAAATTTGTTGTTGATAAAGAAAATAAGCGGGTTATGGATAAAAAAGGTAAGCCAGCCAGTGTAACTCCTTTGCTTCTGGGCATTACAAAAGCATCGCTTACAACAGAAAGCTTTATTTCAGCCGCAAGTTTCCAAGAGACAACTAGAGTTTTGACAGAGGCTGCTGCTAGTGGTAAGCGCGATGAGTTATTAGGATTGAAGGAAAATGTTATAATGGGACATCTGGTTCCTGCTGGTACAGGTTTCCATTCACATAGTCATGTAAATATTGTTCATGGCAAAGAAGATGTCAGAGAAACAAAAGAAGATGCTCAAAAAAAACCAGAGAATATTCTTAAAATTAGTTAAGGAGAAACAGTAATATGCCAACGATCAGTCAGTTAATTAGAATGGGACGAAAAAAAGCAACTAGCCGTTCCAAGTCTCCAGCTTTGCAGAGATCTCCTCAGCGGCGCGGAGTTTGTCTTCAGGTTAGAACAATGACTCCTAAAAAACCTAATTCAGCCTTGCGTAAAATTGCTAGAGTTAGACTTACAAACGGAATCGAAGTTTCTGCTTATATTCCAGGGGAAGGGCATAATTTACAGGAACATTCAATTGTGCTGGTAAGAGGCGGAAGAGTAAAAGATTTACCTGGAGTAAGATACCATATTGTTAGAGGAACTTTGGATACTGCCGGAGTTTCTGATAGAAAAAGAAGCAGATCTTGTTATGGAACTAAGAAGCCTAAAAAATAATTTACAGTAATTTGATGATCCCGAAGAGCTTAAGAGTCAGTAGAGTTTGGGTAGAGATTAAGGAGGAAATAACATGCGTCGAAGGCGCGCGGCAAAAACACAGATTCAACCAGATCCAAAATACAGCAGCATTTTAGTTACTAAGCTTATTAATATGGTAATGAGAATGGGTAAAAAGTCTATCGCAGAAAGAATTGTTTATTCTGCTTTTGAGATCTTAGAAAAAAACACTGGGAAAAGCGCTTTAGAAATATTTAAAAAAGCTTTGGATAACGCAAGACCGCTTTTAGAAGTTAAGCCGCGGCGTGTTGGTGGCGCGACTTATCAGGTGCCAATAGAAATACGTCAGGATAGAGGAACGATCATTGCTCTGCGTTGGATTCGAAATTTTGCTCGGACTAAAAAAGGTCGTCCAATGGAAGAGAAGCTTGCTCAGGAACTTTTAGACGCTTATAAAGGTGAAGGCGCGGCAATAAAGAAAAAAGATGATACGCATAAAATGGCAGAATCAAATAAGGCTTTTGCGCATTATCGTTGGTAATTTGATGAATTTAAAAAACTAATGCCAGTTGGGTGAAAATAATAGAATATGTCACGGCAGTTCCCGCTTGAAAAAAATAGAAATATCGGAATAATGGCGCATATTGATGCGGGAAAAACCACGACAACAGAAAGAATTCTGTACTATACTGGGCGTGTCTATAAAATGGGGGAAGTTGACCAGGGCACAGCCACCATGGATTGGATGGTTCAGGAGCAGGAACGCGGGATTACAATTACTAGTGCCAGTACAACCTGTTTTTGGAAAGAACACAGAATAAATATTATTGATACACCTGGGCATGTTGATTTTACAGTTGAAGTAGAACGTTCTTTGAGAGTACTTGATGGAGCAGTGATTGTATTGTG
>Ga0180007_10005714_pt1 | contig 12433 bp, 10 predicted proteins | sample MM_PC_MetaG_FD_121122 | JGI IMG/M metagenome (GOLD analysis project Ga0180007, IMG submission 121122) | Groundwater microbial communities from the Aspo Hard Rock Laboratory (HRL) deep subsurface site, Sweden - MM_PC_MetaG | ecosystem: Environmental > Aquatic > Deep subsurface > Groundwater...
ATAGTGTGGATGTTGAAGAAATTGATCTTCACCAGAAAAAGATGTTTAATATGTTTAACGAACTTATTGATATGAAAAATCTAAACGCAGACCCTAAAATATATGGCAATATGATTTCCGATATCAATGACCAAAGCAAGCTCTATTTCTCCAGAGAAGAAAAAATCCTGAGAAAAAAAGGATATCCTGATTTTGAAAGCCATAGCAAGGCACATCGCCAATTCATCAGAAGCTCCATAAGCCTGCGAAGAGAGATCGCTGAAGATACGAACAACCTGACATTGGAAGCAATACTGGAATTGAGGGACTGGCTTATCCGCCATATAGAGACATGTGATTCCCTCTATGTCCCCTTTTTAAGAATTCACCAATTTATTGATGAAAAAAATCAAAAAAATTAAAGTCTCGTATCTTAAATGACGATATCCTGTTCAGGCGAGGAGTAATAATTAACATTAACGCTTGGAACTAACAATGGTATTTGACTATAAAATAGTGCCAATTCAGAATGAAGCTGTCGATTCTCCCTATGAGGTACACGGTTTTGCCAGGCGAAAGAAAACCGTTAGCAGGAAACTCACAAGGGATAGGCGCAAAAGCAAATATGACAGGAGAAAGAGTGTTCGGGATGGGGTGATCGTCAGTTTGTCCTTTAGGAGCAATCGGCGCAAGATCCGGGATAGGAGAAATGTGTCAGGCAGCAGAAGAAAATCCGGCTCCCGTGAGGACATCGTTCTTTAGCGGCCGGAGGGATGGCCTTGTGTGGATATGCCATATTTTCTGATTTTATTGATCATGGCGGTGTGGGAAATTTTTAAGGCCCTGGAACTCTTTCGAATACCCGGATATTGGGATAGGGTAGCTTCAATAATTCTTTTCTCAAATAGGCCCACTTTTTCCTTTAAGGACACAGCTTCCGGGCAATCCCCGGGGGAAGATCTCAATTCCCTGATAGTATTCTCAATTTCATGGCCGAACACTATGGCACCGGCATCAATGGTCTCCTGATCAGAAAGAATGGATCCCCGTTCGATCACATTTTTCAATTCCCGGATGTTTCCGGGCCAATTGTGGGTAAGCAGTTTGTCCATGGCGGATCCGGATAGTTTTTTTGCGGTGCTTCCCACCTGTTTGGCAATTCGTGATAAAAAATGATCTGTGAGGGACTGGATGTCTTCATACCGATTTCTCAAGGGGGGGACGTGGATGGGAAGCACATTGATCCTGTAGTAGAGATCTTCCCTGAATTTTTTTTCTTTGATCATCCTTTCTATCGGTCGACTGGTGGCGGTGATGATCCTTGTGTCCACCGGTATCTCGAGTATTCCGCCGATTCGTCTGACACTTTTTTCCTGGATCACCCGCAATATCTTTGCCTGTGCGCCCAAGGGCATGTCGGCAATTTCATCCAAAAAAAGCGTCCCCTTGTCGGCAATTTCAAAGAGCCCTTGTTTTCCTTTTTTTTCAGCACCGGTAAAGGCGCCTTTTTCATATCCGAACAATTCTGTTTCCAGCAGGGACTCGGGCAGGGCGGCACAATTGACTGCCACAAACCTTCCATACCTTCTGCTTTCTGCGTGGATGGCCTTGGCAAACAATTCTTTGCCGGTTCCGCTTTCCCCCCGGATGGACACAACCGATGAACTGGCAGCAATCTTCTGGGCAAAAGAGATGGCGTCCATGACAGGGCTGCTGGTGCCGATGATATCGCTGAAGGTGAACTGGGACGGCGAGGTCACTTCATTGACCAATGCTTTAATTTGTTTCATGTCCCGCATTACTTCTATGGCATCGGTGATTTCACCTGTGCTGTCCGTAATTGGAATACCATCCGAAAAAAACTGAAACCGACCCTTTGGGGTTATAATATTGCGCTTTTTGTTGTGGAAGGCTCTGCCCTTGAGACAGTCCAGCAGGTCACGGTTTTCCATGGGCAGATCGGTGATTTTTTTCCCGGTCAGTCTGGGCAAATCCCACCCATACATTTGTTTTGCCACCTGGTTGATGAAGGTGATATACTGGTTTTGGTCAATGGAAATAATGCCGTCGCTGATGCTGTCAAGGACAACTTTTAGGCGCTTTTCCCTGATTTCCAGGGGCATGGAATTTATACGGGAAATGGCAACCAGATCCGGTATCTGCCTAAGATTTTCGATGATTTTTCCGGAGCAAGGAGATAAAGGAGAGCTTCTGGTCTCCATGTAGACCTGGGTTTGACGGTCACTATTTTCTACTTCCATGGAAATTATGTTCAGATCGTTGCGGCTGATGACTTTTGTAATGTCTTCTACAATCTGTTTCCGATCCGTAAAAAGAAGTTTGAGTTTCAGGATGATCATTGTTACATTCAGTTGGGTTTAAACATTAAAAATGTTGGCGCTAGAGCTCCTGGGTCACTGATATCTGTCTGGGATGGTAATAAATCCGATGAAATGAATCAAGGGAAATCACCATGTTTCATATCGGATTTTTACCGACCCGGGACCCAGGTCGAATACAGAACTTTTGTTTTTATAAAAAGGCTGGTATAAAATCAAACGTTTAGCATCAAGGATAGAAACATGACACGCCAGATAAAATTTGATCTCACCTGCTTGCACGACCATCAACTGATTTCCCATCTGGATTATTATTTTGCAAAAACCATGTCCGATGCATTTGATGAAGATGGGCCCATGGTTCTGGTGGCCTGTGCCCTTGTGTCAAAGGCTTTGGCCGACGGGCATATCTGCCTGGATCTTAAGAAAGCAGCCGGCTCCAGTCTGACAAATTTAGAACAAGAGGTCTTTCTTACGCTTCCTTCCTTTGGTGAATGGGAGAAAACCCTGGCTGAATCTTCAATGGTGGGCCAAAAACTTGCCGATACAGGGCTCACAAATTCAGGGGATTCCGAAGAACCAGGGCCGGAAAGAAATTTCCCCCTGGTTCTGGATTGGTCCGGCAATCTTTATCTGTCCCGATATTTTGATCTTCAAAAACGTCTGGTAAACAATATCAGCTGCCGAATAGCCGCCTCACCGTTGCCAATGGATGAAGCCTTTGCCGACAGACATCTGGATATTCTTTTTTCCGGACAGAATCTCCAGCAGGCAGAAAAACAAAAAGAGGCAATAAAAAGGGCCCTGCTCCATGATTTTGTGGTAATTTCAGGCGGACCGGGTACCGGAAAAACATATATCACGACAAGGATAAAGGCCCTTCTGGATCAATATGCTGAATCATGTGGAGCCCCATTGCCAAGAATCCTGTCTGTGGCCCCAACGGGAAAGGCAGCCTCCAGACTTAAGGACGGGCGCACCATTCATTCTGTTTTAAAGCCCTTAAAAGGGAGGACCGGGTTTTTGCACAACAAGGACCATCCCCTCCGGGCAGATGTGGTGATTATTGACGAAGCGTCCATGATCGATATCGCTTTGATGACGCGCCTTTTGGAAGCCATTCCCCTTGAATCCAAGGTGATCCTGCTGGGGGATAAAAATCAGTTGTCCCCGGTACAGGCCGGTGCTGTGTTTACGGATCTCTGCCGGGTAAAAGGACTGGGTTCCCGCCTTGTTTTTCTGGAGTATAATTTTAGGTCCAGGGGGAGAACAGGCATTGAAAATCTGGCCCACGCCATCAACCAAAATGATGTCCGCACAATGGAAACGATTTTATGCGGTACCCAGTATCCGGATATCGGGTTTGTGGATACTGGAAAAGGCGTCGGACTTGACCAGATCATCGAAGACTATATTCTTCAGGGATATGCCCCGTTGATGGGAAAAAACTGTCTTGAAGACGGCCTGGAAATTCTGGACCGGTTTAGAATTTTGTGCGCCCACAACAAAGGAGAGAGCGGAACATTACAAATTAATCATATTTGCGAAAAGATTTTGCGGTCACACGCTAATTTTGATATAATAGGGCAATTTTTTAAAAAAATTGTGATGATCCGTACAAATGACTATCATAGGGGATTGTTTAATGGTGACACAGGGATTGTTCATGAAGACAACAAGGTTATCAAAGCGGGGTTTAAAGATTCTGGGGGCTGTATTCGGCAATACCGATACCTGGATCTTCCGGCCCACGACACTGCCTTTGCCGTGACAATTCACAAAAGCCAGGGTTCGGAATTTGATTCGGTTCTGATCATTATTCCAGAAAAACTATCCCCCGTTATCACACGGCAACTTCTGTATACAGGGGTAACACGGGCAAGGAAAAAAGCAACTATTGTGGGCAGCCTTGATGTGATTAAAGAAGCCATGACCCTTACCCTTGGGCACACATCCAATGTGACCGCTTTGTTGGAAGACAAGCTTTGCCGTAACAAATAAATGATTAGTGGAAGAAAAAATTTGAAAAAAAAAGAAAGTATACCCAACCAGATATGGATGTTTTTTTGTTCAGTTGAATTAACCGTTTATACGCTGGTTCTTCTGGCAACCACCTCCATCATTGGAACCGTCGTTCTCCAGAACGGTTCTCCCCAGCAATATATAACGCTTTACGGCAACGGGTTTTATAACCTGATCAAGGTTTTGAAGATAGATGATATGTACCATGCATGGTGGTTTCTTTTTCTGTTGCTGCTCTTGTGTATCAATATCATTGTCTGTTCTATCGAAAGACTTTCTTTGACCTGGAAAACCATTTTTCCAAAGAAAGTCGGGTTTAATCCCGATCGATTCAGAACCCTTAAAAACAAAGAGATATTTACCACAAATAAGGCGTTCAAAACACTGACAAGCGAGTTTCAGGCGATTTTATCCAAACAGGTAGGCCCTGTCCTTTACGAGGAAACATCAAAGGGTTGTGTGATGTATGCTGAAAAAGGTCGGTGGACCCGCATGGGGGTTTATGTCGTCCATGCCAGTATTATCCTGTTGGTGATCGGCGCATTGATCGGCGCTCTTTTTGGGTTTAAAGCCAATCTTCGACTGGACGAAGGGGCCAAGGCCGACACCCTTTTTACCGCCAAATCCAGGACATCTGTTCGACTTCCCTTTGCCATTCAATGCAATGAGTTTGAGGTTCGATTCTACGACACAGGTGCGCCCGAGGAATTTCGTTCCAATCTGACCATTATTGAAGATGGAAAGGAAAGCTTTACCCAGGATATCCGGGTGAACCATCCCTTGAGATACAAAGGGATCAACATTTTCCAGTCCTCCTATGGAACGGCAGCGCCGGACAATGCCCTGTTTGAGATTTTGGACAATACCACCCAGGAAAGCATTACCATCCGTCTTAAAGTCGGAGAGACAGTCCAATTGCCCGGGGATGCGGGAATATTTGAATTCGAAGGGTTTTTGCCCAATTTCAAATTCAGAGAGCACACCCTGGGAGAAGCCTTTTTCGGGAAGGTCACCTTAAAAGGCCAGGAGGGCTTTCAGATACCGCTTCCCATAAAATTTCCCACCTTTGATAAAATGAGAAAAGGTCAGTTCACCTTTGTTGTGAAAGAATTCGATCAGCGGTATTATACCGGTCTTCAGGTCACAAAGGATCCGGGTATCTGGTATGTGTATGCAGGGTTTGTCCTGATGATTCTGGGGTGCTGGATTACCTTTTTTATCTCCCATCAATGTTATTTCATTGAACTGGAAAAAACGGATCAGGAGACAACACGTGTTCTGGTCTCGGGGAAATCCAATCGCAACAACTATGGCATGATTTTGAAAATAAAGAAATTTGTAACCCTATTAAAGGATAAATAATGTCCATGAACAGTTCGCTTATATTATCATCCACCACATTTATCTACGCCCTGGCTATGGTTTTTTATATCGGGTCGTTTTCATTTAAGAAACAAATATTGGCCAAAGTAGGCTTTTGGGTTATTGTTGTCGGCTTTATCGGTAATACAACAGGGATACTGCTTCGATGGGTGGAATCCTATCAGATGGGATATGGACATGCACCCTTTTCCAATATGTATGAATCCCTTGTGTTTTTTTCCTGGACCCTGGCGGTCCTGTATATTTTTGTCGAAATCAAGTACAAGGAGGGCAGTATCGGGGTGTTTATCTCTCCCCTGATCTTTCTGGCCATCGCCTATGCTTCGTTTGATCCCAATGTCAGTTCCAAAATCAGTCCACTGATCCCTGCCCTGAAAAGCAATTGGCTGATTGCCCACGTCATCTCCTGTTTTCTGGGGTATGCCGGGTTTGCCCTGGCATTTGGATTCAGTTTGATTTATTTTTTCAAGCCCAAAGAACCCAAAGCAGGTTCTGTTTTTGCCCGCTTACCCTCCTGGGAGATGATCGATGAATTGACGTATCAGATGATTGTGTTTGGATTTTTATTTCTGACCATTGGGATTATCACAGGCGCCGTGTGGGCCAACTCCGCCTGGGGTAAATACTGGTCCTGGGATCCCAAGGAAACCTGGTCTTTGATCACCTGGTTTGTCTATGCGATTTTTTTGCATTTGCGGATGATGCGGGGCTGGCACGGTAAACGTTTGGCCCTTGTCTCCATTGTCGGTTTTATGGCCGTTCTCTTTACCTACTTTGGGGTGAACTATCTGCTTTCCGGTCTTCACAGCTATGGATAAAAACGGATACCCGAATTTGGGGGTGGATATCATTTTGTAAGCTTGGGCAAGACCGCTGGTTTCAAAATTAAATTGATGAGAAAAAAGGACCTGTCTTTAATCAAAGACAGGTCCTTTTTTTTAAGGCAGCGTATGCCTGCCGTCCGAAGCTTTAATAATGGTGAGATTCATGGGTTTGTCCCTAATTTGTCTTGACAAGGAAACAAGATATTAATATAGAATAACGCAATTTAGGACATTTTGGACGTTATTGCAGGCGTGCAAGGAACTGCTGTCTGCAAAGAGAATAGGTCCGGACCTAGGCCCGGACAAAACCGGTTGAAGTAACATCAACATTTTAACATTGATGGAGTTTTCATGAGCAAAATAGAAAACAAATCTGAAAATGGTTCCATGGAGGGTGCAGGGGAAGGCACTGGTGGTGACCCAAAGGATGACAAAGGCCTGGGGCTGGGTGTCATTTTTTTTATGGTGGCATTTCTGGTATGCTTTTTGTCAGGCTGGCTGCTTTTTCCCAAGTTGCTTTATTCAAAAAGAGAGCAACCTTTTAATTTTGATCACGTGCTTCATACTTCCGAAGCCGGTGATTGCGAAACCTGTCATTTCTTGAGAGAAGACGGCACATTTTCCGGAATGCCCAATCTGGCTTCCTGTATGGAATGCCATACGGACGAGCCCATGGGCGAGACCGAAGATGAAGCCATTTTTGCCAGAGAATATGTGGCCAAGGAAAAAGAGGTGCCCTGGTTTATTTATTCAAAGCAGCCTGATTGTGTCTTTTTCTCCCACGCAGCCCATATTAATGCGGCTGGCATGGAGTGTAAAACATGCCATGGTCCCATTGGTGAATCTACCACCTCAAGACCATACGAAGAAAACAGAATCACCGGTTATAGCCGTGATATCTGGGGGAAAAACATCTGGGGAATTAAAAAACATTCCTGGGATCGTATGAAGATGGATGACTGCGCAGCGTGTCACAAAGAAGAAACCGGCCATCAAGGTTATTGTTTCCAGTGTCACAAGTAAGCGGCCTACACCACAAGAATTTCAAACTTTATAGAGGACTCACTTATGAAAGTTGATAGAAGAAGCTTCTTGGGATTGGGCCTTGGTGCAGTTGCGGGTGTTGTGGTTTCCCCGGTTGGGTTGAAACTGACAGATGATTCTTCCATCTGGACCCAGAACTGGCCTTGGACTCCTGTTCCAATTGATGGCGAAATATCCTACGATAGTTCGGTCTGCAACCTGTGCCCGGGAAACTGCGGCATCAGCGTCAGAAAAATAGCCGGCAGGCCTGTTAAAATAGAAGGGTTGGGCGGATATCCGGTCAACGACGGGGGCGTATGCCTCCACGGCATTTCAGGGCTTCAATACCTGTATGACCCGTCCAGGGTCAGAACCCCCCTGAGAAAAAACGGTGATATATTCGAAGCAATTTCCTGGGAAGAGGCGATATCCCACACGGCGGGAAAGCTTGCGGACATCAGAAAAAGCGATGCCCCTCAAAAACTTGCCTGTATAACAGACAAGACCCAAGGCTCGGTTACAGGACTTTTTCAACGGTTTTTAACAGCCTTTGGTTCTCCCAACCTGTATGCCATGCCAAGTCTCGAATCCAATCTGGAGCTGACCGCCCAAACCCTGCACGGTAGCGGCAATACCCTTGGATTTGATCTTGAAAACTCAGATTTTGTTTTAAGCTTCGGTGCCGGGCTCATAGAAGGTTGGGGATCCCCGGTGAATTGCTTTAAGGCCAATGCTTCGAGAAAAGAGCGGCATTGCGTTCTCTATCAGGTTGAGCCCCGGCTGTCCAATACCGCAGCCACCGCCGACAAATGGATACCTGTAAACCCGGGAACCGAAGCCGATCTGGCCCTTGGCATCTGCGCTGTGATGATTAAAAATACTCTTTTTGATGCTGCCAATTTCAAGGCCGGTTTTGCAAAATTTGCCGCCATGGTTCAAATTGAATATTCCCTGGACAAGGTTGCCCAAACCTGCGGTATTAATCCGGGTGAGATTGAAAAAATCGCCAGCCTTTTTGCCAAGGCAAAAAGGCCCGTTGCCGTGCCCGGAAAGGGCAGGGGAGAAAGCGGACAGAATTTGAAAGAATTTGCCGCGGTTCATACCCTGAACTGTCTGGCGGGCAATTTGAACAAATCCGGCGGTGTCTTTATCATGGCCCAGGCTTCCGATCTGTCATTTCCGGAAGCCGTCATGGATGATGTGGCTGAACTAGGCGCAGGGCAGGAAAAAATGGCCGGTTCAGTCAATGACCTTGTGGAAAAAATAAATGCTGCCGAGAAACCGGTTGTGGATGCACTTTTTGTATACAATGCAAATCCCTGTTATTCTTTGAGTGCACCCGAGCGGGTCAGACAAGCATTTAAGAAAATACCCTTTGTGGTCAGCTTCTCTTCCTTTTTGGATGAAACCGCCATGGAAGCCGATGTGATTCTGCCGATCAGCACTTTTCTTGAGCGGATGGAAGATGTCCCCTCCCAAGCAGGGCTTGCAAAGAAGATCATCGGCCTGATGCGGCCGGTTATCAAGCCTGTTTTTGATACCAAGGACCCTGGTGATGCCTTAATCCTTTTGGCCAATGCCCTGGAAGGCACCATTGCCGAGAGTTTTGCATGGGAGAGCTATGCCGAGTGCCTGGAAAGCGTGACCGGGGACAACTGGAGTTCTCTGTCCGAAGAGGGCCATGTCGTAATCTCTGAAGGAGCTCCTGAAGGAGTGCCTGATGTCGATTTCACCTTTCTTGCCACCAATCCGTCCACTGTCCAGGCCCAGGGAGAGTTTGAACTGACACTGATCCCCGTCGACAATATACACTTGACCGGGGCGGCTCTGACGGTTTCCCCCTTTGCCCTTAAAACGGTTTGCGACAGGGTATTGACCGGAACGGATATTGTCGTTGAAATAAATCCTGCGACAGCCAAGGGACTTAAAGACTACGGTGACGCAATCTTGACGACCCCTGTGGGGGAAGCCCGGGTGAAGGTCAGTTTTAATGAAGGGATTATGCCGGGTGTCATCGGGATGGTAAGAGGTCTTGGTCATACCTTTGATAATAAATTTGTTTCAAACAAAGGTGTGAATGTGAACGATCTGATAGGCCCGGTCGTCGAGTCGGGTTCAGGACTGGATGCTGCCTTTGGCATTAAAGCCAAAATTTCCAAGGCATAAATTAAAAAATCTTAAGAGGTTCTGATGATACAAGATAAAAAAGCACATAAGTTCGGGATGGTTATTGATCTGGACAAATGCACGGGATGCGGTTCCTGCATGGTATCGTGCATGTCGGAAAATAATGTTCCGTTTAAGGAGGATGAATCCAGAAAAAAGGATAGTATCACCTGGATGCGTGTTTATAAGCTGACCAATGGTAAATCCTTTCCTGATACTCAAGTTGTCTATATGCCCAGACCCTGCCAGCATTGTTCGGGAAAAGGAGGCCACGGGCATTCACCCTGTGTCTCTGTCTGCCCTGCAACGGCAACGGATTACGGCTATGACACCGGCATTGTCAGCCAGATTTATACAAGGTGTTTTGGATGCCGGTATTGTATGGGGGCCTGCCCCTACCATGCCCGGTATTTTAATTGGTGGGATCCCAAATGGCCCGAAGGTATGGAAAAATACCTGAGTCCGAATGTATCCCCCCGGATGCGGGGGGTGGTTGAAAAATGCAGTTTTTGCTACCACCGATACCAGCTGGCAAGGGAAAGAGCCTATGGTGACGGAAGGGATGGCATAGAAGAAAGTGAATACCAGACTGCCTGTACCACAGCCTGCCCGGCCGGTGCCATTGTCTTCGGTGATCTGAATGATCCCTCCCATATGGTACACCAGATTGTCAAGCCCGATCCCCATCCCGACCCCATGAACAAACATGTGGTGGACAAGTCAAGAAACCCAAAGGTATTCAGGCTGCTTGAACGTCTGGGAACCAACACCAAGATCTACTATCTGTCCGAGCGCGAATGGGTCAGAAAAGCAGGGGATAACTATCTTGATGGTGAATGGGACAAGGTTAAGAATCATCATGGATCGTCATCCCATGAGTAAAATATCCAAAACCTATGCTAGGAGTAATTAAATATGGATTCTGCATTAATACCTGAAGGCGCTGACCGGTGCTCATTTCCAAAGTTTGCCATTGGAATCAGCATTGTTGGAGCCGTAGCTCTCTGGGGCGTCTATGCCATGTTCCTCTGCTGGTTTAAAGGCCTGAACCAGACGAATATGAATGATTATTACGGATTTGCCCTGTGGATCTGGGCGGATCTTGCCGTCATCGCAGTTGGGGGCGGAGCATTTTTTACCGGATTGCTGAAATATATCTTTAAAGTGGATGAGCTGAAAAATATCATCAATTTTGCCGTGATCATCGGCTTTATCTGTTATAGTTCAGCGCTTCTGATCCTTGCCATTGATATCGGCCAGCCCCTGCGCGGCTGGTTTATTTTCTGGCATGCAAATGTTCACTCCATGCTCACCGAGGTGGCTTTCTGCCTGTCCTGTTATTTCGCAGTATTGACCATTGAGTTTATTCCCAATATTCTGGAAAACAGACAGGCCAACAAGGTGCCGTTTTTCCATCACCTTGCCCATAACATGCATGGGGTGATGGCTATTTTTGCGGCAACCGGTGCCTTTCTTTCCTTTTTCCATCAAGGATCCCTGGGCGGTGTGGCCGGTGTCATGTATGGTCGGCCCTTTGCCGTTCGGGAAGGATTGCTGATCTGGCCCTGGACGTTTTTTTTGTTTACCTGGTCTGCGGCAGCTTTTGGCCCCTGTTTCACCCTGATGGTTACCAAGATTACAGAAGTCATTACCGGGAAAAAACTGGTGAAGGACAATGTGGTTCATCTGCTTGCCAAAATATCCGGGTGGATGATCACTACCTATATCATTGCCAAAATTATTGATACCGTTTATTGGGCAATGGTTACGGCTCCCAGTCTCGGGTTTAAAATGAGTCATTTTTATACCAATAATTCATTTTACGGTTATTGGATTTTGGTCACTGAAATTGTTATCTGCGGTGTTCTGCCCGGATTTTTGTTGCTCAACAAGAGCACCCGTGAAAATCCGACCACCCGGTTGATTGCCATTGTTCTTGGGGTTATCGGCGTTTGCTTGAACCGCTGGGTCATGGTGCTCCAGATCATGGCAGTACCTGTGATGTCCTTTGACACCTGGGCGCTTTATATTCCCAGCTGGCAGGAAGTTGCCACCACAATTTTGCCTGTGGCCTATGGTATTATTCTCATTGCCATCACCTACCGGTATTTGCCGGTGTTCCCCCAGGAACGAGAACTGAATCAACCCAGTGTTGATCAATAGACAAAAAGGAGAAGACATATGTTTCCATTTAACTTCGAATGGGTCTGGGACACTGCCCATATTATTTTCATGGGCGGGCTTTGGTATGCGATCTCCATTCTGGGAGCCGGCATGGCTTATGTCATTGTAAAAGCTGCCATGGATACCATGAAGGACAAAGGGGAATCACACCACTAACAGCGATTTTTCTTGTTGATACAATCATAAAAAAAGCGCATTTCAGCCGGTACGCCTACCGGCCGGTAATGCGCTTTTTTTTATGCTTTTTTAGAAGTTGATCTTTTATTTGCATAAAGCCGGGCTGACAGAAGACGCCCGGCTTTATGGCGTTTAAAAATATGATTAATGGATGGTGATCTGTTTTGCGGCTTCAGTGATTTTGTTTTTCCTAAGAGTGATTTTCAGGACGCCTTCCTTGAAACTGGCATCCACCTCCTCTGTGAGAAGCTCAGGGGAAAGAATGAAATTGCGCCTGAAACTGCCGAATATCCGTTCTCTTTTGTAGAAGGAATTCTTGTCCCCTTCTATTTCAGG
>Ga0180007_10005715_pt1 | contig 12432 bp, 9 predicted proteins | sample MM_PC_MetaG_FD_121122 | JGI IMG/M metagenome (GOLD analysis project Ga0180007, IMG submission 121122) | Groundwater microbial communities from the Aspo Hard Rock Laboratory (HRL) deep subsurface site, Sweden - MM_PC_MetaG | ecosystem: Environmental > Aquatic > Deep subsurface > Groundwater...
ATAAAAGGAAGAATATCCGCCAAAAAATAAAAAGGAGTGATTTTTCCATCCACTAATAAAAAGAGAAATACAAAGTAAAAATGAAGTAAAAAATAGACCTATATAAAATGAAAATTCAACAACTTGATTTTTGCTAATCGAGTTAATTTTCGAACGTAATCCAAGATGAATCCAAGAATAATCTAAAAGTTTATTTCGTGTACTATCGAAAAGTTTTATAAGAATAAGATGATTTCCTGAACTAGTTAATTTATGATCGATAGAAACTTCAAAACGTACCTTAGTATCGGTGAATTTTTCTTTTTCTTTATCATAATTTTGCGATAAAAGTATATCATCCCAATAAATTTCATGTTTTTCAGATAAGTTTGAAAAAGAAAGAACCAAGTCATGCTCATCTTTTTCAAAGTGAAATTCCTTTATAAGCCAAAATATTTTATCATCATGATATTTTAAATCATTGAGATATATTGTTGTCATTCTATTAGAATAGTTTTTTATAACCTCACAAGTGTAATTTGAATCAGGTAAGTAATTCCAATAAGAAAGAGTAATTATTTGATATTCAGTAACATTCAAAAAAGGTTGTTCTTGAGCAACAGTGTAGTTAAATAAAAATAGAAGTAAAAAAAAATATTTTTTTAGTTTCATAATTTTGTTTTTAAATTTTTAAAATATACTTAATAAATAATTAAATTTTTTATTAAAAAAATAGTACAAGATGCTATCGAATTGAGCCCAACCATTTCTGATAGGCTCTTTTATTCTATTTCAAAAGAAGTGCTTTTTTAACTTGTGTAAAATTAGTTTTAGAATTTAATCCTTTTGCTTTATACTAATTAGTCGCCCCTTAAAAACGGCATAAGTTGTTTGATAATAATGAGTTAAGTCCATATTGCACTTGAAAAATATTGCAAGAATAGTTAAATTAGCAACAAAAAACTTGCAAAATAAATGATAAAAAAATCTCCAACAAAACAGCAAACAAGTATGTTCTTCTCCTTAGAAGATACCCTAAATCAAAAACATCCACTTTATATTTTGGCAAATAAAATAGACTGGAAAAAGTTTGAAGATAATTTCAAAGTTTATTATTGCCCTGACAACGGCAGACCAGCCTTACCCATACGATTGCTGACTGGTTTGTTGCTATTAAAACATTTGAGAAATATTTCTGATGAAAGCGTAGTAGAACAATGGTCGGAAAATATTTATTATCAATATTTCTGCGGAGAAAAAGAGTTTAGAGCAGAAGAACCATGCGAAGCCTCAGAACTGGTACATTTCAGAAAACGGATAGGAGAAGTTGGCATAGAGTTGATATTGCAAGAAAGTATACGTATAAATGGCAAAGACAGATTTGATGGAAATGTAAGCGTAGATACCACAGTACAAGAAAAAAACATTACGTTTCCGACGGACAATAAACTTCACAGAAAAATAATCAAAAGATGCTTAGAGATATCCGAAAAAGAACAATTACCAATACGCCAGAGTTATAAGCGAACATTGAAGAAATTGAGCTTAGATCAGAGATTTCGGAATCATCCAAAAAACAAGAAAAAGGCGAAGAAAGCAGATAAAAGAGTAAAAACCATAGCTGGGAGATTATTAAGAGAATTAGAAAGGAATATAGGGATAAATACAAATTATAAAGAAGAAATAGACATATTCAAAAAAGTATTATCCCAGCAGAAATATGATAAGAATAAAATATATTCACTCCATGAACCGGAAGTAGAATGTATATCGAAGGGAAAAGAGCATAAGAAATATGAATTTGGCAATAAAGTATCAATAGTATTGACACAAACAACGGGTGTAATAATAGGAGCAATGAGCTTCAGAAACGAATATGACGGTCATACCTTAGAGCCAGCATTGGAACAAGCAGAAAGATTATTAGGGAATAAAAAAAGCATAAAAATGGCCATAGCCGACAGAGGATATAGAGGGAATACGAAAATAAATGAAATTGAAATAAAAACGCCAAAACCATTTAGCGATAAGACTATGACAAAATACAAGCAAAAGAAATTGAAAGATAAATTCGGGAGAAGAGCAGCTATTGAGCCTATAATAGGGCATTTGAAGAGAGACCATAGATTAGGAAGAAATTTTTACAAGGGATTAATTGGTGATTCAATAAACATAATGTTAGCTGCTGCTGCATTTAATTTCAAAAGAATGATGAGAAAATGGAAGAGTTCTTTTTTGTTCCATTTTTTCAAATCAATTTTCGATAGAATTTTACAAGAAAATTTAACTTTAACTAGTACTAAAACTTTTTCTTTAGCTTTTTAAGGGGCGACTAATTACGAGTAATTTTGGTAAATATGGAGATATCTTTAAAAAGAGGAAAGTGCAATTACATTAAGTAATCACACTTTTGGAGGCGACGATCGGATTCGAACCGATGAATATAGGTTTTGCAGACCCACGCCTTAAGCCACTTGGCCACGTCGCCATAAAAAAGAAAATCCACGAGAAGTGGATTTTTGAGCGGGAGACGGGACTCGAACCCGCGACAACTACCTTGGCAAGGTAGCGCTCTACCAGCTGAGCTACTCCCGCATGACAATAAGAACAAAATTGAACTACAAATATAATAACCTTTTTTATTTACATCAAGAGTAATTTTTAATTTATTGATTATTACTTGAATATCTTTTAATTTTTTGTGTAGTAGTTTTTTCAAATTCAGTTTCCCTAATTTCAAAATTTACTACTCGTTTATATGATGGCAATTGTTTATTCACTTTTTCAATTTCTTTGTTTAGTACTTCTCTCATCAGCGATTCGTTAATTGTTAAATGCTCTCGTTCTGAGAGTTCAATAAATGCTTCCGCATCGGGTACTATTTTTGCGGCAATTATTTCATCTTGTTTATTGTCAGCTTTGCCATATACAATAGATTCAAGTATAAACTGGTTTCTGTTTAGCATATCTTCAATTTCTTCTGGAAAAACATTTTTACCAGATTTCGAAATAATTACATTTTTCTTTCTTCCAGCAATAATTAAAAATCCATCAGCGTCAAAATAGCCTAAATCGCCAGTCTTAAACCATCCATCTTGAAACGTATCATTTGTGGCTTCATCGTTTTTATAATATCCAAGCATTACGCTTGTACCTTTTGCAAAAATTTCACCAACACCATTTTCATCTGGACTATTAATTATAATTTTAGCATTTGGCATTGGTAAACCTGCCGCGTAATCTTTAAAATTATCAAGTTGGTTTAATGCTAAAATAGGAGATGATTCTGTTAAACCATATCCTTGTAAAAAATTGAATCCAAGTCCTCTTAGTCCTGAAGCAACTTGTGGATCTGGGGCTGCACCTCCGGCAATAAAAATTCGAATATTTCCACCAAATTTTTGATGTAGTTCAGAAAATAGTTTTTTCTTAATATTTTTAATTCCAATTTTTTCTGCAAAATTTGATAAACCAACTAACTTTGGAACAAGAATTGATTTTAGCTTTTCTTCGGAAATTGATTTTGTAATTTTCTTATACATTTTATCAAATAGTAATGGAACGGCAAGTAGCATAGTTGCATTTACTTTTTGTAAATCATCCACAACTGTTCTTAAACTTCTAGCATAATGAACAGATGCACCACAATATATTGGGCATAACATTCCACAAGTGCATTCATAAGAATGGTGCATAGGAAGAACAGATAAAAAACGATCTTCTGGGTAAATGAAAAGCATGCTTGTCATTGCAACAATATTTGAAGCAATATTTCCTTGACTAAGCATCACCCCTTTTGCTCTTCCAAGAGAACCAGAAGTAAAAATAATCTCGGCTAATTCATCTTTATCAATTTTAGGCAAATCATTTATTTTTATTTCAGGGGCATCATCAATTAATTCTTTCATATTTAAAAACTGAGCCTCCAATTTCCCTTCATCCATACAAATAAAATGTTCTATTTTTTTTAGCGACAAATGGCTTTCATCAAAAATATCGGAATAATTACTTGAAAAAATGATTGCATCAGAATTGGATTCATGAATAATATTAAATATTTCATTTTGAGTTAAATTTCTGTCAATAGGAACAGCTACATAATTGAAGACCATGCAAGTAAAATAGGAAATTGCCCATTGAACTCGGTTTTCACCAATTATTGCAATATGAGAGCGTTCTTCCAATCCTAGCTTTTTAAGTGCTGAGCCAAATTTCAATACATAGTTTAACAATTCAGAATATGTAACTTTGCTAATTGGAGTATTTGAAAGATCTTCCATCGCTAACTTATTTGAGTATTTTATGGCAGAATTAAGAAGTAATTCTTGAAGTGAATCGATTTGTGGAACTTGGTACAATTTTATTTTATCCATATAACCTCCATATTTAAAATTAGATAATAGTTTATCCTTTTACAACACTACTAATATTAAAATAAATTTTTGTTCCTAAAGTTGTATGTTTATGGATACAAATGGGATTTTGTATTCGGTATTATACGATAATCCTAATGTTTTTCTTTGTTTTCCATTTAGTCCATACTTAAAATACACTTCATTTCGCTCCATTTCCACAACCCAATCGCCATGAGCCCAATCAAAAGCAAAGCCAATCATATTAAGAATCAATCCGCTGGAAAATAAAATTGCATTTTTCTTTGTTCTATTTTGCTCATCTGTGGAATTAGCAACAATTCCATAATCAACTGAATTTGTAAGCTGGTATTGGTCGTACATTGCATAACCAATTAGTCCATAACCAATAATTCTTGTGCTTGCAATTGCCCAACCTAATTCTGGTTTATTCGCATAAAAATGGATATATCCAGGTAAAAAGCTAGCAACTGCAATTTTCTTCCAATCAATTTCTCTTTGTATTTTTAGAAATTCAGTAAAAGTCATTCCTTCAGGAACTTTTATTATTTCTTTTATAGCGTTATATTTTTCAGAAGAAACTGATATTTGAGCAAAATTAATGCAAGTAAAAAAAAGGGTGACTAAAGATAGAAATAATATTTTTTTCATATTTAAACCAAATGATTAAAATTACCGAATATTCCTAAATTAAATAGCTTTTTTGAAGCCATAAATTACGCCTCCAATAATTCCAACTGTTAATGGAATATTTTTAATAATAATATCTTTAAAACTAATAATCTGATTTCCAAATTTATCAATATTGGCATTAAAAATTCCCCCAATATTAATTCCATAAAAGTTAAAACTTCCATTAATAAAGAAAAATGAAACAACAAAAAGTATTAGTCCCACAATAATTAAAAATTTGGAAATCTTAATACCTAAAAATGTGATTAAGAAACTAACAACAAAACCTGTTAAGACAGTAATTAAAATAAACTGGATTTTTTCAAATGACATAATTTCCTTTACTCTATTAATTTTCTATATAATATAATAGATAATAATCTCAAATATATTATTCATTTATATTATATAAGTTATTAAAAAGGGAACTCTTCTTTATAATCAATTTTTTGTTCAATTTTTTCTTGTTTTGGTATTTGTGCTATTCCATGAATTGCACTACTTTCAATATATATAGATTTATATGGTTTTGTGGGACAAGCATATTCGCATGCACCACAACCAATGCACAATTCCTCTGTAATTATTGGGGCTTTTTTATTGATTTCAGGATCTAACTGCATTTTAACAGCCTTTGTTGGACAGTGTTCTGCGCATGCACCGCAATCAGTTTTCTCAGTATATACAACACAATTTTCTTTTACCAGTTTTGATTTTCCTAATTGAATTGTTTTTTTTTCATCAATATCTTTTGGTAAAATTGCTCCACTTGGACAGACAGATAAACAGGCAACGCAATCGTAGTTGCAGAAACCCGTTTTGAAATCCATTCTTGGTTGCATAATTCCAAGTAAACCATATTCTAAGAATGCTGGTTGCAACACTTGTGTTGGGCAACTGGCAACGCACAAATGGCAAGCTGTACAGTTATCCGTAAAATTTGAGATTGAGATAGAACCTGGAGGTGAAACTGGGAATTTTCGTAAAATTGGTTTTGTGCTATCCTTGTATATTTCAATTTTTTGTTGGGCTTTTAATATTCGCTCCGCACCAATTGTTAATATTGCCAAGCTTTTAATGAAATATCTTTTGTCAGAATTTGGAATTTCCGATTTCGATTTTGAATAGCGCGGTAAATAACTTATTCCAGTAGAAGGACAAACATCGAAGCAATTAAAACAACCTACACATCTGCTAAAATCCACAATTTCGTTTTCAGAATCGATGCAATTTGATTTACAAATTACTTCGCATTCGCCACATTTTATGCAATTGTCCTCAATAATTCCAATCTTAAAAAAAGATATTTTTGATAAGATTCCTAAAAATGTGCCAACTGGACAAACACTATTACAATACAATCGTCCGTATTTAATACTTAGAAAAAGAATTAAGCCCAAAATTGATATTGAAAACATTAATGAAAAAAGACTTACGCCTTTAAACTCTATTGGAGCTAAAACATAAATATTAAGTGATTCAAAAACAAAAACGATAATATTTTTAATTCCAATAATAATTGGTCTTACAATATTATTAATAATTCTACCAAAATTGCTATAAGGATCTAATAAATTTAATCCAACAGTTGTACCAATAAGAAAAGAAACAATTGAAATTATTAAGAAAAAATAGCGTGTTTTAGTCAGTGGTTTTGTATATAAATATTTTTTTATCTTAAATTTATTTCTAATAAAAGTAAAAACATCTTGAAGAATTCCCAATGGACAAATTGAAGAACAATAAACTCTTCCGAACAATAGTGAGAGAAATATTACAAATATAAATCCAAAAGTTGCAATTGAACCAATTGAAAGAAATTTTAATAATGAGGGAATAAATTGCAAATAAAGTGGGTATTGCGAAAAATATGGTTGAATTGTAAAACTTATATCAAGAAAAACGATAGAAATTGCAAAAATGAAAATAATAGAAACAATAACTCTAATTTTTTTAAGAATAGCTAAATTCATAAATTTAAAGAATGATGCGATTAATTTTCAATTTGCTCAAATCCATTGTACCAATTTTCATTTCGTCAGCAATTCTAATGTAATCAATTTCTGAAGGCACCTTACCAAATAATTTTGCTGCGGCGGCATCAGCGGCAACCATATCAGTAGATATTATTTGTGATTTAAAACTCATAACATCGGCTTCCGAAATACCGCGAGGACCATTTGTCTTCATAACTGAATAAGCATCAATAATATTTAGGTCAGGTTTTCTAAAAGACGCATAATCTGCTATGCACTGATGCAAATCATTTCTATGCCAATATCCTCTATCCCAAACAACTCCCATCAAATTTTTCATAGAAATAGTTAACCCAGCGCCGCCATGACTTTTCAATATCGGCACATTAATAAATACATCTGATTCTAGAATTAATTCGTGAACTGTTGTTTCTTTTAATCGCTTCCCTTTAGGAATATTTATTTTTTGATAATAGCTCTCACTACCGCCTGAAACTACTTTTGCTCCTGCATCTTTTGCAGCTCTCTCAATGCCACTATTACTATAACAACTTGTCCAATTATCACAAGTATGATCAAAAACATAAACGTCTTTTGCACCAGCGTCAAAACAATGTTTAATAATTTGAGAAATTAATTTTGGGTTTGTATTTGCTGCTCTTTCGGGACTAGTATCCCATCCAATGTTTGGTTTTATAACAACCGTTTGATTTTTTTTAACAAAATTTTTCATTCCACCAAACGATTGAATTGCTTTATCAAACATCAAATCTGGTTCACCACCTTTAATGGCAACTAAATCATATAATTGTGGATCAGATGTTTTAGAATTTGCAAATAAATTAATTTTATCTCCAAAAGTTAAATAAGTGCCAGCAGCTAAGCCAACAATAGAACCCTTTTTAAAAAATTCTCTTCTGTCCATGAAAAACTCTTAATTTGTAATTAGATATAGTTATCATTTATTTTAAAATATAAATATATTATATTTGTTGCAAGTAAAATTGATGAGGTGTTAAAAATGGAAGCAATATTAAACAATATAAATTCTAAAAGTATTATTAAAAGTTCGGTTTTCGATTTATTAGCAATTGTTGCTATTTATTTAGTACCAACTTTTTCACATTTTTTTGCAGTACCAATATATTTTATTGAACCAATGCGTTTAATGTTGATATTGGCAATTGCTCATACTTCCAAGAAAAATGCATATCTTTTAGCAGCTACATTACCAATTTTTTCATTTGTAGTCTCAGCACATCCAGTTTTTTTGAAAACCCTGCTTATTTCTGGTGAACTTTTAATAAATGTTTGGCTTTTCTTTTTCATTTCAGAAAAAATTACAAATAAATTTGGAGCCATGGCTTTAAGTATCGGAATTTCAAAACTTGTTTATTATTCAATTAAATTTGGTCTATTAAGCTTTGTTTTATTGGAAGGCAGTCTAGTTTCAACTCCAATTTTGATGCAAATATTAACTACTATTTTATTCAGTGGCTATATCTTTATTATTAGAAAAAATTTTGAATAACCAACTAAACTAAACATTTATAGTTATTGCTTGAATTTAAATAGATGTAGATTTTATTCTTTTTAGTTTTACATATTTGTTGTGTTACTAAAAGTGGATAATGTATTATCCACTTTTTTGTTAGACTATGAAATCAACAATTAAATTGTTATTACAACAATTCCCATTTATTATTCCAAATTAAAAATGTGGTTTTCATTTATAATGATATATCTATGAGATTGGTCAATATTATGGTTTCTATTATCAAATAACTCCGTTAGGAGTTTAATTTTATTAGCTTTTTTTTACAACGCAAAACAAGAACCCGTCTTCGGGTTCAATTTTTCTTGTCCAAATTAATCAAAATGCAATCCCTAAGGGATTGATTTAAAAATCTAATTTGTTTTTCTATTATAATTTAATCCCTAGTGGGATTGATTGATGCAAATTTAATCTCTCAATTATAACTTAATCCCTATCTGGATTAATCGACAGAAATATAATCACAAATCTGTCAATAGAAATACAATATCTGTGAACTTATTCAAATACAATAAGTGAGACATACAAAAAGTGACCATTGATTGCTAAAAACAATATTAGAAAAACTTACTCCTTTTATAAGAACTATTTTCTCGTAACACAGTTAATATCAATATGTTACTAAAATAGAAATGTTTTCTAATTACAAATTTGAGATTAATAATTTGGTTAATACTAAATACAGTATTTAATTTTCTATCTTTTAGTGATATCAGTGAAATTTTGAGTGAATTTAAAATAAAAAAACCTCGCTGAGTGAACAACGAGGCTTAATATTTTTGGTGACCCCTACGGGACTTGAACCCGTACTCTTCGCCTTGAAAGGGCGGTGTGTTAACCAATTACACCAAGGGGCCAAACTAAATTTTTGGGGTGAGAGATGGGACTTGAACCCACGGCCTCCTGGGCCACAACCAGGCGCTCTAACCAACTGAGCTACACCCACCATCTATTTTTGTACGCCAGAGTGGACTCGAACCACTAACCTACAGCTTAGAAGGCTGTTGCTCTATCCGATTGAGCTACTGGCGCAACAAAACCAAAGCTAACTCTCAAACTATTGTCGGGGCGGCAGGATTCGAACCTGCGACCTCCTGCTCCCAAAGCAGGCGCGCTGACCGGACTACGCTACGCCCCGTTCTATAATTTTCTTACGGTTTCAATCAAAATTTTTAGAAGAACAAACTCGTTTTATTTAAGATTTCTAAAATAATCTTTTTTTTTAATAATGTCAATAATTATGATAAGTTAACTTTTATTATTATAATTTGTTTCGGAATTATTCTATTATTTAGGTCTATTAAAATGTCTTTTCCATTATTTATTGTAAATAAATACATCCGTTCTCAAAATTTTTCGTTTCTACTTTCTCTCGTGTCAATAATTACAATTACTGGAATTGCACTTGGAGTAATAGTGGTAACGCTTGCTCTTTCAATTCTTGATGGATTTGATTCCGTTATTAGTGAAAAAATAGTTGATTTCAATTCACATATAATTGTTTCTAGTTATGGAGAACGAAATATATCTGAAAATAAAGATATAGAAAAACAAATTTTAACTGCTAATAATAAAATTTCTTCCGTTTCAAAATTTATATTAAAAAGTTCAATAATCAAATCCAAAAAAATTTCTGAGGGCGTATTGGTTTTTGGAATTGATCCTTTTAATAATAATCTTGGAATAGATAAGATAATTCTTCATGGAAAATATTTTGATTCTGAGAGCAATCAAAATCAAATTTTAATTGGGCGAAAACTTGCAGAAAAACTACAAGTTAGTATTGGGACTAAAATTACTCTTTTTACATTGCTAAATGATAAACTCCCCTCTTATGCTAATCCACCAGTTATTTCTCAATTTAATATTGTTGGAATTTATGAAAGTGGTATGCCAGAATATGATGACTTAAAAGCTTATATATCACTTTCAAAAGCTAAAAATATTTTTAATATGAATTCTGAAATTTCTGGCTATAATGTTCGTTTAAATAACTTATCAAACATAGATGAAATAGCAGAAAATTTGAAAGACATTATGCGCTATCCATATTTTGTTAGAACAATTTTTGACCAACATCAGAATATTTTCACTTGGATTGATTTACAGAAAAAGCCAATTCCTATTGTTTTAGGATTAATAGTCCTAGTTGCTGTTTTTAATATTGTTGGTACTGTATTGATGAACATTCTTGAGCGTACATCTCAAATTGGAATCCTAAAATCAATGGGCGCCAGCAGAAAGCAGATTCTTAAAATATTTTTGATTCAAGGCATTTATCTTGGGATTATTGGAATTTCACTTGGCATATTCTTTTCGCTATTATTAAGTGAGTTGCAATTGAAATTTAACATAATAGAATTACCCGAATCAGTATATTTTCTAAATTCTGCGCCGATAGAAATAAATTTAACTAATTATTTAGTTGTATCCGTTGTAGCACTTTTACTAACTATAGTTTCTTCTCTTATTCCAAGTATTATTGCTTCAAAGATAGAGCCAATTAAAGCCATAAGATTTGATTAATATGTTTGAATTTTTTATAGCAAAAAAATATTTACGCACTAAAAATAAATTGAATTTTATTTCAATTATTTCAATCCTATCTACACTTGGAATTACAATTGGAGTGGCTGCATTAATTATTGTTATATCTGTATTTAATGGATTTGGTGATTTAGCAAAAAAAATGCTAATTGAATCGCAACCCCATATGAGAATTATAAATAAATCTGAACAAGCTAATATTGAAATAAATAATATTGAAGATTTACTTAAAAACAACAAAATGGTTTCAGCATATTCCCCTTATTTACAAGGCAAAATTGTTATAACAAATAATAGTACCTTTCAAATACTTGATATTAAAGGCTTACAAAGAGTTCAATCAGATAGTCTTTGGGGAATTGAAAGCAAATTATTAAGCGGCAGTTTAGATTTTACCAATAATCCTAAAACTCCACAAGCTCTGCTAAGCTTAGCAACTGCTATGAAGCTTTCGGCTAGAATTGGCGATACTCTTACAGCAACTTCCTTAAGAAGTATTGAGAATATGATTACAAACTTTTTAGTAATTCCCAATACTCAACAATTTATTATTAGCGGAATTTATCAAACAGCTAATAAAAGTAATGAGGCATTTATTTTATATACAAGTTTAACTGCGGCTAAAAGAATTCTTGGAACATCAGATATTTCTGGTTTTGAAGTTAAATTAAGAAATTATGAAACTGCTGAAACTGTAAAGAAAAATATTGAATCCAAAATAGATACCAAACTTTTTAGTGTTGAAACTTGGTACGATATGAATAAGGAATTTTATAATGTACTTCTACTCGAAAGATGGGGTGCATTTATACTTTTATTACTTATAATATCAGTAGCCACCTTTAATATTCTGGGGTCATTAACAATGTCCGTAATTGAAAAACGCCGAGATATTGGAATATTGAGATCAATGGGTGCATCAAAAAATTCCATCCTAAAAATATTTATGTTTGAGGGAATTTTAATTGGAATAATAGGTACAGTCTTAGGATTTATTATTGGCATTGCAATTTGTTATTTACAAATGGAGTTTAAATTATATCCATTAGACCCCACTAAATATATTATTGACGCAATTCCAATAAAATTACAAGTGAGCGATTTAGTAATTATTCCTATTGTTTCCATGTTACTTTCATTTTTTGCATCGTTATACCCTGCAAAAAGAGCCGTAAAATTAAATGTAATAGATACAATAAAATATGAATGAGTCTACTATAAAAAGGTTCTATTGAATAATGTCATTGCGAGCGGAGCGAAGCAATCTGCCGAATTTAGCGCAAAATCAAAAGATTGCTTCGTCACTCCGTTCCTCGCAATGACGGGAAAT
>Ga0180007_10005716_pt1 | contig 12429 bp, 7 predicted proteins | sample MM_PC_MetaG_FD_121122 | JGI IMG/M metagenome (GOLD analysis project Ga0180007, IMG submission 121122) | Groundwater microbial communities from the Aspo Hard Rock Laboratory (HRL) deep subsurface site, Sweden - MM_PC_MetaG | ecosystem: Environmental > Aquatic > Deep subsurface > Groundwater...
AAACGCGAATGAACGCGAAAATCTCTGTGTCCTCTGTGGCTTTCTTTCTTAGTACATTCCAGTAAGGAGCGGCCGGTTTCATTCCAAATTATTCTGCTGTGTATTTAATAATGAATTTCACTAGTAGTACATTCATAAAAAATTTCAGTTGATCCCAAAATCCCGACGGCTTAAGCGAAAAAAATTGTGTAATACCAGGGAAACTGAAAGTTCGCATTTACTGTTGTCTTTAGAATAGTGTTTCTTTCAGTATTGATTTTAAATCTTCCGGAACGAGGTCGGCGGCTTTAAGGTTTTCATTGACCAGAGAACTTTTTACCGCGGCATATCCGGTGAGTTCTGCCATGAAAGCCTGTTTAACAGTGGAATGCGGCTTTTCATTGCCGCATATGACCTGATAAAAATGTCGCGCCATTTCACCGTCTCCGTTATAATGATTCCGCCCGAGGTAATCAAACCGGAATGTAACATCATCTTTATTTGAACCGTACCTTTTGCATAAAAGAATTTCGCCTTCGGTTTCTCCAAGGTCTATTTCCATTGCGCCGAGTGTACCATGTACTTCATACACACGGTGATGATAAGAACGCGGTGTAAAAAAACATTCCGTATAGGTGCCGAAGGTGTTGTTGTCAAATTGTATAAGACACACTTCATTGTCCGGCGTATCTGTTTCGCGTGCAAAACTGCAGAAATCCTGCCGGCTTTTTGCCTCATCCGGAATTTGTATGCCCCACCGGTGCAGTATTGCCTGATAATTTTCAGGACATGAAAGTTTTTTTTCACATGTGCTGCAGCGGAGATCGTTACTCTCATTACCTCCGTATGCCTGAAGCCGCGCCGCTGCCATAACCGTTACCGGCTTTGCTTCAATAAGCCACTGCATTATATCAATGTCGTGTGTCGCCTTTTCAAGAAACATGGTGCCGCTTTTTTCCCTATTTCTGCGCCAGTTATGATACATGAGATTTCCGTAATGACAATTCTGTGTAAACCTCGTTGAACATATTTTTCCAATCCCGCCGCTTTGGATTATTTCCTTCGCGCAACGTAGGATAGGCGCGTAGCGCATGCAGTGACCGACGAGGATCGGCGCTTTATACGTCGCCGCGAACCGGACAACTCCGCATATTTTTTCAAAAGTTGAATCGAGCGGTTTTTCAAGCAGCAGCGGAATATTCATACCGCGGAATGATTCGAGATTTTGAAGATGGAACTCATTTGGCGTACCGATCAGAGCCGCATCGGGTTTTTCTTTTTTAAGCATTTCGTCCACACTGGAATAACACACCGGCTTGATGTGATATTCTTTGCACGCGCTTTGATAGTTTTCGTTCGATATGTCTACCACAGCGCCGATTTCAATCCGTCCTTCTGTTATCTGTGTTATCTGGTGGGCTACATGTCCGCCCCGGCCGAGCCCGATGACACCGAGTTTAATTTTTTTCATATCTTCTCCTTTAAATATTCACTTCGCTGTTTTCTTTTTTTTTGCATCTTTTCTTCAATCAGATTACCGCCGATTTTTCTGCTACTCAGTACAAGTACTTCATATGGATTGAGCACAACCGGCCCGGTGAGCCATTTTTCACGAATTGTGTCATACCATTTTCCCGTCAGTGTAAACTTTCCTTTCTTCCAATGGTCATTGATGAGAAACAGTATTTCTCTTTCTGCTTGTATCCGCGAAACCGCATGTACTCCGGACGCAGTTTTCAATACAGGTTTAATGTGAATGTAATTCAAAAACCATTTATAAAAAGCAGGATACTGGTTTTTTGAAAAAATACTTCCGAGATAAAACGCAGAACCTTTTCCGTTTTTTCTGACAGTGACCGCCGGAATTTTCTTCAGAAGCGGATGCGCATATTCTGCAAGCACCTGGGTCTCTTTTGAAAGTACGCGCACTTCGTCAATCCAGACATCTGGTTTAATTTCCGGAAATGTCTTTGCGCGTACTGAATGTAAGGATAATCCGCTTAACTCGGGAGTCCAGGGATAATAATCCACGGTTTCAACTCCGAATACAGGCGAAAGCAATCCCGGCGGCGGATAATCTTCGCGCAATGCCCCGTTCTGATCTGTTACACCGCTTAATGAAGTCAGAAGAAATGTTCCCCCGCTGTGTATGTACGATTGAATTTTGGCCGCAAGATCATTGGTCAGGCAGAAAAGCGCCGGAGCAATGATTACTTTGTAAGCTGAAAAATCAGATCCGGGGAAAACAATATCGGCGGATAGTCCAAGACCGGCTATTGCGCTGTAGTGTCCGCTGAGATGCACTGCGAAGGCATTTCCGAAAATGCCCTCAATTTCTTTTACCGGCGCGTAATGAGCAAAATCGTAATGAGTTTCATACGTGTATAAAAGAGCGATGTCTGAACGGCGAGGAACAGTACCATCCAGATACGGTTTGATTTTTTTTAAATCTGCACCTGCTGTTTTGACTTCCTCAAAGATCCTGCCCGTGTGTAATGAAGGGTGTACAAGCCCGTAACTATTACGCTCTGCTCCGCCGGGGACATTATCAAAACGGAAATACGTGATGCGGTTTCCTCCAAGCCCCGTAAAAAGCAGCGACCAGAACCGGGTCTGACCGGGCAGAGGATAGGTGTTGCCTGCCCGCCCGCATTGGGCTTCATGATACCAGATGTTTTGTACACCGGGCTTCATTCCTCTTACGTAGGCAGATTCAAAGGCAAGACCTTCAAAATTAAATCCGGCCAGAGCGGGCTTTGCATATAAATCCACTCCGACAATGTCCAGATTTTTTGCATTCTCTTCATGGTCATACCCATGCCAGGTTACCATAGTGTTAGTCGCGATCGGTGCTGTGGTATTATATTTACGGAGAATTTCAATCTGTCTTCTATAAAATGAAATAACATTTGCGGAGTGAAACCGGTGATAGGCAAGCCATATATTCGGACTAAAACCTTCTTTGACAGGAAAAGGTATGTCAGAAAATTTTTCAAGGCTTTGCGCCCAGAAATTCATTTTTAATTTCCGGTTCAGGTTATCCACCGTGCCGTATTCTTTTTCAAGCCATTCAGTAAATTTTTGTTTACAGACGCTGCAGTGGCAGAAGGGATGGCCGTATTCGTTGTCGATCTGCCAGCCCGTAATTATATTATCCGATGCATACCGTCTGGCAATTTCTTCGGTAATTTTTTCTGAAAACGCAATGGAATTTTCTGATGAATGACAGAAATGTTTTCGAATTCCAAAACTGTATGTTCTACCGTCCGAAAGCACAGGAAGCGTATCGGGATAGCTCCGGCTTACCCATACCGGCGGCGCAGCGGTCGGCGTACAGAGCAGTACTTTTATTTCTTTTTTCCGGAGTTGGTTAAAAATCTCATCAAGCCATGAAAAATCATACACACCTTCACGCGGTTCCAGTTTATCCCAGAAAAATTCACCCATCCGTACAAAACCGATGTGCGCTTCAGCAAGCAGGTTCATCCACTTCGGCCAGGTTCCGCTATCATACTGTTCCGGATAGAAGGATGCCCCAATTCCATGATATTCAAGAATATTCTTTTTCATTACACTGTCCTGTATACACATTTTTTATGAAGATTTTCTGATTATAAGCTTCGGTTCCAGAAATATCGATTCATTGCTTTTCTTATTATTTATTTGAGCAACTGCCAATTGCGCGAGTTCGTCTTCGCGGATGGATACGCTCGTCAGCGGGATGTCAAGAAAATCGCACCACGGTGTATTAAAAAAGCCGGCAAGTGCAAGATCTTCGGGAATTCGCATGCCAAGCTGCCGGATGACGGGAAGTGCGTAATATAGCCGGGAGTCGCCGAACGAAAACACCGCAGTCGGCCGGTCCCGATTTTCACTGAGTATGAGTTTTAATTGTGTTAATGTTTTCCGGATATCACCATCGTCAAAAAGAATGCGGAGACAGCCGGCTAGACCGGCTTCATCCATGGCACTCCGGCAGCCGCTAAGCACCTGCGCGTGAGTTGTGTGCGGATAAATATGATCAGGAAATTTTGAAACGGGACCGAGATACAGTATTTTTTTATGCCCCCGTTCAAGCAAATGCTTTGTTGCCGCATACGAGCCTTTCCCGTAACTGCAAAGAACATAAGTAGCATCCTGCAGCCGGTATGGAAACTCAAAGGATTCCACAAATAGAGTCTTTGGAAATGCGGTTTCAAATTTACGCAGTGTCAGTTCAGAGAGATTATCAAACCGCCCTTCGATAACCACCGCTCGGGGATTTTGGGCAAGTGCTTTCGTTACGTACGCCTGTTGATTGTGTATGAAATCGGATGAATCAATGTCTGTCAATATCGGCATGAAGCCTTTTTCCTGAGCAATACGGGCAAGAGAGAGCGACATGGGCCCGTACACATCTCCGCTTCCTTTAAGAAAAAGGGCTATTACTGAATGCGTTTCAGTATCGTTAGTTTTATGCAGCGCTTTAATAAACGCGCCGCGCCCGCGAATTCTACGAACATAACCTTCACTGGCGATAACATTGACGGCGCTATTAATGGTTTTGTGGTTTACTCTGTACTCTGCAGCAAGGGCTCTTTCTCCGGGAAGTTTACCGGAATACACTCCGGATTGTATTTTTTCTTTTATTTTTTCGGCAATACTGATATATTTTTTTTCGTACATATAAAAAATATCGGGTGAACCCGTAGGTGAACCCATTATTATCTTGTATTATAGACGAAAAATACCCGTTTGTCAAGTATTCCTTACTTTTTTTTTTATTTTTGTTACTGAAGTCCCCACGTCGTGAGCATGGTGTCTGCTACTAAAGAATTGCCTTTTTCATTCAGATGAATACCATCAACGGTAAGCAGTATCGTATCGCCGGCATTATGCTTTTGCCGTTCCATGTCACATGCAGCATCGGCGGGTACACACTGCACCTTCATTATTGAAGCAGCTTCACGTGCAGCGCTGCAGTACTCCGCAATAATATCTCCGTAATCCAGGCGTGCCTGACCTTCAAACCGTCCGAGCGGAGGGGTAATGCTGAATTTATTAATATTTTTCAGTCGGCAAAGATGAATAATCCAGATGAGATTTGATTTATATGCCTCCGGACTCACCATTGGTTCATCTGCCCACTGTGCGCGGCCGACAGCGCAGTCGTTGGTTCCCAAAAATATTGACACTGCATCAGGTTTAAGAGCGATTACATCAGACTCAAGACGGGTCAGCGCCCACGGTGTTTTATCTCCTCCCCTTCCGGCATTTATAACTTTGATGTTTTTTTTCGCCAGATGTTTTTGCAAAATTGCAGTATATCCTGTTACTGAAGCAGTAATACTATCACCGAAACACACCAGTGTTTCTCCGGTTGAAAGCCATGGTTTTTCATAATTAATCATAATGTTACTTCTACTTAAAAAAAAATTTAAAAATTCAATCCTCTGATGTGATATTTTAACGGCTTATCAAAAAACCAGAAAAATAACAGCTGCAACAAGTGTAAAACCAAGTAACACAAAAAGAGCAATTAATTTGATCCGTTTCCCTTTTTCGCGCGACTCTTCTTCTTCAGCAAGCTGAGAAGGCATCTCGGGTGCGGCAAGGTTACACGTGCCTTCAAGGTCACACCTGAGGAAACCATGTTTTGTGATTTCAACTAAAATACTGTATTTATTATCCGGCGAAATGGAAATATCAGAAATAATTCCGTCTATACGTTCAACTTTTCCGGTTTGTTCATTGTACGCATTAAGCCTGCGGAGAATTTCAAGCTCTTTTTCTCCCTGCGCAAAAAGTTTTACATACACTCTGTCTCCGGGGCGGAACACAGTCAGCGGATATCCGCCGGCCGGACTGATAGGTATAGTACCCTGCAGGTTGACTACAGCGCGGCCTTTTTTTTCGTTTTTTTCGGCGAGTTCTTTTAACAATGCGTCTGCCGCATCTTCGGATTGGATTTTTGTATGTACTTCCTGTTTTCGGTTTTTCTCAAGATCCTCGATATATATCTCATAATCGATTTCGTGCATTGCTTCACCATCAGCCGCAACATGGATTTCACTCAGGTTAAGTGTGTGTTGAATAATGTTTGTTATTTCACTGCTTATTGCACTCTGGCTGTTGTCTTTGGCATAACCAACAAGCTGAGTGATATTATTGATATTAAAACCGGATGCAAAATCATTATTAAAAAAAACAACCTGCTTATCATCGGAACGTTTTTTCTCATAATAGCTGTATACCTGACCGATAAATTCAGTCCATGGAAGTTCAGTGCTGAAAGCAAGTCCCTCCGGATTGACTGCTGATGTTGAAACAATCGTGACCATTTTCATCATCTTAAGAAGCCGTTTATTCAGAATAACAACACTCGCTATTTCTCTCTTGTTCACTTCATCGCTTATCCTGATTTTCAGAATACCTATATTATTTTCTTTGGACAGGAATATTATGTCCGCCTGTTCCTGATCAAATTTTGTCAATGAAAGAGCTATCTGCCTCCGCCTGTCTTCCTGTTCTTTGTTTTCGTCATCCATTTCAGTTCCTCCTTAATAGATTTTTTTTATCATTGACACGTATCTTCTTCCAAAGAATACACGTTTGATGAAGTAATATAAGTATACTATGCTTTTCCAAATCATATTACTTGCGCTACATTTATCAATACTTATTGTTACCCGAAGGATTCGTGAAAGGTTTTCGATACTTGTAATTCAGACGGACATTTTCCGGTGGTCTTTTCTCAATAGGCGACGTGGAAGGGGTTTCGCAATGGCAATCCAGGCGGACGTTTGCCGCCGCCCTCGTGGCGGCGGCTGCACTCTGAACGGAGAAAAAAAATGCGGCATCCTGCCGTTTTTTTCTCCGTTAAGCCGCTCTGAATTGCCGCTTGCGAAACCCTCCCACTTGGCTATTAAAAATAAAACCAGTAAAAAGTCTCTCTGATCTATCGGCAGCAAAACTCTTCCACTTAGCCTGAGAAAACAACAAATTCCTCAAACCAGCAACGTCCGGAATTACCGCTTGTCTACCCTCTTCACCTTAAAAAAAAAATCATGCTATAATTCAAACGATTGTTCTAAACAAACGTTTGAATTATATGGACACAAATTCTACTTCACGTCAAAATATCTTAAACATCGCATTCGGGCTTTTTGCCGCCCACGGATACAATGCAACTTCGGTAAGGCGCATTGCGCAGGAAGCGGATAGTAACGTATCAGCGATCGGCTATTACTTCGGCGGAAAGGAAGGTCTTTACCGGGAAGTAATCAATTCGCGGCTCAAAGAGTTCAGCCGGCTTCTGTCGCAGCTCGTGCAAAAAGAAGACCGCATTGAAAAGCGTATTGCTCATTTTTCCCGCGCCCTGGTTGAGGCTCTTTCCCAGTCACCCTCAATACTTCAGATAATTACCCGCGAACTTGTGTCACAAAACCCGGAAGTACCGCACCTTACCGGAGATATTATAAAAATTTTTTCCGGTATAACCGATTCACTCTTCGAAAATATTAATTATCCCAGACCGCAGAACATTGATTCGCCTGATGGTATTTTCAGTATTTTCCAAATGCTCGCACCTGTGTATTTTTATTTCATCGTCAATACTCTGGTAGACAAACTCATTCTTCAGTCCGACAAAGAAATACTCAGGTTTCGTGAAAAATTAATCAGCGATGTGTATGAAAAATGCATCGCAATGCTCGGTATGCCGCCTGAAAATATAAAACAAGGAGATTAAAATGCATAGTCTTGGTATAAACATAGGATCAACCAGTGTAAAAGCAGTAATGGTCAAAGGAAATGAACTGTTATGGCACCGTACATTTCCGCATGAGGGCAGTTTTCAAAACGCGCTCATAAAAATTCTTCAGGAGAACGAACTCCCACTGGATTTAAAAACAATTATTACCGGAACTGAAGGCCGCAATGCCTTCAATGTAAATAATGTTATAGAGTCTCTCTGTATTGAAGAGGCATTGAAACTTATTCCCGAACCCGTACAGGCATACATTTCAATGGGCGGCGAAGACCTCGTGCTCTATGCGGTCGATGATAAAAAAAAAATCATCAATAGTTTTTCAGGAAACAAATGCGCCTCCGGTACCGGTGAATTTTTCACCCAGCAGCTTGGCAGGATGGATATGACACTTAATGACATCGAAGCAATTCCCGAAGATTCACGTGTGCTGAAAATGTCTACGAGATGTTCAGTCTTTATGAAAAGCGACTGCACACACAAACTGAATAAAGGTGAAGCCACAAAAGCGGAAATCGCCGTTTCGCTGAGCGGAGTGATGGCAACAAAAGTCGCGGATTTTCTCAAACGGGCAAAAATCAAAAGCGGTAATGTTATTCTCGCAGGCGGAGTAACCCGGAACAAATTCATTGTACGTTTTATCCGCGCACACTTTCCCGGAATAAATTTTATCGTGCCTGAGCAGGCCGCATACTTTGAGGCATTCGGCGCGGCATTACTCGCAAAAACAAACGGCAGTATTCTGCCGCCGCTCGAAACTCTTGTTCGTCAGAACCGTGTTGAATTCGAACGGTTTAAAAGTTTAAAAACCGCTCTTGATAAAGTAGAGTATTTCCCCTTTACACAGGGGAAACCTGTATCAGGACGGGAATACATTCTCGGAGTTGACGGAGGTTCAACTACTACTAAAGCCTGCCTCATCGATATAGAGACAAATGAAATTGCTGCAAGCCATTACGGGCGGACCCACGGTGATCCGGTTGAAGCCACAAAAAAATGCCTGATAGAATTAAAAAAACAAATCGCAGATGCGGGCGTCGACATCAGCACACTCAAAATAACTCTGGCCGCTACCACCGGTAGTTCACGTGAAATACTCGGAGTATTTCTGGAAACAGGCGCGGTATATAACGAGATCATCGCGCACGCCGTAGGAACAACCTTTTATAATCCGGACATTGACACTATTTTTGAAATCGGCGGTCAGGATGCAAAATATGCGCGCCTGATGAATAAGGTACCAATCGATTACGCAATGAATGAAGCGTGCTCAGCCGGCACCGGCAGTTTTCTGGAAGAGTCTGCTTCCGGAGATCTGAACATCCGCGATGCAAACGATATCGGCGATATCGCACTCGGTGCCGAAGCGCCGCTTAAATTCGGCGAACACTGTTCCGCGTTTATTAATTCCGATATCAGAAAAGCGGTGCAGCAGGGAGCATCAAAAGAAGATATTACCGCGGGAATCGTCACATCAATTGTTGCGAACTACCTTAACCGGGTTGTAGGTAACCGGACTATCGGCAGCACCATTGTGCTGCAGGGCGGTGTAGCGAAAAACAAGGCCGTCCCCCTTGCGTTTGCAATGCTGCTTGATAAAAAAATACTTGTGCCGCCGGCACCGGAATTAATGGGCTGTTTCGGTGTAGGAATTCTTGCAAAACAAAAAGCAGCAGACGGTCTGATTGTAAAGGGTCTGTTCAATATTGATTCAATTCTAAAGACGCAGATAGTGTATGAAAGAGAATTCAAGTGTCAGGCATGCGATAACCTTTGCCCGATACGCGTATTAAAAGTCAACGACAATAAATACATGTTCGGAGGAAGATGCAATAAATACGCAAATACCAGAAAACACGCGGTTATTGACGAAAAAAACGTACTTGACTATGTCGCAAAAAGAAACAACCTTCTTTTCAGCGAATGCGCAGCTCCGGTTTCGGAAAGCGTAACGGAAAATTCTACTGAGACCGCAAAAGAAAAAGAAAACCGCACCCCTATTGTCGGCATTCCACGCGCTTTTTCAATCCATACACTCTGGCCGATGTACAGCTGGTTCTTCCATAATCTGGGTGTACGCTTTTTCCTTTCAAAAAACGTATCCAGCGAAGGCACCTCCCGTATTGAAAGCGCGTACTGTTTCCCCGCTGAAATTGCGCATGGTGCGGTACAGGATATTATTGATCATGGATATGATTACATATTTCTTCCCCATTTTAAAAATCTTCCAAGCTATGAAAAAGAAGTGCATGCGAATTTCTGTCCCATCACTCAAAGCCTCCCTTACTATATCCAAAAAGCATTCCCGGAAATTAAACCGGAACGGATACTCTCGCCGGTTATCGACATGAAAATAAATGATAAAAAAACAAAAGAAGCATTTATTTTAACCGGCGCACAGCTCGGCTTCAGTGAACGCAGAAGTGAAAAAGCATTTAATGCCGCGCTTGAAAAACAGCAGGAATATTTTAAAAAGGCTCAGGCGCTCGGAGAGGAAGCGATTATTGAATCACGCAAACAAAAAATGCCTGTTATCGCCCTTTTCGGAAGGCCGTACAATGCGTTCACCCCCGAAGCAAATATGGGTATCCCGAAAAAATTTACCAGCCGCGGCTATTCAATAGTGCCTTTTGACATTCTTCCCTGGGGAGGGGAAACGATATTCCCGAACATGTACTGGTATTATGGTCAACAGGACATGAAAGGCGCACACCTCATTAAAAAAGAAGATAATATTTTTATTACCTGGATAAGTAATTTTTCATGCGCACCCGATTCGTTCATGCTGCATTACCTGCGCTGGATAATGGGCACCAAACCCTATCTTGTGCTGGAACTTGATTCTCATTCCGCTGATGCGGGAGTAGACACACGAGTCGAAGCTTTTCTGGATATTATCGAAGGATACCGTCTGAAATTAACCAAAAAGAATATACCGCGTTATGACAACGGACTGCGCTTTATTAATAACGGCAAGGAAGATATTTTTATCCATGACACAAAAAACAATAAAAATATTGCAGTACGCGGCAATAAAAAAGTCAAAATGCTGCTCTCAAACATGGGAAATCTCAGCACACAGCTTATTGCCGCAGCAATACAATCAGAAAATATCAATGCGGTCCCGCTGCCTGTTCCGGATGTCCACGTCCTGCAGATGGCCCGTGATCATGCCTCCGGCAAGGAATGTGTTCCTTCCCTGCTGGTACTCGGAAACGCACTGAAATACCTAAGCAGCGAGAATTACCGGAAGGATGAAATTTATCTGATATTTGTACCCATTACCACAGGACCGTGCCGCACTGGTCAGTATTTTGTATTTTACGAAAATCTCTTCAAGGACATGGAACTTGAAAACGTAATAATTCTTATTTTAAGCGCGGATAATTCCTACGGTGAATTAGGTAAAAATTTTACCAAAAACGTCTGGTGGTCAATGATTATCGCTGATTATATGAAAGATATTGAAACAGTCCTTCGTGCGTGCGCTGCTGACCCTGTCGCGGCTATTGCCGAATATGACCGGGTATGGAAAACAATCACCAAAGCAGCCGGAGGGGGAATGAAGAACATTGTTCCCGTAATCGAACAAGCCGGCAGGGCGCTTGCGAAAATCCCGCTGAAAAGAAAGGTGAAGGACTGTCCGAAAGTTTTAGTCGTAGGAGAAATCTATGTCCGCCGTGACGATTTCGCTGTCGATGAGGTAATACAGCTTTTCTCGGCAAAAGGTATTATCGCCAAAGTAACCGGCCTTACGGAATGGATTTATTACTGCGACTACGTACGGGAACAGGAAATAAAGAATATGCTTGACCATACCGCATTACTCAAACGGTATGTATCCTCTCATATGAAGGAACTGTTAATTTACAAACTCGAAATGGCATGGAAGCATAACGTGGATCATAAAATCAAACACGCGCTTGAGTCCTCCGGCCTTCTCGTGTCCTTCCCGCACGACATGGGAGCGATAATGCGCACAAGCGAAAAAGAGTTTGTCTCTTCCGCGCTTAATTCGGAAATAAGCATCTCAAGCGGCTCAGCAGCTACCGCAATGCTGCAGGATTACTCAGGTGTGGTCAATATTTCTCCTTTTGCGTGCCTTATCGGCAGAGTAATAGAAGGTCTCATTACCCCATGGTTCCGTGAGCGTCAGTACCCGGTAATGTCCATTGAAATAGACGGCAACCTGCTCCCGCCGAATGTGGTGAATAAACTGGAAATTTTCATGATGAATGTACTGAGATTCCGGTCAGAGCGCAGTGTAGGCGAATTTATTTCAAATCAGGAAACCCATTCCATAAACCGGAAAAAAAACGCCATTGAGTAAAACAAACAGGATCAATCCTATCGAAACCACGAATGGACACGAATTACTTATCCGCCTCTATCCCCATTAGCGTTCATTCGCGTCCATTAGCGGTTTTCCTTTGGTTTTAACCGCGAATAAACGCCAATGTACGCGAATATTTCTGTAATCTCGTTGCCTCTGTGACTTTCTTTCTTAGTGTATTCCAATAAAGAGAAGCCGGTTTCATTGCAATTATACTGCTGGGTAGTTAATAATGAATTTCACTAACCTAGTGCTGCGACCAGTTAATTTTTACACTTTTTTAATTTTCTTTTTTCTTTTTGTATTACCCGTTTAAGTAATAACAGATTTCTATTTTCAATCTCCCATTCAAACCCCTCCCCTTTTTCGA
>Ga0180007_10005717_pt1 | contig 12427 bp, 14 predicted proteins | sample MM_PC_MetaG_FD_121122 | JGI IMG/M metagenome (GOLD analysis project Ga0180007, IMG submission 121122) | Groundwater microbial communities from the Aspo Hard Rock Laboratory (HRL) deep subsurface site, Sweden - MM_PC_MetaG | ecosystem: Environmental > Aquatic > Deep subsurface > Groundwater...
CGCTCTCAGTTGGCTCAAACCCAAGATCAGACAATAAGCTTGCAATGCGTTCGGAATCATTCTTATTCATTTGACAGCCATATGTGACTATCAAATATTTCGGCGCTTTGTTATCCATATTCTCGGCCGAGACTATCATGATTCTAGCCAAATATCAACGCTCTAGATCATTTCCTAACCCGTAATGTATAATCAAACCAGAAATCCACGACTCACAAGCTAAATCTATGCCTCCATCAGCAGACCAAATAACAGCAGCGAGAAACATCTTATTGGCTTATAAAACTCAAGTCCGCGTTATTGTTGCTAAACACAAAACAACCATTAAAAAAGCCGCGCAGCAAGTGGAGCGACGTAGCAAAACTGAGTAAACATCTGTCATTCTGAGCGAAACGAAGTGAAGCCGAAGAATCTAGCCTCACAATTCTGAGCAGCCAGATCCTTCGGCTACGTTGCACTCCGCTCAGGATGACAAAAGGATATTTTTTAAATTAAAAGAGCCCTATGTATTTCTACACAGGGCTCGGAGTCTTTTCGAACAAAGAGCGTTAGGCCGCCTTCTTCCGCCGACAAAAGACCAACTTGTCCCAAGGACAGAATTTCACATCTAAGCTCCTAGTATATATCGCTTTACCACTAATCTCATTGTGTACTAGCTGAAACGCATCACGTCTCACTGGCTTCATTGCGATTACCAGCGCAGTCTTTCCCCTTACAAGATCCTCTCCTGGCATGAGCTGATCCGAATATTTCAGACGTGCCAGTGGCCCAACGTCGTGCGGGCACAGCTCAAGACCCTTTTTCTTGGCCTGTTTACACACATCCTCAAACGCTATGCGTTCCCAGTCAAACATGCCCAGCTCTTCGGGTGTGACAACGACCAGCTCTATTGTTCTCTTCTCGGTACTGACCCGAAACGTCTTATCAAGAATATATTTATCAACACCCAGGTCCATCTTGTATTCTGATTCTTCCAGCGCACGAACCAGTTCTTCAGGTGTATGGGTGCCAATTTCGAGAGTCATGAGGGTCGGGAAATCCGCGATCTCTACTCTATCCTCGATGATAGCAACCGCCAGCTCTTTACCCAGGCGGCCATCTTGGATCATCCTGCCGATATCCAAAAATCTATACATAACGCCCATCTCAGCAACAGCTTCGATGATTTCATCTTCTGTGCGAGTATCAGTTGCCTCTTGCTCTGATGAGCTAGGATGAACTTCTCTGATCCCCACACGACCATCTTTGATAGCCTGAATCATCACAGGACCAATACGTCCTTCCGTGATCATGCGGCCGATTTCCAGGTATCTTCCCAGTTTACTCATACTGTCCTCCGTTCCATCAGGCAAGCAACACGCGCATTCTTCGGACTAGTGTCCAAATAGTTCACGTGAGGTCAACCTTAGGCAAAGAGTTTGGGTTGTAGGTACGACGCTCCCATTGTTAGGAACGCCCAAAATCTACCACAAATCAGCGCTTTTGTCAAGCGTATTTGGCTGATTTTGTTAATATTTAAGTCAAAAAGATTGCCGCGTCGCTGCGCTCCTCGCAATGACAGATAGGTTACTTCTTCAACTCTTCCTCTATTGCCATTAGGCGATTGTATTTCTCCACACGTTCGGATCGTGACAGCGATCCTGTTTTTATATTTTCTGCGCCACATGCAACTGCGAGGTCTGATATTGTTGTGTCATCTGTTTCACCGGAACGATGCGAGATAATAACCGCGAACTTTGCCTTTTGTGCCATGGTGATAGCATCTACAGTTTCGGTTAGCGAGCCGATCTGATTTAACTTGATAAGAATTGCAGTGGAGGCCTTTTCTTTGATACCACGCTCCAGTCTCTTAACATTGGTAACAAAGAAATCATCTCCCACGATGAGCGACTTCTTCTTTAAAACGGGCACGCACGTTTTCCACGCAGCCCAATCATCCTGATCATACGGATCTTCGATAGACATGAGCGGATATTTCTTTTGCCATTCTTTGTATCTTTCTAAAAGCTTTTCTGCAGAATATTCTTTTCCACCCTCAGCCTTAAAAACATATACTTTCTTTTTCTTATCATAAAATTCACTGGCCGCAACATCTGTGGCTAACGCGATATCACGTCCGGGTTTATAGCCTGCTTTCTTTATTGATTGGACAAGGAGCTCAAATGCCTCTTCAACATTTTTCAACTTAGGAGCAAAACCACCCTCATCTCCCACTGTAGTAATAAAACCCTGTGCTTTGAGTAGTTTTTGCAAAACGTGAAACGTTTCAGCTCCAGCTCGCACTTTCTCCGCAAAAGAACCGCGCCTTGGAACAATCATGCACTCTTGCACATCCATTGCCCAATCTGCATGCGCTCCTCCATTTAAGACATTCATTGTTGGAACTGGAAGCGATGGCTTTTTTAAAAATTTATAGGTGCGACTAAGAGATTTCCAAAGCGGTATTTTTCTATGCACTGCCAAGGCCTGCGCAGTTGCGAGTGAAACTGCCAAAATCGCATTTGCTCCGAACCTTGATTTATTTGACGTTCCATCTAGCTTTATCATCACATGATCAATATCCTGTTGCTTTTCTGCGTCCATGCCAGATAGCACGGGAAAGATATTTTCATTTACATTTGCGACTGCTTTTTTCACTCCCTTTCCACCATATCTTTTTCCACCGTCGCGAAGCTCAAGAGCTTCATGTATTCCGGTTGATGCGCCTGACGGAACCTTTGCTTCAGCTGTTGCGCCGGAAGACAACGTTACCCTGCAAGCTACTGTTGGATTTCCACGCGAATCCAATATCTCTCGCGCTTTAATGTCTTTAATCTTTGTTCTCATAAGGATTCCTTCTTAGTCATCCTGAGCGTAGTGTTACGGAGCCGAAGGATCTAGCCTCGTGATGCTATGCGGCCAGATTCTTCGACTACGCTCCGCTTCGCTCAGAATGACAAATTGTTATTGTTCTTCAGTTCTTTAGTTCTTAAGTTCTTTAGTTAACGCCTGCAATCCCGGCAATTTTCCTTTGTTCGCTATAAACTCAAGCATGGCTCCGCCGCCCGTAGAGAGATGGTCGATCCATTCTCCCATACCGCTCTGCATAACAACCGGAAGAGTATCTCCGCCACCAACAACGCCATAAGCCGGACCGCGACTGCGAACCGCAATGGCCTGATTCAAAACCTTAGAACCGTTTGAAAATGTCGGAATCTCTGTCACACCAACCGGTCCGTTCCAGACAATGGTTTGCGCCTTTCTTATAATCTGCGACCACGCGAGCATTGTTCCGGTCCCAATATCACCAATAACATCCGTCTTTTTAATATCTTCAACTCGCACAACTCTTGCCTTTGTTTTTTCATTCAGTTTTTTAGCTACGACTACATCTATTGGCAAAAGTAGTTTCTGATGTTTGATCAACTTTTTGGCTAGCGGGATTGCTTCTTCTTCGATCATGGATTTTCCGATGGACATCTTTTTGGCTGCAAAGAAAACATGCGCCATCGCACCGCCCACCATAACCTTGTCCGCAATTTTGAGCAGGGATTCGAGCGCTCCTATTTTCGAAGATAATTTTGCGCCGCCGATCACAGCAACAAATGGCTTCTTTGGCTTTTTGAGAAGTTTAGATAAAGCCTCCACTTCCGCCATTAAAGATGGTCCGGCGTACGAAGGCAAAAGTTTCGTAATACCGACAACCGAGGCATGTTCTCTGTGGCACGAGGCAAATGCATCATTTACGAACAAGGAGCCCAGCTCTGAATAGACCTTGGCCAACTTCGGATCGTTTTCCGTTTCCCCTTTATTGAACCGAACATTTTCTAATAAAAATATAGTGCTTGGTTTGGCAACCTTAATTAATTTCTTTGCCTGAGATAAACCCTTCGGATCATCTAATTTTTTATCCAAAAATCGCAACCTAATTCCGGACTGCTTTTTTACAATATCAATCAGATTCTTGGTTGAATATTTTTTCTCCTGCTTTTTTGGCCGTCCTAGGTGCGTCATTAAAATTACAACCGCTCCGTGTTTTGATAAATCCTTTATCAAAGGGAATGTTCGCTCAAGTTTAAGCGAATCTAAACCGGCAAGCTCTCCGGTTAATGGAATATTCCAGTCAACGCGAACTAAAACCCTTTTAGATTTCAAAGATTTTCCGATAGTAAGTTCCGGAAGTTTCATGCGTTATATTGTACCATTTTTTTAAATTCGCTGTTCGCGCTTCACTCTTCGCAAATCAGATGCCTATTTCTACGACCACGATTTGCGCAGGACAAAAGAGCCGCGCTCCAAAATCTGTCTCACCGCAACCTTGAGAAATTATCATTGGCGTACCATTAATGAATTTACGTCTGCGACTTACTTTGCGTCCAAGCTTTGCCGGAATCGGTGCCAGAGATCCGATGAGTGGTAATCTTATCTGCCCACCGTGCGTATGTCCTGCTAATATCAAATCAGTATCACCGGTTTTAAAATCAAGAATAGCGTCCGGCTCGTGCGCAACAGTAATATGCGGAATCTCATCCGAAACTCGTAACGGTGGTATCAAGGGTCGCCCATGCCAATGATCATCCAGCGCAGAAAGTTGCACATCCCTCTCCCCTTTCCGAATAGTCACATGCGCGTTTGTAAGATCAACAAGCCCCCAATTGGATAAAGTTTCGCGGATAAATTGAGGCCGATCCAAAAAATCGTGATTACCCAAAACAAAATATTTCCCCAAATGCGCAGTCACTTTTGATATGGCTTTTATCTCTTGAATCGCGCTCGCAGATTCTTCCACATAATCACCGCCCAGTATAAAAACATCCGGATCTAAAGATTGAGCTTCTGCGGCAACGCGCTCATACCATCCTTTTGGACGAAATCCTCCAGCATGAAAATCTGACAGAAAAACAATTCGTATCCAGCTTTTTGGATCTTTAACCAATTTTTCTTTGTAATGTCTGATACTTAAACGTCTTGGTTCAAAAAATACTCCATAAATTATGAGCACTAATCCAATAACGAATAAATATCCTATTGCTGACATGTGGCTGTCCGCTCTCCAGTCAATATAAATAATTACCAACGCAATTAATGCGAGAGCTGCGGTCAAGTAATCGTAGATACGACCAATTTTTTGAGCCTTACTACAGTCCATGTATTAAATATCCGTCATTTCGACCGGAGCGGAGAAATCTTTCTAAAAAGATCTCTCGGCGTTGCTCGATATGACAAGGTGCTAAAGATCTCTCCGTTTCGCTTCACCCCGAAAGCTTTCGGGTCTGCGCTTCAGTCGAGATGACAGAAATGATATGACATTAAGAGATTGTCTTCCCAACTTGAATTGCTATTTCCGCCAAACGACAAGAATAGCCCCACTCGTTGTCATACCAGGCTAAAACCTTCACCATGTCACCATCAACAACCTTGGTGAATGGAAGATCAACGATTGCTGAAGCTGAGTTCCCAACAAAATCAGACGAGACTAATTCTTCCTGCGTAACTTCAACCACTCCCTTGTAGATGGGGCTCTTGGCCGCTCTCTTAAAAGCATTATTAACCTGCTCAACTGTAACTTTTTTCTTTAACAAAAATGTAAAATCCGACAATGAAACAGATGGAGTTGGAACGCGAATGGAAATTCCGTCAAAAAGTCCGTTAAGCTCAGGGACCACTTCAGTAGTAGCAATTGCCGCGCCTGTTGTGGTTGGAATAATATTTTGAGCTGCAGCTCTTGCTCTGCGGAGATCTTTGTTCGGACCGTCCTGCAGTACCTGATTGGCAGTATAAGAATGGATGGTTGTCATCATCACTTTTTTAACACCAAAAACATTGTTCATAATCGCGACAATCGGTGCGATACAATTAGTCGTACAGCTCGCATTGTTTATAACCTTTGCTTCTTTGCCCGCTCCTTCCTCATTCACACCAATAACATGAGTTGGAACTCCCCCGCCTTTTGCTGGCGCTGAGATAATAACGCGTTTTGCTCCAGCCCTAATGTGCTGAGAAGCATCTTGAAGATTTGTAAAACGTCCGGTGCATTCCAATACAACATCCACCATATATTTTTTCCACGGCAATTTTCTCGGCTCCTTTTCTGAAACTACAGGAATCTTTTTTCCCTGCACAATCAAATGTTTATCATCATACGAAACTTTCTTATCCCAATCATGATAAACAGTGTCGTGCTTTAAGAGATGCGCGAGTGTTTTTGGATCAGTGAGGTCATTCACAGCCACCACATTAAATCCGGGTTTTCCAAAACCTGCTTTGAAAGTGTTGCGGCCTATGCGGCCAAAGCCGTTTATTGCAATATTGGGCATAAATTAAATTTATTTTTTCTAATCACTAATTACTAATTTCTAAACATCATTCGGAATACGTCAACTATTCGCCTGCCTGTCGGTAGGCAGGTAAAATTCGTTTCACATTCGTCAATTCGTAATCCGGTCATTTCGTAGTCCTTTGTTTATTTTTTCTTCTTTTTATTATGTTTTAATTCAAATGCTCCGGCCAAAGCGGCGAAAAGGATTGCAACTCCCCACATCGTCTTTGCGCCACCTTTACCTTGCTTATTGTTCTCTCCATTATCTTTATTTTTTGCTTCATTAGAGACAAAAGAGCCGGGTGCTGTTGAAACCACCTGATATTCTGTGGTTGTAGCTGCAGTAGATGTTGGAGTCTCAGTTTCGTCCGACGTCTGAGGTCCGAGATCCGGCGTTTCTGGTTCCGGTTCGCTGGGTGGTTCTGGTGATATTTGTGGTTCTGGCGCTGGCTCCGGCGGATGCGAGGGCTGAGGAGGAGGGATTACCGGCTCTTCTTCGGTTTTTTCCGGATCTAACGGGAAAGCATCTTCCAAATCATTCACTGTATCGCCATCCGTATCAGGATTGTTTGGATCGGTTAGCTGATTACCTTCCTCGTAATCCGAAACTCCATCATTGTCATCATCCGGATCAAGGGAGTCAGCTATACCGTCACCATCATTGTCATCAACCACCAAAATTTCCTTGCTCAACGAACCGCCTTCCAGAGTATCTGAAATAATATTTACAGTTGCCATATATACGCCCGGTGCTTCCGGTGTCCATGCTATCCAAACCTCCTCTGTCCTGCCAAGAGCTTTATATGAAAATGGCGATGTACCCAATTCTATTCCATCTATAGAAAAGGTAACCGTGCCTTCAACATCCTGATCACAATTTGGATTTATGCTCGCGTACAATTTAACCGAATTATTTGCAATCGGCGCCGTGGGAACAGGTTGAATATCATTTGGAATCAAAGGCGTAACACAAGCACTGACCGAAGCTGGCATCAAAAGCCAAAAACAAATACTCGCTACCAGGAAAGCCGGAAATATAAAAATTCGTGATGATATGGACATATTGGATATATGATACCGCATATGAACGAAAAGCAGAACTAAAACAACCTACGGTTTTAGACGATAGGTCGTTCCAAAGCTTCGGCTGCCTCTTGCTGTAATTTCATGGTATTCCCATGACTTATCAATCCGAGATATGACTGGACCGACTCCATTCGACTCTGTCCGCGCTCAATATTTCGAAACATCCTTCTCTTGGTTGAAGTTCGCATCACTCTATGATCCGGAAAATGAGCCCAGCCCAAGAAATCTTTCCCTGACGCAATAGTATGAATGAATATTTTTTCTGGGTGCAATTGTAAATGCAGATTGTTCCATAGAAAAAATTGGATATCTTGCGCCGGCAGAACACACAACGGTCGTCGGGATTCTGGTGATTGTCCGGATTACTGTAGTTACTGTTGAGCCAGAGACCGTCATCATCGTGCTTCACGTTGAACACGTTGAGGTTGCCGTCCGAGCCGGTGATGGGCTCCATGCCGATCAGAAGCCGCTCACCAAAGGGCTGGTCCTGATACTGCCGTCACAGCTGAGGTCAGACCTCAGCCGGACACAGTTTCCAACCCAGCTACTTGGCGCGCTCGCAGATATGCTTGAACGTGGCTCCTTTAGGGAAGCTCAGCTCAGCCACTGTGGCAACCATGAGCTCTAGCTCGGCCTCTTCGGCTGCCACCGTGAACGAGTTCTGACTCATCATGTCCTTGGCCCAGTCGCTCACGTGGCAGTTCGTCACCTCCAGCTCGCGGACGAGCTCGTCCTTGGCGTGGGTACCGCGCTTGATGGTTTTCCAGGGTTTGAATTCCTCGGGCTCTCGAACCACCAGCTAGTCTCTCAGAAGCCTCCTCACTCCATCCATGCCTCCGAGTTTATTAACCACGGCCTCGACCTGCCCGAGATTCAGTTCTCCGTACTTCATCGCTACCTCCTTGCCAACTAATTGCCGGCAAGCTGACCTCTGCCCGAGGTTTTGACTAAAACCTCATTCTAATATCAACATAGAGCTTCACGTTCTATCTAAAAACAAAACCCACGAAAAGTGTCCGATAGGAACATTTTGGTGGGTGTTAAGATAGTTTTACTTGATGTGATTATTGATCAATGTTTTTACTACATTTTATCCTATCAAGGTTAATAAAGTTTTCGAATCAAAAATCTGAAAACCAACAGAAAGTTCCCGATCGGGAACTTTCTGTTGGTTTTGGAAATTGGATTAATTTATATTTATTAGTGGTTTTAAATCTTGAGTTCATTGAGACAATAAAAATCATACTAAAACAACCTCCTCTGTTGGGGGCTGTTTTTTTATTAATGCTTTTCTTTACATCTGATAGCGGACAAAGCGCGCGATCTGAATGTTTTCTCCGATAGTAGAAATTTTTCCTTTTACCAGATCCTCAATATTCGTATCCTCATCTTTGAAAAAAGCTTGCTTAGTCAAACACGCTTCGGAATACCATTTGTTAAGCTTGCCGGCAAGAATCTTTTCCTTCACATCATCCGGCTTATTCTCTTCTGCCATCCCAGCCATAAAAATTTCACGTTGCTTTTCAAGATCATTGGTCGGAACATCCTCCGGTGTTAAATATAGTGGATCCATTGCCGCCACCTGCATAGCAATATCATTTGCCAACTGACGAAAATCTTCATTTAACGCTACAAAATCTGTTTCACACTGCAGCTCAACCATAGCTCCCAATTTATTTGTATGATGGATGTAGCACGCCACAACTCCCTCAGCTGTTTTTCTTTCGCCCCTCTTGGCCGCTTTGGCCGCGCCTTTCTTTTTAAGAATATCAATGGCCTTATCCATATCGCCACCAGCTTCTTCAAGTGCGCTTTTGGCATCTAAGATTCCCGCGCCTGTGCGCTGACGAAGTTCCATGGCTTGTTTTGCATCAATCATATGATTACGAATTACGAATTTGTACGAATATCACGAATAGCGAACGAATATGTTACGAGTTATGTGTTTTGTGTTACGAATCTTTATTTATTATCCGGGTTAAATGATGCGGCCGTGGTTTTTAGTGTTGAGCCTAAGCGCGCACGATTTGTCTCCCACTCATTTCGTCCTTCTTTACATGCCTCGGTCATAAGCTTAACAATTATCTCAAGCGTATTAACAGCATCATCATTACAAGGAATCGGAAAATCCACATCCGTAGGATCAACGTTAGTATCGCACAAAGCCACGACTTTAACACCCCTTCGCTTTGCCTCTTGTAACGCTGTCTTATCCTTGCGAATATCCAAGATGAAGATTGCCTCTGGAATCTTTGTTAAATTCTGAATGCCTCCAACGCTATCATCCAGCTTTTCAATTTGTTCATTAAACTTTTGTTGCTCAAATTTTGTATATTTCACCAGTTCACCCTTTTCTTGTTTTCGTTTCAAATCCTTGTACTTTCTTATTACTTGATTGATAACCGCGAAATTAGTAAACGTTCCACCCAGCCAGCGCTTGTTCACATATGGAATCTCAGCTTCGGCTGCGTACTTCTCAACTATCGGAGCGGCCTGCTTCTTCGTACCTATTAGCAAAACGGTTCCACCGCGTGAGGTTGTCTTTTTTACAAAACTCAATGCCTGCTCTAAAGCCAGCTGAGTTTTCTCAAGATTGATTATGTGGATGTCTTGGCGGCTGCCAAAAATATTCTTTTCCATTCTTGGATGCCATTTTGATGTTTTGTGACCGAAGTGTGCTCCTGCTTTTAATAATTCTTCTATTGTTGGAATTTTGGGCATAAAAATAAAGCTCCTTTTAACTTCTCAATCGTCCATTGCCGCGCCCCTTTATTTAGGGGAGGATGCGCCAAATTATCGACGAAAGATGATGATTTAATGCCTCACTTGAGACGCCGAAAGATTATCATAAGCCTTGCAAAATGTCAAAAGGTCAAGGTTCAATAAAAAGACTCTCTCGAAAAGGATTCGAAAGAGTCTTAGGAGGATGCGACTGATCGCACCAACAAGCAGAAAGAACGAATCTAGGGTAGGCTCACGAACTTGAGTTCTTCGCGGCCCTGAACGTCAACGTAACTCCACGACCCTGAGGGCGGATGCTTGAAGGTGGAAACCACAATACCGTTCTGGTAAATCGTGATCTCTCCCTTGCAAGAATCATTCGGATACTGAGTTTCTCCACACATGAACCATATGAACTCTCCCTCTGGATTTTTTGCCATGTATGGAATCAGTTGCAGGATAGTTTTTGATTCCAGATCGCCCAACTTGCAGACAAGCTGAAAGTCGTCTTTGCTATCTGCCACGCAGCCAGGAAAAGGCTTGCTCACGATATCCGGTTTGTTGGGCTGATCCACCGAGCCGCCCATGCTCATGTACGTATTGGCCGGTTTTTGCTGGTCGCCCAGAACCCAGCACAGTGACACGCCCACCGTACTTACGATTTTGTTGTCAGGACCGCAAGTCGGGTTGCAAATGCCGGCTTCGCAAGACCCGGAACCGCATACGTTACCGCACTTTCCGCAATGCTTGGGGTCGGAGGCAAGTTTGATCTCGCATCCATCCTGAGCATTTTGGTTGCAGTTGTCGTAGCCGCTGTCGCATACGCCCGGTGAACACTGGCTGTTACTGCACACTGTGGTCGCATGATCGAACTTGCCGCACGGTTTGCAGTTGTCGTTACCGCAGCCGTACGCAGGATCGGTCTTGCTCACGCAGATGAAACCGCAGAGCATTTCACCGGCTTTGCAGATGGAAACCTGGCCGCCTTGGCCACCGTCACCACCTTGACCAGCGCTTCCGCCCTTACCGGCTTGACCACCGTTTCCGCCAGTGGAAACAGAACCGCCATGCCCGGCAGATCCTCCCCCGCCAACAGGCTGACCGGCTTCACCACCATTCCCGCCAGCGGAAGTCGAACCTCCGCCGCCGGTTGTGATCATACCGCCGGAACCGGATGTCCCGCCGGCGCTTTCTCCGGCTTCACCCGAACTCGCGGTTTCTCCGGCCTGTCCGCCGGAACCCGCGTCCGCCGCCGGAAACAGCTGAGCTTCGAAAGGCTCGCCGCAACCGATGAGAGTAAAAAGAACAATGAATGTAAGAAGTCTTCCGTTCATCCGCATCTCTTCCTCCTTTGTTGTCGTGTTTAATCTGGACTTGTGTATTTGGATACAGAACGCGAAGAAAACGAGGCTTTGTGTAAGGCGTAGCAGCGCTACGGTGAACACAAAACGTAGTTTTCGAAAAAGTTATGTGCCAAATACTCAAGTTCATTTGTTAAAGAAATGCCCCGGTAGGCAGAGTATACCAACCGGGGCGGAAATGAGTTACGCGTGAACCGGTTTTACTCGGTCACGAACATGATGTGCTTGCCAGCAGGACTCCACGAGTCCGCGGCATTCCAGACGATCTCGCCCGTGGACTTGCCGTCCACGTGCTTGCCGACCTCCTTGGTGCCGTTGCATAGTAGAATGTTGATTCCGCACTTGTAGTTGCTGCAGAACCATGCGGTTGCTACCACCTTCTCCTTGTTCGGAGTTTCGTATGGTTCCTTTGTTTCGCTCGAACCAGGAGCCAGCATGTAAGTGGTACCAGGTACCTTTTGGTCGAAGACTGTGTGCGCCACACCCTTGTCCTTGGACACATGGATGTTGCACCAGCCGCAGCTCGTGAAGCCGCTGTTCTCCGGGTACTTCTTCATCCCGTCGATGACGAGGTACGCGTCAGGCACAGGTGCACCATTTGGCAATTGCATCTTCACGGCGGCGTGACCGTCGGCCACATCGTCGCAGGAGAACTTGGCCGGATCCGGACCGGACTCGACCTTGCCGCCGGTGCCACCTTGGGCAACGCCACCGGTTCCGCCCGAACCTCCGTCCGGAGTCGAACCGCCAGCACCACCAGCCGCGGTCTTGCCGCCGTCGCTTGTTGCGCCGGCCGCGCCGCCGCTGCCGTCGTCCTCGTCGGCCCCGGGGGAGACCGAGCATCCCAGCAAAAATGCTACTACGAACAATGAAATGATCGAAAAGTGACGCATTTGGTCACTCCCTTCTCCCTTTCGGGGTTGAAGCGTCTCCGTTTACTCCACCATGGAGCAACTCGAAG
>Ga0180007_10005718_pt1 | contig 12427 bp, 15 predicted proteins | sample MM_PC_MetaG_FD_121122 | JGI IMG/M metagenome (GOLD analysis project Ga0180007, IMG submission 121122) | Groundwater microbial communities from the Aspo Hard Rock Laboratory (HRL) deep subsurface site, Sweden - MM_PC_MetaG | ecosystem: Environmental > Aquatic > Deep subsurface > Groundwater...
AGAAAAAAGGAAAATAGTGAACAAACTCTTATTGCAAAGTGAAGACAAAAAGATTATGATTCTTATTAAGGAAATTGAAAAATTATTCCACGGGAAAGTAATTATTCATTTCGCACATGGCGTTGCTAAAAAAGTAGAAATTAATAAAGTAGAAGATATTGTTAAAAATTAAATAGTTAACCCTTTATCGTAATTAGAGAGGGGCAATTGTCCGAGATAAAAATTGGATGGTTGCCCCTTTTTTATTACTCTTAACCCAACTGGGTGGAAACCCAGGCTCAGACTTAGGAGGTCTGCAAACATGGAAAAAACAGTTGAAGAAAAAAAGATTGAAAGCGTAAGTGTTGTTCCAGTGATTAAAAATGAAGTGGATGACCCAAACAATCTTTCGGTGAGTTCAATTTCGCCGTTGCCGGAAAAAGTTGATGAAATAGTGAAGACCGAAAAAGAAGAAAGGGAAACACCGGTCATTTCCAAAACAGAGAAGAAGGAAGAAACAAAAGAACCTCTAAAAGAGGAAATTTCCGAAGAAGCTCTGCCAGAAAAAAAGATAGAACCGAAAGAAAAAGATTCGGTGCAACGTAGGATTGATGGGTTGACCAAAAAGTGGCGTGAAACAGAAAGGGAACGTGATTACGAGCGCACAAAACGTCTTGAGGTTGAAGCAGAATTAAAGACGGCCAAAAGTGTTGTCCCGCAAGGAGACAAACCAAAGATAGAGAATTTCGAGACTGAGGCTGATTTCTATGATGCTCTTACTGACTGGAAAATTGAACAAAAATTCCGGGTAGAAAGCGAGAAAGTTTCAAAGAAAATAGCATCGGCAGACGAAAAGACGGCGATTGAGGAAACTTATCAGGAACTTGACGAAAAAATGGAAAAAGGACGCATAAAATACGCTGATTTTAATGAACTCGTCCTTGACGAAAATCTCAAGTTTTCTGATGCAATGGTTGAGGCAATCCTCTTTTCTGATACTGCCGAAGATGTCTTGTATTATCTCGGGAAACACCCTGAAGAATCCGCTGATATTGCGAAACTTCCTCCACTCAAAGTCGCTCACGAATTAGGAAAAATAGAGGCGAAGCTTAATGCTCCGCCACCCAAAAAGAAAATAACCAACGCACCAGATCCTATAGTCCCGGTGAAAACTACCGGGGTCACAGAACAAGACCCCTCTAATATGACACCACGAGAATATAGGGCGTGGCGTGAAAGAACAAAATAAGGAGTAAATATTATGGCTACTTTACTAACACCATCAATTATTGCAAAAGAAACCTTGATGCAACTTATCAATAGTATGGCTATGACAAGGCATGTCCATACCGCATATAAAAACGAATTTGTGAAAGTCGGTGCGACTATTCAGATTCGTAAACCCAATAAGTTTAGAGAAACCATTGGTTCAAACATCACCGCTACTATGACATCCATCGTCGAACCGTCTACTTCTATTACGGTGTCAACCCAGTCTAATGTGTCCTGGAAGTTTAGTTCCGTAGAACTTACCCAGACCATTGAGGAGTACAGTAAAAGATACATCACTCCGGCTGCCTTGGCATTGGCAAATGGTAGGGATGCTGCTCTTTGTGGTCTTTATACTGGTATTTATAACTCTGTTGGTACACCAGGAACAACTCCGGCACTTTTTATGTCTCTCGGTGCTGCACAACAGAGATTAGATGACGAAGCCGTTCCATCTGATTCTCGCGTAGGTATCGTAAACCCGGCAGCAAACTGGGCGTTAGCTGATGGCCTTAAAGGAACTTTTGCGCAAAATGTGGCAAAAGATATTATCACTAAAGGATTCCTTGGCCAGATTGCCAACTTGACTCTCTACACGGATCAGAACGTGGTACGTCATACCACGGGTCATTTCACCTCAGGTGCAGTTCCTCTAATGAACGGTGCAACGTTAGACGGTGCTACTTCGATTGTGACTAATGGATGGGGTGGTTCTAACACCGTTAGAGAGGGAGACGTATTCACCATCGCTGGTGTTTACGCAGTGAATCCCATGTCGGGAGCAAGTACTGGGGTTTTGAGACAATTTGTCGTAACCGCAGACACAGCAGATGTTGGTGCGGACATGACCATTCCGATTTCTCCGACAATTCGATTTGTTTCTCCTACTCAGACACCATATCAGACGGTTTCCGCTCTTCCGCTAACCACTGCGGCATTGACCTTCATGGGGACACAAGATACCCAATATCCTCAGAACCTGATTTATCATCCGAACGCATTCGCATTCGTTACCGTTCCAATCGAAATGCCTTCTGGTGTGTGGGGTGCAAGAGAAACCGATCCTGAGGCTGGTTTGAGTGTTCGTGTCGTGAAACAGTTTGATGTTCTCACTGATTATGAGATCATCAGACTCGATGTTCTCAGCGGAGTCAAAGTATTATATCCAGAATTATGCGTAAGATTATGGGGCTAATAAGTCGTTAAAATTATTAACAAAAGAGGGAGGGGTGGTCAATCCGACCATCTTCCCTCTTGAAAGAAAAACGAGAGGTAAAAAATGAGTTATTTAGATAGAGTTTTGGAAAATGAAAGTGAAAATCTGAAAATTCCAAATCCGACCGAGTTAGCAAAAGCGAAAGAACTTACTTTTACCCAGACATCAGGGGACGGAACCTATACCGGGAGAATTGTCGTACCTGCTGGTTCAACGATTCTTGATGTTCAGGTTCATGGAATTGTTGCATGGGATGCCTCTACTTCGGCAAGTTTAGTTGTAGGGGATGTTGCCACTGCTAATGGGTTTTTTACGGCGACGGATTTAAAAGTCACTGATTTGCTTGTCGGTGAGGCGAACACCATTGAGCATCCAGGGGGCAAAGCAGGTGCCTATATTGGAAGCGAACAACGGGTGCTTTATTCGGCGACTGAACGCACCATAATCGGTGTTGTAACTCAGGTTGGAACGGGTGCGGCTGGTCGAACACGGGTGCTTGTAATTTACGTAACCCCGACTCCAGTAGCGGCAGTAAAAGCGTAATTTTGACCCAACAAATTATACAAAAGGAGAATAATGGCATCGGAAAATATCCTTCTTGGATCGGGAGTACCAGAGCAAAAACCGATTAATAAACACATAGAGCCAACTAATTTAAGAAGTCCTGCGTGGAGATACCATCGAGACTTCCCTGAAGGTAAGTTGTGTAAAACTGATGAGGAAGTTGATAAAGCAAACGCTGATGGTTGGTTAGACCATCCTGGAAAAGTGAGGTTATTACCTGGGCACGAAAAGGTGTGGGAAGCACAAAAAAAGTTAGAAGCGGGTAAAACAGATGAGGTTCAGGAAGAAATATTAACCGCAGAACCAATTAAGTCAGAGGATGCTATAAGAGCAGATATTTTAAAAACCGAATCTGACAAGTTTGAAGCAAAACGTCTTGAAGTTGAAGCTAAACTCCTGTCAAATTACGAAGAAGCAAAAAGTCCTCCTGGACCTCGTCTGTGTACGTTGTGTGGCAAAGAATTTTCCTCTCTCAGGGCTTTAAATATGCATGGGATTGGAGCGCATAAAAATAAAAAATAGGAATCGCCATGATTGTCTCGACCTTGATAAAAAGTGCTATGAGAAAGGCGGGAGTGCTTAGTTCAGGAGAATCCCCTGAAACCACAAGAGAGGCAGAAGCATTAGAATCTCTTCAAATCATGCTTCGTTCTTGGGCATCAAAAAGAATCCTTGTTTTCGCCTCTATTAAAGAAAGTTTTAGTCTGATTGCCACGCAGTCTCTATATACTTGGGGAATCGGTGGGAACATAACTACTACCAGACCTCATCAGATATTGGGTGTATTTGTCAGGGATTCTGGCGGAACAGACTATTCAGTAGAGATTATCTCTGAGGGTAAATATCGGGACATTTCCAGCAAAACAACCGCAGGCCGTCCAGAATATCTTTTTTATCACCCTCTCTATCCACTTGGAGCAATTTATCTTTATCCTACGCCTCAAGACGGAGAAACTATGCATCTTGAAAGTTTGAAGCCTTTTACCGAAACAAGTTCTTTTAGTGCTGTTTCAGACACCTTGGCCTTTCCACCGAACCATGAAGAGGCATTGGTTTACAACTTGGCAGTAAGAATTGCTCCGGAATATGGAGTAAGAATGTCTGCGGAAGCGATAGCAATAGCGGGGAATAGTTACGATGCCCTTGTCATACTGAATGCCTCAAATCAGGTAGAACCGGTAAAGTTGTCTTTGCCTGTCGGCAATAGAGTTACCTTCAACATAAATACTGGTTGGTAAAAAAGGTGAAGGGAAAATGATTACGGAAGAAGAAAAAAATAGTCTTTTAGGTTGGTTATGGAAAAGACTCAAAAGTTGGACTGAAAAATTTGTCAGGAACCTTGTTGAAAAACTTTTTAGCGAGAAAAGACAAGAGGTAATAGATGAAGCCGTTGAAAAAGCATTGCTGATGCTTCCAGAGGTAGTGGGTAATATGATGACTCAACATGTTGTCTTGAATAAAATAAACAAACAATTTTATTCCGATTACCCGGAATTTAAAGACAAAAAAGATATAGTTGCTTCGATAGTAGAAATGACTGAGGGTAAAAATCCACTTGATAAGTACGAGAAAATTTTGAAGGAAGCTGTACCTAAAATCAGAGAACGGATCAATACACTTCAAAACATGGATACCTCTTTGGTTTCCTCAAGACCCGACCTAAAGGTGCATGGTGAATTGTAATGAAAAAATGCACTAAGTGTGGGGAAGTAAAGTCGCTAACTGAATTTAATAAACAGAATGGCCATAGGGATGGCATAAGGGCAGAGTGTAAAAAATGCCTGCGTGAATATAAGCATCAATATTATATTAAGAAGAGAGAAAAATGTATTAAAAAAGCCAGACAATGGGCAATTGAAAATTCTGGCAAAACACGACAATACATCAAAAAATGGCGTATCAATAATTCTGAACGACTCTCTGAAAGAAATAAAAAATATAGAGTCGAACATCACGAACAATGTCTTGAACGTAATAAAAAATGGCGGGATGAAAACCCTGAAATTTTCAGAAGATGGTACGTTGAGCATCCTGAAAGAGTGCGTAAATTAGCGAGGGAGTATTCTATAAGGGTAAGAAGTACACCAAAAGGAAAATTGAACGCAAATCTTAGTAGTTCTATTTGTCGTTCTCTCAAAAGCGCTAAAGCTGGTCATCATTGGGAAGATATTGTTGGATACACCATTGACCAACTTAAAAAACATATTGAAAAACTATTTACTCCCGGAATGAATTGGGAGAACTATGGGATGGTTTGGGAAATTGATCACAAGATACCGATAGCAGTATTTAATTTCGACAAACCCGAACATATAGATTTTAGATTGTGCTGGTCACTAAAAAACTTACAACCCTTAGATGTTAGTTTAAATCGTAGAAAAAGTAATAAGATAGATAAGTCATTTCAACCAGCATTAAAATTAAATATACAATAAGATAACCAATAGGATATAAGCATTATGGCTTTAGAAATATCGAGAGACGGACAATTCGCTTTAACTATAGATTCTAGTAGTCTTTCACGAGGTTTACGACCGTCAAAAAGATTACCAAGAAATAACCAGTTTTTGACAGAAAATATCGGACTGGTTGGACGTGATGGTGTTTTACAGGCATTAGATGAAATTACCAGAATTGCTACTGCTACCATTACCGATCTCTTTCCCTTTCCTCAAATATTCGTTTTTATTAATGTCATTATTGTTTGCAGCCAAAACGTAATTTATGAGTGGGTTGCCGGATCATTAGTTCCAAAAACAATTTACGAGTGGGTTGCCGGAGTATTAGTTCCAATATCTTTGACTCGGGGTTCTACCTGGTCGGCTATTGACTTTTACGATTATATACTACTTACAAATGGTAGGGTGGGAGTCTATAGAGACTCAAATAGTAAGTTATATATTCTTGGTTCTAACTATAGCAGTTCTGTTTGCAATTTTAACGGGCAGGTATTTATAGGTGCTCCTAACGTTGATGCACCCGGAATAGATTTAAGCGTTCTGGCAGACCCAGGAATTGCTAATGCGGTTGCTTATGGAGAATTAGTGTAAAGTTTTAATTAAATATAACAGTAAGGAGAAATGAAATGCCAGATAGCCCAAGTGAAAGCCCAAGCGGAAGCCCAAGCTTAAGCCCCTCATCTTCATTAAGTCCATCGGCTTCTCTGAGTCCATCAGCCTCTTTAAGTCCGAGTGCCAGTCTAAGTCCCTCAGCGAGTGAGTCGCCATCGGGAAGTCCGAGTGAATCTCCGAGTTTGTCTCCATCTGCGTCTGAGTCACCCTCAGAATCTCCTTCAGAGAGTCCCAGTCTTAGCCCCTCGGCTTCTGAGAGTCCTAGTTTGTCTCCCTCGGAATCGCCCTCAGGAAGTCCATCTCTATCACCAAGTGCCAGCGAGAGTCCTAGCGAATCACCCTCGGGATCACCCTCGGGGAGTCCGAGTGAGTCTCCGAGTTTATCTCCATCAGCATCCGAGTCTCCGAGTGAAAGTCCGAGTGAATCACCATCACTTTCACCTTCGGCATCCGAAAGTCCGTCAGTGTCTCCGTCTGAATCGCCATCTGAGAGTCCGTCTCTGTCACCCAGTGCCAGTCTAAGTCCCTCAGCAAGCGAATCACCCTCGGGGAGTCCTAGTCTATCACCTTCGGCTTCTGAGAGTCCGAGTGAGTCGCCATCGGAGAGCCCGAGTGAGTCGCCATCGTTAAGTCCTTCGGCATCGGAAAGTCCGAGTTTGTCTCCCTCGGAATCGCCCTCATTAAGTCCCTCGGCATCGGAGAGCCCGAGTGAATCGCCTTCGGAATCGCCCTCATTAAGTCCGAGTGAGTCGCCATCGGAGAGCCCGAGTGAGTCGCCATCGTTAAGTCCTTCGGCGTCGTTAAGCCCTAGTGCTTCAGAGAGCCCCAGTGGGTCGCCTTCGTTGAGTCCATCGGGTTCATTAAGCCCGAGTGCTTCATTAAGCCCGAGTGCTTCACTAAGTCCGTCAGCCTCATTAAGCCCATCGGCTTCCGGGTCTCCTTCGGTGAGCCCAAGTGCCACGGAGTCTCCTTCAGCTTCGCCATCTGAAACCCCTGCCGTTGCGAATTATGCTGTGAGAGTTCAGACTTTCGGGCCAGAGACGCTGGCGGTGGTGGCCAATTTGCTAAAGACGGCCATAAACAACGAGGATGCGAACAAGACCATACGATACGTTGCACTCAATCCTGTTACCGATAGTTATTATACGGCTATTCTGATTACGGACTTGGTTGGAACTTAACTCGGAGGTTGGTTTATGAGTAAATTGTCGGTGGTAATTCCCTCCCGTAACAGCCCTTTTGCCCAAAAAACGGTAGACGACATATTTGCTAAAGCAACAGGTGATATTGAGGTAATCATTGTTCTTGATGGATACTGGCCAGATCCCCCTTTGAATGCGCATAAGGATTTGGTCATTATCCATCGTGGAAGTCCTCATGGAATGCGAGCAGGAATTAACACTGGTGCTCAGATTGCCAAGGGTGATTACATAATGAAATGTGATGATCACTGTATGTTTGGAGAGGGATTTGATGAGATATTAAAAGCAGATTGTGAGGATAATTGGATAGTAATACCAAGCAAATATAGTCTTGATGCCGAAAAATGGGAAAGAACAAGAGGGCCGGTAGATTATTGGTATCTCACCTATCCTTACAACGTTGATGAGATGTGGGGGACAGGGTTTCACGGGAAGAAGTGGAAGGGAGAACATGGTTTTACCGGAGGATTTTGGCATAGGGAAAATGAACGTAGACATATTTTAATTGATGACATTATTACCTTTCAGGGTTCCTGTTGGTTTATGCCAAAGGAACTTTTTTTAAAAATAGATTGTTTAGACCAGAAAAATTATAACCACCATCAGGAAGCGCAAGAACTTGGGTTTAAGATATGGCTATCTGGTGGGCGGAACGTAGTCAACAAAAAGACCTGGTATGCCCACCTACATAAAGGAAAAACCTATGGACGTGGGTTTTTCATTTCTAAAAGAGAAATGGTTAAATCTGAAAAGTTCAGTACTGATTTCTGGATGAATAATCGGTGGTCTAAACAAACAAAAAAACTTAAATGGCTAATTGAGAAAGATTGTTGGTGGCCGCTTGGTGGGTGGCCCGAGGATTGGGACGATCCTGAATATGCTGAAAAATGGATACATATTGTAGATGTTAAACTTAGGGAGGCAAAAAATAATGGTTGATAATGGCCCTTTGGTTAGAACAGCGACAGGACATCCTGGCGCCAGGGAGGTTACAAAATTAATTAGAAAAAGATTCCATGTTAAGAACGGTGATACTTTGCCGTATTCTGGATGGTATAACAGTACCCGTAACGATATTGTTGATGTGTTTGCCGAACTTGGTTTTACGAAAGGAGCCGAGATAGGAGTCTGTAAGGGACAGTTTTCAGAAGTGATGCTGCAAAAAGTTCCCAACTTGAAACTCTTTTGTATAGACCCCTGGACTGCTTATGAACGAGTAAGTCAGGAGAAAACAGATGTCAGGTTTAACTTAACCAAAAAGAGATTAACGAAATATGATGGTGCTATCTTAGTGAAAACTACCAGTGTGGAAGCAGTAAAAAACCCTAACATTCCTGATGGTTCTTTGGATTTTGTTTTTATTGACGGGTTGCATGATTTCGATAACGTGATGCTTGATCTTATTTATTGGAGTAAAAAGGTTCGGTGGGCAGGCATTGTAGCTGGGCATGACTATTATAAGTTTTATCAGTCAGGAATCATAACGGCTGTAAATGCTTATACGTATGCTCACGGCGTAAATGAATGGTACGTTACGCGTGAAAAGGAATGTAGTTTCTTCTGGGTGAAGCAATGAGAACAAAAATTTATGGATTAGGTTGGGTTGGCAAAGCGATGCAAACTTTATTTCCTGACTCTCTAATTCATGATCCACTACGGAATTTTATAAGCGAGGAATATACAGACATTTCTTTTGTCTGTGTTCCAACCGATTTGAAGGGTGGTAAACTGGATGCGTCTATTGTTGAGGATGTTGTTAAGAATTGTAGTAGCGATTTAATTATTATTCGTTCAACAGTAATGCCTGGGACTTGTGACAAACTTGAGATGTTGGGGAAAAACATAGTCTTTCAGCCGGAGTATTTAGGAGAAACAGTTGGTCATCCTATGAATGACCAAAAAGCCAGACAGTTTTTAATTCTTGGTGGCAAACCAGAAAACAGACGGAAAGCCATTGAGCTTTACCAAACAGTTTATAATGCCAATATCATCATAAGGCAAGTTACGAATTATGAGGCAGAGGTAATTAAATTATCAGAGAACAGAGCCGTTGCTTTTAAAGTAGCTCAATGTCAAGAGCTATATGATGTCTGTGAGAAAGCAGGGATTGATTATTACGTGATTCGTGATGCTGTTTACAGCGATGACCTAAGATTTAATTTGTGGCACACTTTTGTTTTCCCAGATAAAAGAGGATTTAATTCAAAGTGTATTCCGAAAGATGTATATGGGTGGGCAGCTTGGGCAGAAAGTGTAGGTTATAATCCAGAACTTACAAATAAAATGTTAGAAGTAAATGAAAAACTATTAAATGAAAGAAAAGTGTAACTGTGATTTAAGACTATGTAAATATTATAGGGGTATTAGGATAAAGACGGGTAGGCGTCGTAAAGCAGGTTTACCTTATTGTAAAGCTTTCCCTTATGGTATTCCAGAGGAAATAACTTGTGGCGATAACGACCATTCTAAACCACTTGAAGGACAGGAAAATAATATCGTTTATGAGAAAGGTATTGGCAAGGATAAAATAAAACCGTATCTCGCCAGACACATGGAGCAGAGGAATTTGCACGGGCAAGACAATCTATGTTGCACCATCCATGATATTTACATGAAGTCCAGTGATGAGGAAGTAAGATTATGGTGTCGTTATGCAATGAGGATGTCTAAAAACATGATGGATGCTTTAGAGGAATATAAGTTAATGCTTGTTGAGTTAGGAGTAGATGTCGGACATGACGCACGAGAGGATTGGCAATTTCACAAAAAGAGTCTTTATAGGAGCCTAACCAATGCCTGATTTAAGTATTATCATTCCTGCACGCGAGGAGGAATTCCTCCAGAATACCATAGATGACATCCTGCTAAACATTAGAGGAGATACGGAAGTTGTGGCTATCCTTGATGGATACTGGCCTAATGTTGGACTTCTTCAGCACGAAAGATTACAGATTATTCATCACGAAGTTTCCGTAGGCCAGCGTGCTGCGACTAATGAGGGAGTTAAGATAAGTCAGGCTGAGTTCGTTATGAAGTGTGATGCTCATTGTGCGTTTGACGAAGGGTTTGATGTTAAGCTTATGGCTGACTGTAAAGAGGATTGGACTGTTGTTCCCAGGATGTACAATCTTCATGCGTTCAACTGGAAGTGTCTAAAGTGTAATAATGAGACTTATCAAGGTCCGACTCCTACGAAATGTGATAAATGTGATAACAAGACAGATTTTGAAAAGGTTATGTTGTGGAAGGCGAAATCTAATCCTGAAACTGACTTTATGAGATTTGATAAGGACTTAAAGTTTCAGTATTGGAGAGAGTTCAAGAAACGACCAGAGGCTCAGGGAGATTTAGCTCCTACTTTGTCGTTAATTGGTGCTTGCTGGATGATGAGAAGGAGTAGATATTGGGAGTTAGATGGTATGGATGAGAGCCATGGTTCATGGGGACAGATGGGTACGGAGATTGCTTGTAAAAGTTGGTTGTCAGGTGGACAACTTTTGGTAAACAAGAAGACTTGGTTCGCTCACATGTTTCGCACACAAGGGGGAGATTTTGGGTTTCCCTATCAAATTAGGGGAAAGGATGTACAGAAGGCAAGAGATTATTCTCAAAATCTTTGGATGGGTAATAAGTGGGAAAAGCAAAAACATCCTTTGGAGTGGCTAATTCAGAAGTTTGCTCCAGTTCCTGATTGGGATGACGCTATGGTAAAAAATTTACCAAAGGTCATTCCTACTTGGTCTAATCATGTTGTAGCTAGAAAACATCTTACGTCGGAGGAGAGATCGGTGAAGGGACTGGTGTATTATACCGATAACTGTCTGGATGAGCGAATAATGGGAGCTGTCCAACGCCAACTTCTTGTTTGTTGTAATGGGTTTCCTATTGTTTCAGTTTCTCTTAAGCCTTTGGATTTCGGCGTTAATGTAATCCTAAATCTGGAGAGATCGGCATTGACCATGTTCAAGCAGATTCTTACAGGACTTGAGACTATAGACACCAAAGTGGTCTTTTTAGTGGAGCATGATATTCTTTACCATCCAAGTCATTTTGATTTTGCTCCCCCCAGAAGGGATATTTTCTACTATAATCAAAATGTATGGAAGATAAGGGAAAAGGATGGACAAGCATTATTCTTCTACGCAAAGCAAACCAGTGGCCTTTGTGCATATAGAAAATTGTTGTTGGAGCATTATAGAAGAAGAGTTGAACTGGTTGAAAAAAGCGGATTCACTCGAAGAATGGGCTTTGAACCTGGTTCCCACAACAGAACAGAAAGAGTTGATGACTGCAAGTCAGACGTGTGGTTCTCCGAGCATCCCAATATAGATATTAGACATAGCGGGAATTTGACTGAAAGTAGATTTAAACCCGAACAGTATCGGTCTCAGAAATCAATTAGGGGATGGACTTTGGCTGATGAAGTTCCTTTTTGGGGAAGAACTAAAGGAAGATTTGATGAGATATTAGATGTCGTACTCAAGAGTTGAACCAGTTGATGTCTCTTATATGAGAAAGAAGAAGTATCATGGGCATCATACTATTTGTGAAACCCTCAGAGAGATTTATATGTTGAGTAAGGATGAGGAGATAAGGCTTAGATGTAGGATTGCTATGGCTATGGCTAAGAAAATGCAAGATAAGTTGAAGGGATATAAACAAAATACTAAATAAAGGAGATTACTCATGAAGAAGGTGGTTACTAATTTAATGGTTTTATTTCTGTTGTTGTTCTGTATATCTATCAGCGCTCAAGCGGGGATAACCAGTACTTATGACGCGAAAGGAGATAAAGGTCTTTTGACCTTTACCTGCGTTGCTGCAAGCGATGGTTCGTTCGTTGCAACAGATAGTAGTATGGTCGTTGTCGGATATGTTACAAGAGTTGTAACCAATCCTGGGACAACGGCTCCTACTGACAACTGGGATCTTTCTCTTGTTGATAAGGATGGCATAGATTTGACCGGTGCCAACCTTTTACAGAATAGAGACACTGCTACCTCTGAGGAGGTTCCGGTACGGTATACTGACCATGCTCTTTACGGTGGGAAAATGATATTTAGTGAGGTTACAGCTACTATAACTGGAAATTCGGTTAACGGAGCAGAAATAGTTATTAAAGTTTA
>Ga0180007_10005719_pt1 | contig 12422 bp, 8 predicted proteins | sample MM_PC_MetaG_FD_121122 | JGI IMG/M metagenome (GOLD analysis project Ga0180007, IMG submission 121122) | Groundwater microbial communities from the Aspo Hard Rock Laboratory (HRL) deep subsurface site, Sweden - MM_PC_MetaG | ecosystem: Environmental > Aquatic > Deep subsurface > Groundwater...
ATTTCAACTCGTCGGTTTTTTTGTCTGCCATCTTTAGTATCATTATCAGCTATCGGTTTAGAATAGCCACAACCTTTAGCAGAAATATTATCTGGTTTAATTCCTTTTTTCAAAAGGTAATCTAGCACTGCATTTGCTCTATTTTCAGATAATTCAAGGTTATACTCTTCGGTTCCCAAATTATCGGTATGTCCATCAACTCTCATAGAAAAATTTTCATATTTTTTTAAAAGATGTGCAATTTCATCAAGTTTGCTCATGACCTCTGGTTTAAGATCATAAGATTTTGATGCAAATAAAACTTCGCCTAGGTTAATTACAATACCTTCATCGGTTTTATTCACTTTAAAGCTTGAATCTGTTTCATTTATCTGTTTTTTTACATCTTCTTCAATTTCTTTTTCACGTTCTTTTGTAATTGGTGCTTGAACTACTTTCTCAGGTATTTTTTCTTTTGAAATCTTCTCGGCAAACCCATTAGAATCGCCTTTAAATTCCCAAACTTCACCATTAGCTAGAATATATATGAATTTATATTCAGCTTTATAGTAAGTTATGAAATTTCTATTTTTATCCCAAAAATATTCACCTTTAAAGTAACCTATTATTCGTGCAATGCTTTTGTGTTTATTATATATATTTATTTTTTGATTTAAGTTTTTATTAACAGCATAGGATACGGAAAAGACAGCACAATCTCTTTCTTTATATTTATCGTTTCTTTCATATATATATTTGGCTTGAAATGGTAATATTGTGGTTGTTGTATATGGTGATTCTGATTCACCAAGACTTCTCAAATCTTGGGTTTCATGACCAGCCGCAGTCCAGCTATATCCAATATCGATAGGGTCAGATGGGAAAACAGGAACATCTTTAACTTGTGGGTAATGTGTACCCGGTTCAACAGTCATTTTACCATTTTGTGTTAGTGTATAGGCGGCATTTTTCTTTGTTTTATCAATTAATTGGTATTTATTATTAGATTTATATAATCTTTCGAAATATTCGTAAAAGCCTATGTATTTCATCTTTCTTAAATTGTCAGTAACAACTCTATCGGTCACATCTAAGTTGGCGATATATTTTTGGTCTACGGTTGCTCTTGTTTCATTATCAAGCAAGATTTCCTGTACAGAAAATATTTCCAGTTTGTATTTATCACCAATTTCGTCATTGAATTCAAATTTATAAGGGGTCGCTAGTGCTATTGTTGTAAATATAGAAAAATTATATACTAGTAGTATTAAAAAAAAATATCTTTTCTTGTTCATATGATTTTTATGCAAAGATAATCTTTATTTCCTATTATATATTAATATTTAACAATCTAAGTAAATTGCTATAATTCAAATATATATCAAAATATCGAAAATTCATTAAATAAATTTTCTTTCTCAAACTACAAAGCTTATTATCGTACAAAATTGATATCTCATTATAAAATAATAATAAGATATGCATGAGAAAATTACATATTAAAATATATACATAATTTTCATCTACTTTTATTAACACTTCTATTTCTTATTTAGCTTTAAGTAATTCTAATAATAGTGTCCAAAATCTATCAACCGAACTAATTGATACTCTCTCTTTTGTTGTATGTGGTGCTTCAATTGTAGGACCTATCGAAATAGAATCCATACCTGTAACCTTTGTATTTATTATACCACATTCTAATCCGGCATGTATAGCGAGTATTGCGGGTTCTTCTTTAAAAAGTTGTTTGTAGATTGTACTTGTCTTTTTTAAAAGTACTGAATCTGGGTTAGGTAACCAACCGGGGTATTTCCCACTTTGTGAACTTTTAGAAGAAACTAATGATGACAGATTATTAATAAAATTTACGGCATCCTGTAAACCAGATTCGCGAGAACTTCTTTGATTTTGAGTAATCTTAATCGTATCACCATCTTTTTTTATTATGGCGAGATTAGATGATGTTTCAACTAAATTTTTTATAACGGTGCTCATTTTATATACGCCATGCGGTAAATTGTAAATAAAGGATATAAGCTTAGTTGTAGATTCTTTATCTAAAACTTTATCATAATTATTATTGTTTTCGTTTATATTAATGACAATGTTATCATCTACTTTAGCAAATTCATCTTTGATAGTCTTGTTATATTCGCTTAGCATAGTTTTAACATCATTAACTTTATCGTTAGCTATGAATATGCTTGCTCTTGCATCTCTTGGAATAATGTTTCGCTTATTACCACCCTTAAAATCGGCTATATAAATGTCAAAAGCTTTATTTAAATTGTATAAAAACCTATTTAAGAGTTTAATTGAATTTGACAACCCTTCATGTATCTGTGCGCCAGAATGTCCGCCTAAACCACCTGTAAAATCTAAAGTGAGTTCTTTAAAATTTTGTGGTATATCTATATGCTTAATCTCTAATTCAATATTTGTATCAATGCCACCAGCACAACCAATGCAGATTACATGGTCTTCTTCATTATCAAGGTTAATCATTTGTTTGGCTCTAACTGTAGAACCATCAAGAACAAACGCTCCGGTTAACCCAGTTTCTTCATCAACGGTAAAGATACATTCTATCGGGCAATGTGGTATATCTTTTGTTGCCAGTAAAGCAAGTTGAGTCGCAACACCTATACCATTATCAGCACCTAAAGTAGTACCTGTCGCATATATATAATCGCCTTCCATTCTTGGTTTTATTGGGTCAGTTGAAAAATCATGTTCTATATTTTCATTTTTTTCGCAGACCATATCTATATGACTTTGTAAGCAAAGTAGTTGTAAATTAGATAATCCTGAAGTACCTTTTTTCCATATAATTATATTTCCAGCACTATCGACTTTATGCTCTAGTTCGTGTTTAACAGCAAAGTTTTTTATATATTCCACAATTTTTTCTTCGTGTTTTGATTCTCTGGGTATTTTACATATTTCTAAAAAATATTCCCATACTTCTTTAGCTTTTTTTTGTGATAAAAATTTATGCATTCCCATTTTCTCCTTAATTAAGCTCATAAATATTCTTTATAAAATTTGATAAAATTTCACACTATGAGAAATAGGTTTTATCAAGTTAAAATATAGTAATTTGTAAGCAATCAGGAAAGTTTTTTACATATACTAAATATTTTTACATTTATGATGTCAATCGCTCTGTAATAGATAATATATCGGTAAATGCACCTGCGGCAGTTACATCAGCACCTGCCCCGGGACCTTTTATAATTAAAGGATTATCTTTATCGTATAATTTTGATGTAATAACTACTATGTTATTTGCACCGGATAAATTAGCTATACTATGGTTAATATCGAATTCAATAAAACCAACTTTTATTTTATTATTTTTTATTGAAGCCACATAACGAAGAATTTTATTTTCAGATTTCAATTTTGAAACTCTATCACTAAACCATTTATCGAGCGATTTTAAATCTTTCCAAAATAAATCTAAATCCTCGTTGTCAGAAATATAATCAGGGATAACACTCTCGATTTCTACATCACTAAAATTAAGTTTTAGATTTAATTCTCTTGATAGTATAAGTGCTTTTCTTGCTACATCTTTACCGTTTAAATCCTCTTTTGGATGCGGTTCTGTATACCCTTTCTCCTTTGCAAGGATAACAGCATCCGAAAAAGCCATTTCATCGTTTATACATGAGCAAATAAAATTAATTGTACCAGAAAATACTCCCTCTATTGAATATATCTCATCACCTGTTTTAATCATGCTTTGAATAAGGTCTATAACAGGTAAACCTGCTCCTACAGTTGTTTCGTATGCAAAGCTAACATTTTTATTTAATGCTAATTCATTTAGTGAAATAAGTCTAGAATAATCGGCAGTTAATGGCTTTTTATTGGAACTTACAACATGAATACCTTCGCTTATAACTTTTTGGTAATCTTCTATTATTTCGTTATTTGCGGTCATGTCAACAAAAATTACGTTTGATAATCTATCATTTTTTATAAAATCGATTATTTCTTCAGTAGATAAATGTTTATTACTGATACTTAATTCATTTTTTATATCTTTACAATTTATAGATTTAGGATTTGTAATTGTAGCTTTTGAATTAGAAATAGCTATATATTTTATCTCTGGTAAGTGTGTTTTATCGATATTCTTACTATTAAATTCATTTATTATATCGATTAATTTTGAACCCACAAGACCTGCACCATATTGCACTAGGTTTATACGTTTCTTCGAAAAATGAAATGCCGTATGTACACTCTTAACAATATCTTCTAAATATTTATTTGGTATAATTATAGAAATCATGCGTTGTGATAAACCTTGACTAATCGCAAGAATATCGCCAGAAATTTTATGTACTGCATTAAAAAACTTATTACTTATATTTATATCTTTTACGATATTTTCACCTACAATTGATACTAAAGCCACAGGTTCTGTATATTGTGTAAATTTCATCCAATTTTTGTTTATTTCGCTATTGAAATCATTTTTAATTTCATCAACAAGTTTATGTGCATTTTCGACATTAACAGCAAAACAAATATTCTGAGATAATGCACCTATATTTAGAAGCCAAGGTTTAATTTTTAGTTTTAGAAAGATATTAAATAACCTAACTGAAAAATCAACATTAGGATTAATCAAGTTCCATTCTAAATAGAAAAATAAAAGATTCTCAATAGATGTTACAGTCTTAATTTTTCTATCATCTTTTCTAGTCTGATTATTTATATTAAACGATGATATCACTGTCCCTAAAGATTGTAGATTACTTACATTTTTAATATATATGGGTATATTCTTTTGCAAGGCTGGTATCATGGTTTTAGGATGCAGGATTTCCGCACCGAAAAACGCTAAATCAATTGCTTCTTCATAAGTTAATTCCGTTAGTGGATAGGCATTATCAACGTAATGAGGGTCAGCAGTTAGAACGCCATCGACATCGGAATATATATATATAGTTTCAGCATTTATACCTGATGCAATTATAGAAGCTGTATAATCAGAGCCGTTTCTGCCGAGAGTAGTAGGTATCCCTTCATTTGTACCAGATATAAAGCCTGTCAATATATATAAATCTGTATTAGCACCTTCACATAAGGAACTTACATTTTTTGAGGTTAATTCCCAATCCACAGAAGCTTCACCAAAATTATCGTCTGTAATGATGACTTTTCTAGTATCCACAGTGACTATATTAGGGAAATCTTTATATAGTATTTCTTTAATAAGCCAAGTGCTACATAATTCACCATAACCAATTATTGTATCAAGAATTCTCGGTGTATAATCCCTTGTTAGACATAAGCCGTATAATATGCTATCAAGCTGTTGAATGTAATCTAATAGTTTTTCATAGTTTATTGTATGTTCACGAGGTTTTGCTAATTCACATAATTCTATATATTTATCCTTTATTTCATTTATTTTTAAGCGACAAGCATTATAATTAGCTTCTTTAGCCTTTAACGCACATTTGGCAAGGCTATTGGTCACACCTGCAACAGCGGATACTATAACACATTGTTTATGATTATTATTAGCGTTTATTTTTATTATTTCTTTAATATTATTGAGATTGTGCAAATTCGCAAGCGAACTTCCACCAAATTTAAGTACTATCATATGTTAACTCCTAAATTATATTACAATTATACAATGTTCAGCAAATAAGTTAGGAAATATGTCAGCTAACTTATTAGTAATTAGATTTTTAGAAATATTACATGTTATTTCATTTTTGATTTTAATGTTTCTTTTTGAGCAATAGTTCCGAAAATCCTTTATCGTAACTTGATGAATATTAGGGGAATCATACCATTCATAAGATAAATATTTCGTTTTTGGTAAGCTACCTGTAAATAATAGTTTTAAGCGTATATTAATATCAGCAAAGTTGGGAAATGAAATAATAATATGTTTACCAACCCTTAACATTTCGTCGATTACAGTAGTTGGTTTTTTTACAACTTGCAGAGTTTGGGATAAAATTACATAGTCAAAGGAATTATCAGAATAATCTTTTAATCCTTCGTCTATATCGCCTTGTACAACGAAAAATCCCTTTTTAACGCATTCTGAAACACCACTTTGGGATATTTCTATACCGCAAGCTTCAATATCTTTTATATTGGATAGATGTTCCAAAAGTTCACCGTTTGCACAGCCTAAATCAAGAATTTTTGACTTAGGATTTATTAAATCTGCTATAATTTCAAAATCTTTACGAATAATGTTAATATCTATTTCATTCATAGTTGCACCTCATTTATACAATCTTTTTCCTTAGATTATTTAAAAAATTATCTATTAAATCCGACAATTGCTCAAATTCCAATAAGAAAGCGTCATGACCGTAGTTAGAGCTTATTTCGCAATAGGATACAGGTACATTATTTGCTTTAAGTGCTTTTACTATATCGAATGATTGATATGGCGGAAACAACCAATCAGATGAAAAAGAAACAATCAAAAATGAATTTTTAGCATTCTTAAAAGCGTTATTCAGTGTACCATAATCAATTGATAAATCAAAATAATCCATCGCCTTAGTTAAATATAAATAAGTATTTGCATCAAAACGCTTTACAAAAATATCTCCTTGATAATGTAAATAGCTTTCCACTTGAAATTCTGTTGAAAAATCGTAGTTTAAATTTTCATTATATTGCAAATTACGTCCGAACTTATTCCTCATAGAAATATCACTTAGATATGTAATATGTGCTATCATTCGGGCAATTGATAAACCACTTGTAGGTATAGAAATACCGTGATAATTACCATTTTGCCAGTTTGGATCAGACACTATAGCTTGTCTTCCAACTTCATTAAAAGCTATATTTTGGGCAGTAAGCTTAGATGTAGTTGCAATCGGGATAGCTGAATATAGCAATTCTGGATATTCTATTGCCCACTGTAATACCTGCATTCCACCCATTGAACCGCCTACAACACTCAATAGTTTATTTACCCCTAAATGTTCAATCAGATATTTCTGGCATCTAACCATGTCCTTAATTGTCACTACAGGAAAGATCATTGCATAAATTTGGTTAGTTTCAGGATTAATTGAAGCAGGACCGGTTGAACCATAACAGCTTCCAAGCACATTACTACATATAATAAAATATTTTTCTGTATCAAAAGCTTTACCTGCACCAACTAAAGTATCCCACCAACCCGGTTTTTTATCTTCATTATTTGTAAAACCAGCTACATGAGCATCACCAGTTAATGCATGGCATATTAGTATAGCGTTATTTTTATCGCTATTTAGTTTACCATAGGTTTCATAAGCTATTGTGATTAAAGGTAATTGCTTACCACAAGCAAGTTTATAATCTTTTTCAGATGGTATAAAAGTAAAATATTTCGTTTGAGTTAATTCAAAAATTGTATTAGCTGCATATTTCTTATCATTCATACTAACTCCTATTATGAAATAGAGGTTACCAAAGGACACGTCCTTTGATAGGGAGATTGTTAAGACTGTCCAAAATTAGGGTAGACACAGCGGTCTACCCCTACGAAAAACCGATGTAGGGGCGAACCCCTGTGTTCGCCATCTCTTTAAAACACATTATTTGGACAGTCTGGATTGTTAAAGGGGACAAAGTCCTCCCTTAATAGACTGTTGAAGAACTCACCCCTAACCCCTCTCTTATCAATAAGAGAGGGTAATCAGAAAGGATTGAGTGCTTGATTTATATCTTGCATTAAATCATCAATGGATTCTAAGCCAACAGATAGCCTTATAAAATCAGGCGTTACACCTGCTTTTATTTGAGCTTCCATTGAGAGTTGTTGATGAGTTGTACTTGCTGGGTGAATAACAAGTGACTTTGCATCGCCGATATTTGCAAGATGAGACAGCAATTTTACATTGTTTATGAATTGTTTTGCTTTTTCATAGCCGCCTTTAACCCCAAAACCAATTAAAGCACCAAAACCTTTTTTAAGATAATTTTTAGAAATGGAATATCTTGGGTGATTTTCAAGCCCCGGATAATTTACCCAACTTACATTATCGTGTTGTGCTAAAAATTTTGCAATTTTATAAGCATTCTCGCAATGACGCTCCATTCTTAGTGCTAAGGTTTCTATTCCTTGAATAATTTGATGAGAGTTAAAAGGACTGATACACGAGCCAAAATCTCTTAATAGAATTACTCTTGCTCGAGTTATATATGAAATATTTTGTGGTTGACTAAATGCTTCGTAAAATTTAATGCCGTTATAGCCTGCGTCTGGTTCTGTAAACTGTGGAAAGTTGCCATTATCCCACTTAAAATTACCAGAATCCACTATAATACCACCAATAGATGTGCCATGACCACCCAAAAACTTAGTTAATGAATGAATAACAATATCAGCACCGTACTCAAACGGTCTAAATAGATATGGCGTAAGTACAGTATTGTCAATAATTAACGGAATGCCTGCATTATGAGCAATATCGGCTATTTTTTCAATCTCTAGTATATCGAGTTTGGGATTACCGCAAGATTCTGCAAATATTGCTTTTACCTTGCTATTTAGTGCTTTCTTAAAATTATCGGGGTCTAAGGGATTAACAAAGTTAACTTTAATCCCGAAGGTTTTAAAAGTATTTTGGAATAGCTGATGAGTACCGCCATAGAGATTTTCAGATGATATAAATTCATCACCTGCTTTTAGAATATTTAAAATAGAATATGTTGCGGCAGATTGACCGCTTGATAGAGCTAATGCCCCAACGCCACCTTCTAAAGCCGTCACACGTTTTTCTAACACATCCGTTGTAGGATTGCTAATTCGCGTATAAATATTCCCATTTTCCTTTAAAGAAAAAAGGTCTGCGGCATGTTCGGTATTGTTAAATAGATAAGAAGTTGTCTGATAGATGGGGATTGCCCTTGCGTTTGTTTCTTTATCAGGTGTATAACCTGCATGTAAAGCTAATGTTTCAAAACCATTGTATTTGAATTTACACCTCCGTTGGTTCATTTTCTATTAAGTCTTTTATGCTTACATTATAGAGGATGTTCTTGATATAGCTATCTATTTCAGTGTAGATTTTTCTCATTTTGCAAATAGCTATATCCTTACAATTAGAATATTCATCGCTCTCAATGCAAGATATTACAGACATAGAATTATCTATAATCTTAATAATCTCACCCATTTTAATATTTTCAGCACTTTTTTTTAGGCAATATCCGCCATTAACGCCTCTTTTAGAATCAACTATATCACCTGTTTTAAGTTGTAACAGTATATGTTCTAAGAACTTAACCGGTATATCTTGTCTATTAGCAATATCTTTTATGTTAGCGAACTCGTTATCTCCATGTTTTGCAATGTCTATTACCGCTTTTAGTGCATAATCTGCTTTATATGAAATCTTCATTTTGTAATCTCGACAATCATGATAGAGAATATAGTATATTAAAAAAAAATGTCAATAGATATTAAAAAAAAAATAATGAGACTTTTTCCATATTGCTGATAAAATATTCTTAAATCATTGTCATTACGGACGTAGTGAAGTAATCTCATTTTGTTTTAGATTAATAATAAGATTGCTTCGTCATTACATTCCTCGCGATGACAATTATCAGCGATTTGGAAAAATTGTCAAAATAATTTATTTTTATAATTTCTCTTATGCTACATAATACTAATTTTTCAGTCTTTTTTTAAGAGGACTTTGTAGTTAGAGCCTAAGGTTTCGAGAGGGTGAATTTAATATTATTATGATTATATATTTATCTAGAGGCAAAAGAAAATCCCCTACCAAAGGACGCTGTACACCAGAACCCCCCTTTTTTTTCTTGATGTAAAGTAAAAGCCACTGAACGAAGTCGAAGTGACCTTACTTTAATAAGGTCAAATAGTTTAGGCACGGTGCGGTATGTCTAAACTGTTAAACATGAAATTGTTAATATGCATTAAAATAAATTTTCTAAAAAAAATGGGAAAAAATTTGCTATTTTAATTTCATTTTAATATCTATAATATCATTATGTTTTAATTATTCTAAGACAAATATTGTTTGTCTTTTAAAGAAAGATAGTATGTTATATATCAATATCTCTCTTATACCGAATAAATAATATAAAATCTATTATTTTAAATAACTGGGTGGAGGATTTATAATAAATGACTAAGAAAACACTTGTCATAGTAGAATCACCAGCAAAAGCTAAAACTATAAATAGGTACCTTGGACGTAATTACCAAGTAATTGCTTCAATGGGTCATATAATCGATTTGCCTAAATCACGAATGGCTGTTAATATAGATAAAAATTTTGAACCCGATTACATCACTGTGAGGGGTAGAGGCAAGATACTGGATTCAATCAAAAAAAATGCTGGCATATCAAAAGAAGTCTTGCTAGCATCCGATAACGACCGCGAAGGAGAAGCTATTAGTTGGCATATCAAAAATGCCATAATAAGCAAATTCCCAGATTTAAACGTGAAAAGAATTGTATTCAACGAAATAACTAAGCAAGCTATCCAAGATTCTCTTAAAAATCCTGAAGAAATTGATTTGAATAAGGTTAACGCCCAGAAAGCAAGACGCGTTCTTGATAGAATTGTTGGATATAGCATGAGCCCTTTCCTTTGGGAAAAAGTTAAAAAGGGCTTATCAGCTGGTAGAGTACAATCTGTTGCTCTTAAGCTTATCTGCCAAAGAGAAGACGAAATTATAAATTTTAAACCTGAAGAATACTGGACAATAGAAGGCATTTTTGCTGATAAAAAATGTAAATTTTCAGCGAAATTAGCTAAATATGATAAAAAAACCATCAAAATAACCAGCGAGAAAGATGCTAAAAAACTTACTGATGAATTGCTAAAAGAAAATTATACTATATCTTTATACCAAGAAAAAGAACGACAAAGAAAACCCTCAGCTCCTTTTACCACAAGTAAATTACAACAAGAATCCTCAAACAGACTCAATTTTAACTCTCAAAAGACTATGCAAATTGCTCAAGAATTGTATGAAGGTGTTGATATTGGTAAAGAACGTGTGGGTCTTATTACTTATATGAGAACTGACTCAACTAGAATATCAAATCAAGCTATGGAACAAGTTAGAGATTATATTAAAGACGTCTATGGAAAAAACTTTCTACCAAACGCTCCTCAACTTTATAAGAATCAAAAGGGTTCACAAGATGCTCACGAATGTATACGTCCTACCGATATTAGTTTGTCACCTGAAAAATTAAAAGGGACATTGACAAGTGAACATTTTAGATTGTATTCTCTTATTTGGTCACGTTTCGTTGCATCTCAGATGGAAGCGGCTATTTATTCACAAACTATTGTTGAAATTACAGGTGGAAAAGGTTTATTTCGAACAACTGCTTCAAAACTAAAATTCCCGGGTTTTTTAAAAGTATATTCTATAGAAAAAGACGATGATGAAAATGTAAAATTACCAAAATTAGAGCTTGAACAAAAACTCACACTCTCTAATCTTGAAAAAGAACAGCACTTTACAGAACCTCCACCAAGATATACAGATGCTAGTATTGTTAAAAAGCTTGAAGAATCAGGTATCGGTAGACCAAGTACATACGCACCTACGATTGCAACTATCTTAAAGAGATATTATATAGTTAGAAAACAGAAAAATCTTATGCCAACCGAACTTGGAAAACTTACAAATGATATGTTACTTAACTTTTTCTCTGATATTATAAACGAAGAATTTACTGCAGAAATGGAAGAAAACCTAGATAAGGTTGAAGAAAATGTTCTAAATTGGGTTGATATGCTTAAATCCTTTTATACCACCTTTGAAAAGACTGTAAATACCGCAAAACAAAAAGCTGAAAAGGTGAAAGCCAATTTAGATGAAAAAACAGACGAAGTTTGCGAAAAATGCGGTAGTGTAATGGTTAAAAAGCTGGGTAAAAACGGTTATTTCCTTGCATGTTCGGCGTTCCCTAAATGTAGTAATGCAAAACCAATCCCTCTTGGACCTTGCCCTAAAAAGGATTGTGATGGTAAAATTATACATATTAAAATGAGGGGTAAGAGAGCTTTTTACGGATGTACCAAATATCCAGAATGTGACTTTACTACATGGGATAAACCAAGTGGGGAATTCTGTAAAAAATGCGGTCATATACTCGTCGAAAAATATAGTAAAGATAAAGGAATGTATCTAACTGTCATTTCAGATGATGTTTGCATTGACCCAAATTGCGAATACCGAAAGAAATAAAATTGAACTAAAATTTACTCCATTTAAACAATTTTCTAAACTAAAAGTGTTATAATATGATATTATATGTTTAGGAGATATTTCTTTGAAAAATATAAGCAATATAAAAACTGCAATATATTTATTGCTTCTTGCTATTTTAGCAATATCCTTATCTATGTTTATATATTGCACTAGTAGCGATGCACAATCATCCATGCATCAA